>JAESFW010000358.1_pt1 | contig 28293 bp, 24 predicted proteins | sample 9269481 | NCBI WGS metagenome assembly JAESFW01 (sample SAMN14515350, study PRJNA621654) | algae metagenome | isolation source: Lyngbya sp. HA4199-MV5 and co-occurring heterotrophs from soil with... | place: USA: Ahupuaa O Kahana State Park, Hawaii | collected 2009-07-21
CTTAATCTCGGCTCAGTTGCAACTAATGCTGGTTTGAGCGTTTTTATAATTGCAATTAATCCTGGTTTGAAATTGTCTTGATTGCAGGTTTGAGCGATTAGTATTGCAGGTCGCTACACATAACCAGGAAGTGCACGCGCGACTTCTGTGATCGCCTCTGCGAGCGCTGGTCCAGTCAAAGGTTCACCACCACGCAAGACGTGACCAAAAATGTATTCCCGCATAGCAATGCGGCCTAGGAGGTAGTTGGTTTGACCAGTTCCCGTCCACCCTGGTTCGATTTCGGTGTCCAGGTCGTTGAGAAACTTCTGTGCACTAACAGTGACACTTTTATAGCGCCGTCGTTGTGCTTGTTTCAGGACGCATTTAATCGTTTTCGCGTGCAGGTCGTTTCGTTGTTCTGCCCACTGCCACTGCCGCACGAACGCTGTCTGGCTACTGTGGACAGGCTCCCAGTGGTCGTTCAACAGGTATGACCCAGCCTGCATGGGCAATCGGTGTCCCGTATAGAGGCTTGGTGTCCCGCTGGTATAGGGTCGTGGATTTGGAAAGACTTCCAGTTGACCAGGCTTAAGTTTGAAGCCAGCTTGCTCTAACAACGTGCTGACGCCCTGGGCGATCGCCCAGGGCTTCTGCTCTGGCTCAAAGGGAAGGTACAGATGGATGCCACCGCTGTAGCTGCTTGTGACCGCAACGTAAGCGACCAGTCCAATCACTTCCAATGCTGCTAGCATCCGTTGGACGGCAAACGGGTCGTTGCAGGGGTGGTAGGCACTATGGCGATCGATGTCCAGCAACAAATACCGGGCTAGTGGGCCGAAGCGGACACCATACAGGCAAGCGCCTTGCTGAAGCTGGCGATCGCTCACCGGATATCTGGTTTCGGTCTTCCAATCAGGGCGATCGCCTGGATGAGGGTGCTCTGCCCACAGAAAGTCATAGCGGTGGGGGAAGAGAGCGAGGAAGGTATCATCCCCTTCCTGAACCGATTGAAATTGGGGGGAGGGGGCTAGCTGCATGGGCAACCCTCCCGGTCTTCATAAAAGTTTCGATGCACAATTAACTCCCTATAGCTGAAACAACAGCAGATAGGAAGCCATGCCAAAACGAGAGCAATTTGTGAAAAGGTTGCACCATCTCACAAATTGCTACTAAAATTGGCATAGCAAATCCAGGCGACCTAACTTTTGCTTTTCCTGAGCTGTTAGAGGTCCCGAATCCTATCCAAAACGAATAAAGTCTTCTGCCCCTTCTGTGACCAGCAGTTGGGGTTTTGACCTTTAAAGGGTTTCTATGTCATTCGTTACCGCCTCTCCCTTGCAAATGTGAAAACTGATCGGCTCACCGTAAAGCGGCAAGTCTGTTCTGATCTAACCGCAAATCTCAGAAAACGCAGTAGTTTTTCGGTCAGCACCTTCCTAGCTGTGGTAACAGAGCTACACTCTCAAGAAAGATACTAAACGATTCCTGTTTAAATGCAATAGCATAGGAATTTCTGCGCTAGCACAGTTATTGCTGAAGAAGCGCTTGAAGAGCATTGGCTAGGTCTTCTAGCCTGACGACTTTGGCAGATGAGTGTTTATAAATTGGTATTTTCAGTAGGTTGAGTTGCTCCTTTTTGGTTTGCTTCGTGATCGCTAGAGTCTTGAGGTTAATCACCAGATCATCTTCAGAAGACTGGTCTAGATTCTGCGCAATCTCCAGCAGAATGGCTTCAAACAGCTGCGGAATGCGAATGGTTCGGGTGGGGTGATGCCGCCAAGGCGAAGGACGTCCGCCGCCGGCTCGTGCTCCCCCACGTTTTGCAAGACCCATAATTCAGCTCCATTTTGTGACAGTACAGGCCACAGCATCAATCTTGCAAGCAATGTCACAGAAGATGGTGGTTAAAGACAAAAACCAAGAGCGGCTCTAGTGTGACACCACTGATTTTGTGACAAAACTCTTAAGAATTAATAAGTTTTTCCTTCAAAATTGAAACCCTTACTGGGAAGGCGATGGGGCTTTGTCTCCAACTTGCAAGAATTTCATGAGTATATTGACAACTTGGCTTATTTTTGGTAACTGCCTCCTTAATCTAAGACATTGATAGCAGCGCTTACCTCATTAGCCGTCACCTCCAAATAGGTCTGCAGGTTCTCCAACTGTTTGTGACCGCTGATCGCTTGAATCACCCGCAGCAAAATCCCCTCTCGATGCATGCGGGTCAAGGCGGTACGGCGGCCGCTATGACTGCCAGCACCGATGATCCCGGACTGCTCGAAAGCAAACTCAAACCGTTCTAAGGCGGCGTCCAGACTTAAGCACCCTTGCCCCTTGAGTCCTGGAAACAGAAACGGATTGTTGGGATTAGCGAAAAGGAAGCCGTAATTAGTGGAAGCAAAGACTCCACGTGGATCGTAGAGTCTTGTGGTAGGAGCTTGAGCGCTTGAGTCTGTTTTGAGGATGTGATGTTCGCGCGGACGGTAGTGACATTCTTTGCAGCCATAGCGTTGATGACCTTGTTCTTGACCATCACGCTTGATTTTAGTAGAACCACAGCGAGGACACTGTATAGATGCAAGGGCAACAATTTTCCCATCCTCATTCAAATTCCTATAGTTCCAATGCCCAAAGTCTTGTTGCAGTGCAAGCAGATGCAAGGCATCGCGTCGATACTCCTGCAGAAACCGAGCTAAATCTGGATGAGTCGGAATGGTTCTGGTTCCTTGTTTGCCCTTCGTGTTCTCTTTCCGCAGCAGAATAGCACTACGGACAACATCGGAATGCCAACCATCCACAAATGCGTCGATCAGGTGCATCTGACGCGCTTCGGAAATGCGGCAGGCCGTGTAAAAGCAGAGGGCAAATAAGAGACGATCGCGAGCATTGTTAAAGCCTTGATACAGGAGCACGTGCATCTCAGCGTGAGTGAGCTCTCTCGCATAGCCGTTACCGTCAATCCTCATGCTTGAAAGCCGATTTCAGGATCAGTAAAAAGGCTGGGTAAGGAGATCACAGCCGCTTCTACCTGCTCTGGATCGACCTCCAAATAGAGTTGAAGTGCCGCTAGGCTCCTATGTCCAGAGATTTCTTGAATAACCTTCAAGGGCACACCACGTCTATACATTTCGGTCAAGACGGTGCGCCGCCAGCTATGTGAAGACACACCCACGATGCCAAGTTTCTGGCAAGCTTTCCTCAGCACTATCTGCATCGGCATCGTACCGATGTGTCCATTGCCCTGAAAGCCTGGAAATAAATAGGGATTAGCAGGATTAAGACCAAGGAAACCGAAGGAGCGGGAAGAATACACGCCCAGCCGGATGATGGCTTCTCTGATGTCTGGGTGGTCGCCCAGTACGGTCTTTTCAAAAAAGCGACGCTTGCAAGCTTTGCAGACGTGAACCTGTTCTTTATGGTCTCGATCGCGCTGGTAGAACCCTACTCTTCTGGTTTGATCGCTGCTGCACCCAGGACAAACAATACAATCCCCCTGCCGAGCGTTATGGGCATAGGTCACGCTGAGAGGATCCCAGTCACCGATCGTTTGCTTGATACTGAGCAGTTCTTGAGCATCTCGTCTGTATTGCTCCAAAGCAGCAGCCAGTTTGGGATGAGTGGCAATTTCGCGGGTTGCCTGCTTTCCCTTTGTCGTTTGCTTGCGTAGGATAATGACATCGCGTACGGCATCACCCTGAAAGACATCATGCAGTCGTAACTGACAACACTCGTCAATGCGACAAGCCAGATAATAACAAGCCTTGTTAAAGGCTAAATCTCTACAACAAGTGAAGCCTTGAGTAAAGAGCAACTCCCGCTCGTGTGGCAGGAGAATTTTTGCTTGGCCCCGTCCCTGGATCTTCATTCTCTTTCTCCTAGTTGAAGTGGCACTGTAGACAGTCTCTTGAGCGCAAAACATTCGTACTACAGTTTTCCTATGATAGTGCATTAAAAAGAAAAGGCAACCTACTTTTGCAGCCGTGATTGCAGGAGCGTTAGTGTGCCTTACTCTACTGAATCAGGGGCTGTGCTGGCTGCCTGCTCGAGCAGTGTTTCCAGAGATGTTCTCTGCGACTGCCTTTGCTTTGGGTCAGGTATTTGACCTTTCGATCGGTATACCGTTTCTGGTTGTAAAGGCAGCTGTGGAATTTGCCCTCTAGTATTGATCACAGAGTTGCTTGGTGCGGCGCGCCCAAGCTGCTCGAGATAGGTAAAGGTGGCGTTTTTGAAGGAATGGGTGGTGGGGCGTATGGGCTGCTCAAATAAAACGGCTGTGGCTTTGTAAACGGCTGACGCGACGAGGTGAGAGATATCGCGCGCACTCAAGGGCTCTCCCAAGCATTCCGGTCGGTTATTCGCGCCCGGTCGGGCAAACACTCGCTTGTCTGTGCTTTGCAGCTTGGGCCAAAACTGACTAAACCAACAATCAAAATCTGCTGTTAAGTGGTTGGGTAGCGCAAATTCTTTGTATGCTTTCGCTTTTCCACTGAGTACAACCCGGTAATGCTGGGCATCGCGCACGAAGGATTGCCCTCGCTTGAGGGCTCGCAGCTCACTCTGCCGTACAGGAGTATGGACAAGCAAGGAGACAATGAGATACCGCTGCCAGGCTTTCATCAGCGCCAGATCCGAACGCGGCAAACCAGTTTTTTGCCGGGGTGCACAGCAGGCTTTGAGATACTCGAGGACCTGGAGACTTTCGTCATAGCTCAACGAGTCCGACTCGTTTTTTAGCGTTGAGTGGCGAGTGTCTTTGCGCGTAAGCGACTGGAGTTCGGCTTGAATCTTGTCTAGGTGCTGTGCTGCTTGGGGTGAGGTGGTCGCTAACCATCGAGCCACTGCCAAGGCTGCTTTAGTGATGTTCAGTGCCCAACCAGGGCTATTTCCACGTTCTTGTTGCCCCCAGGCAAGGAACTGTTGCAGGAGTAGTGGCTCTGTCATAGCTGCCAGTTCCAGTGGTAATGACGGGTCTACCTGTTTCTGCTGCAGCCAGCCGAGAAAACAGAGAATGTTGGTCTTGTAGAGCTGCAAGGTGGAGGCTTGGAGCACCTTTTCGTGGCGACCTGAGACTGTAGTAGTTACCCAGAACCGCTCAAACTGTTGGAGCTGTTGTTGGAGGGTAGCCGTTACCTCTTGCTCTTTTAAGGCATAGGGCAGAGCGGCAAGCGTCTGTCCGCCCTGCTGGGACTTTGTGAGTGTTTGACCGCTATAGATTTGCGGTGCATACTCTCCCACTTGGCTGCTAACCGTATCAGCATGCCCGCTCTGGCTATACAGCCAGTCTAAAAAGCGCGTGACGGCGGAGCGATAGTTTGCGATCGTGCTCTCAGTTACAGACTGAGCGGCTGCGCTTTGAGACGTTTCATGGGTAAGCTGCTCCAGCAAGCGGGTCGTATCGCCTAAAAATTGAGGTAGCGGCAGTTGGGCGAGTCGCGCTTCCAATTGATGTCGCTTGAGCTGCTCTGGACTGAAGCCATAGACTGGCAGGATATAACGTCTGAGGGCCGTCCGCAAGTTGTGCAGCACTCTGGGGTTGCTCTGACAAACCGCAGTGTCACTAAATTGCTCATAGGCATCGAGAACAGATTTTAGTGGCATAGAAACGTTAAAAATTGACTCTGCTCAACATGATTTCAGGACTGCCGCTCCGTAAGGCACAAGCACAACAAGTACCGATACTATTTTCATCCTAACCTCAGCAGAAAAACAATTTTTGATCACAGTCGACCTCGCTTGCCTGTATTAGAGAGGGGATTGTGCCTTCTGAAGCACTACGGCAGCTCGCTTCCAACACAATAAAAGCCAAAGACCTCACCCTGTCTTCAATATAGACACGGTGCTTCAGAGTCTTTTGGGTAGACAGAGAGTCATCGAAGAGAAAACTGTCTCAGGGGTGTACAGGTGGCTCTAGACTGAACCTGGGCAAATTTTTGTTGGAGCAGCTTGGTGATCAGAGGCAAGGGAAGCCGCTACAACCCTTTACTAGCGGCATTGGAGGCTTTCGTTGGTATAACGCTGTATAACATAGCGTTATATGGTCTTATATCAAGCATATTTAGCCGATTTTGCCTGTTATAAGTACTTCAAAGTGTAAAAAGCAGTGTTTTACGCTCTCTTACTGCCACTTCCTCAAGTAGAAAAGAACAAAGCTTGAAATTGCCGTGCAGTCAGTGGTGATCGTTAATAACAATATTTGTTACTCTCTGTTATTCAGGTGACAATAGAGAGACTCAAGCTACACGAGGACTCAGGCATGAATGTGTCTCTCACACCGGAGTTGGAACATTACATTCAGGAGAAAGTTTCCAGCGGGCTCTATTACTCCGCCAGCGAGGTGGTTCGCGAGGGGCTCCGGTTAATGAAGGAGCGGGAGCAACTGCAGCAGATTCGGTTGCAGGAACTGCGGCAAGATATTCAAGCAGGTCTGGATAGCGGAGAGGCAACGCCCTTGAATATGCAAGCAGTGAAGGAGAAAGCGCGGCAGCGCCGTCGGCAGAGGCAACCGCAGTAATGGCGATCGTCGTTAAGCGCCCTCGTGCTGAGTTAGACTTGCTGGATCTTTGGGATTACATTGCAGACGACAGCTTCGATCGTGCCGATGCGTTCCTAGACCGGATTGAGGGCAAACTGCAAACATTGGCTCAGAATCCAGGCTTGGGCAGAAGGCGAGAGGAACTGTTAGCTGGTTTGCAGAGTTTCCCGATCGGCAGCTATGTAGTGTTCTACCGAGCCATTGAAAACGGCATCGAGGTTATCCGTGTACTGCACGGTTCACGGGATATGGCAGAGATTTTCAATCAAAGTTGATCCTTCACCAAAAAACTGAACATGAAGGAGCAAGCTGTTATTACGGTGAAAAGGGTTATCCAAAGAACCTAGTTATGGTTACCCCATCTGTTGAGTTAGATTGGCTAGACATTTGATAGGGTGGGCGATCGCAACCTCCCTAACCGAAAAGCAAGGTAAGATTCCAAAATTGCGTTATGAGGCGATAATTGCAACCCTTGAGCTGTTTATGGTCGGCGTATGAATGCAGTCGAAATCGAAGAAGCTGTTTCTAGGCTTGCCGAAGCACCCTTTGACGCGGAGACTTTCCCCTTTGCTTTCCTCGAAGCCTTCGGCAATAAGCTGACGACCATCAAGAAGCTCCAAAGCAAAAGCGGTAGCTCGAATCAATCTGACCTGCCTGGTGGCGTGCTCCAGCGTAACAATATCCATCTGAAGGTTTGCCCAGAAGGCGAGGTGACAACTACCCTTACGGCCTTGCGAGATAGCCCAGCGACGGCTCGGTATAAGGCTAAGTTCATCCTTGCCACTGATGGTAAGAGTTTTGAGGCGGAAAACCTGGTCGATGGCGAGACGATCGCCTGCGACTACTTCGACTTTCACGACCACTTCGGGTTTTTCCTCCCGCTGGCGGGCATTACGACGGTCAGGCAGATTCGAGAAAACGCCTTTGATATCAAGGCTACTGGTCGTCTCAACCGCCTCTACATCGAACTACTGAAGGATAACCCGGACTGGGACACGGCAGATCGCCGGGAGGAGATGAACCACTTCATGGCGCGGTTGATCTTCTGCTTCTTTGCGGAGGATACGAATATCTTCCACAGCAATGGACTCTTCACGGCTACCGTCGCACAGATGAGCGCAAGCGATGCCTCGAACACGCACGAGGTGCTATCTGAGTTGTTCCGGGCGATGTGTACGCCGCTCAAAGAGCGGGAAGTGGTTCAGATCCGAAATTGGGCTGATGTTTTTCCCTACGTGAATGGGGGGCTTTTTTCTGGCGGCGTGGAGGTGCCTCGCTTTAGCAAAATTGCCCGATCGTACCTGCTGCACGTTGGCAATCTCGACTGGACGAAGATTAATCCCGACATTTTCGGCTCGATGATTCAGGCGGTGGCGGATGATGAAGAGCGGGGTGCGCTGGGGATGCACTATACCAGTGTGCCCAATATCCTTAAGGTGCTGAATCCGCTGTTTTTGGATGACTTGCGCGCCCAACTAGAGGCAGCAGAGGATAACGCCCGCAAGCTGCTAAATCTGCGCCAACGCATGGCTCGCATCCGTGTTTTCGATCCCGCCTGCGGCTCTGGCAATTTTCTCGTCATCGCTTACAAGGAAATGCGCGCTATTGAGGCGGAGATTAACCGTCGCCGGGGGGAGCCGGATCGCCGCTCCGACATCCCATTGACCAATTTCCGGGGCATCGAACTGCGCCACTTCTCCGCTGAGGTTGCCCGCCTGGCGCTGATCATTGCAGAATATCAGTGCGATGTGCTGTATCGAGGGTCGCAACTGGCGCTGTTGGAGTTTTTGCCGCTGAAGGACGATAACTGGATTACCTGCGGCAATGCCCTACGGCTGAATTGGTTGAGTCTCTGCCCGCCCACAGGAACGGATGTGAAGGTGCAGGGCGAGGATTTATTTAGCACGGTGCATGATCAGGCAGAGATCGATTTTGAGAATGAGGGCGGGGAGACGTATATCTGTGGGAATCCGCCCTATCTTGGATCGACCTGGCAATCAAACGAGCAAAAGGACGATCTAAAACACATTTTCGATGGACGCACTAAGTTGTGGAAGTCACTCGATTATGTGTCGGGCTGGTTTATGAAGGCGGCGGATTACGGGACGCAGACAAAATCTGCTGCTGCTTTTGTGTCTACAAACTCAATCTGTCAGGGGCAGCAGGTACCGATTCTCTGGCCGCTGATTTTTGAAACAGGACACGAGATTGCTTTTGCTCACACATCATTCAAGTGGGCAAATCTGGCGAGTCATAACGCTGGTGTAACGGTGGTGATTGTTGGGATTTCTAACCACGCTAGCAAAGTTCGGCATTTGATTTCCGTTGAGGACAACGGTGAGACGATCGCGAAAGAGGCTGACAATATAAACGCCTATCTGGTAGCAAGCTCTAATGTTCAGATTGCAAAGCAAGCAGAACCTTTATCCAATAAGACCGAAATGTTAAGAGGCAATATGCCCTATGACGGTGGGAACTTGCTACTTTCTACTAATGAGGTGGACTCTCTTGGTCTTAGCAAAGAACAACGTGAAAGATTTATCCGGCGGATTTATGGATCAGCCGAATTTATTCGGGGTTTGTCTCGCTATTGCCTATGGATTGACGATGTAGATCTAGACGAAGCATTAACTATCGGGACAATCCGACAGCGTATTGAAGAGGTGCGAATTATGCGGCTCGCAAGTAGCGACAAGAGCGCGAACGAAATGGCTGTACGAGCACACCAGATGCGTGAGATGAACATCGGGAAAAAGCAAACGATTTCGATGCCCTGCGTTTCATCTGAAAGTCGGGCTTATCTTCCAGTCGGATTAATTGATGCTAGATCCACAGTAACTAACCTCGCCTTCGCTCTCTACGATGCACCCCTCTGGAACATGGCGCTGATCGCCTCACGCTTACACCTGGTCTGGATCGCCACCGTCTGCGGCAAACTCAAAACAGACTTTCGCTACTCCAACACCCTCGGCTGGAATACCTTCCCCGTCCCCACACTCACCGAGCAAAACAAAGCCGACCTTACCCACTGTGCGGAAGACATCCTTCTAGCGCGGGAACACTATTTCCCGGCTACGATCGCCGATATGTACGACCCCGACCGCATGGATACCGAGTTCCCCTTGGTCAGGGAAGCCCACGATCGCAACGACGAAGTGCTCGAACGCATCTACATCGGTCGCCGCTTCAAAAACGACACCGAGCGACTAGAAAAACTCTTCGAGCTTTATACCAAAATGACTGCTCGGCAGGGTTCGTCGAAACAGTTCGTCAAACGCAAAACAAGTGGTTCCAACCCATGAGCAATCCGATCACTGTCCCCTCCGTTTCCGTCACCTACGCTCAAGATGGAACTTCTACACAACCGAATGCTCTCGGTATGCGCCCGATGCAGGAACGTGCCTACCAAAAGCGCGGCGAACAATATCTCCTGATCAAATCGCCTCCAGCTTCCGGTAAGAGTCGGGCGCTCATGTTCATCGCCCTCGACAAACTGGCAAATCAGGGACTCAAGCAAGTGCTCATTGTCGTCCCCGAAAAATCGATCGGCTCTAGTTTCCACGATGAGTCGCTGAGCCAGTTTGGCTTTTGGGCAGATTGGCAAGTTGAGCCTAAGTGGGGTAAAGGTAGCGAAGCTGCAACGAAGTGCCACGCGACGGCTAGAACTTAATAGCAGTAAGGATTCCAGAAAAGTTTTCTACTTTTCAATCCAACCAGAAGTCCTTGAAGCGACCGGGTGCTAATTCGGTATAACGCACGGTGTGCTGGATGTTTTTGTGCCCCAGATAAGCTTGGATTGCTCTGGTATCGTGTCCTTTGGACGCGAGGTAGAACCCACAAGCATGACGCAACATATGCGGATGAACTGGAAAGGGAATCCCTGCTCGTTGCCCAGCCCGTTCAATAATGCCTCTGGCAGTGTCTGCTACCATTGCGGCTCCTCGTTCCGAAACGAATAAATACGGGGAATCTGGATAGTCTCGTTGCGATTGCCGCAGAGATCGCAACTCCGGTCCTCGGAGTGGATGAACAGAACTAACTCCTTGCTTCAAACGGTTGATGTAAATCGTGCCACCGTTGAAATCTACTTGGTCCCAGCGCAGCGCCACCAATTCAGAAACCCGCAAGCCATGACGATAAGCGATCAAGATCAAGGTTGCATCTCGATGACCATGTCGTCCCGCGTTTCTAGCCGCTTTGAGCATTGCCTCAACTTCCTGGGGCAGCAAATGCTCACGGGTTCGCACCTGGTAATTAGGCGTTTTAGGGGGTGGAGGCGATGGCATGATCAAAACTTGCCCGAAAATGATGGACGGACACCTGCAAACGAAACGGCTGAACTTCCACTCCTGCCTGAATTCAGTTTCGCAAACTTGCCCATAAACAAGCGAAAGTTGGTAAGTTTATTTACTTTTCCAGGACTGAGCAAATCTGCCGATACACTATCGCCTAAATCAATCATGTGAGGGGTATCGACGATGAAGCGGCAGTGGACACCTGAAGAGTTGGTTGAACAATTCACGCTGCTGCCTGATGAAATAGGATTACTGGAGCCGAAAGTGGGGGAAAACCAATTGGGGTTTGCTGTGTGGCTTAAATTCTTTCAACATGAAGCTCGTTTTCCTCGCAGTCGTCAAGAGATTCCCAAAGTAGTCGTTTCCTACCTGGCAGCCCAACTCGACCTCTCGCCCAGACTGCTACAAGACTACAACCATCAAGGACGCAGCGGCGCTCGTCATCGCATTGAAATTCGAGAATGCTTCGGCTTTCAAGAGTCCACCTTGAAAGATGCCGAAGCCATGAAAGATTGGTTGTCTCAACAGGTTCTGGTCTATGACCGACAAGAATCACACCTTGAAGCCACCGTTTATCAACGTTTTCGAGAACTGAAACTGGAGCCTCCCAGCCCCAAACAAGTGAAGCGGTTGATTGGTTCTGCGATTCGTACAACCGAAGCCAGCTTTTGTGATTGTCTGCTGCAACAACTGTCGGCTGACACCCGAAGCAAGATGGATGAGTTGTTAAAGACAGAAGTGAGTGAGCCTGAAGAGGAGGCGATCCAGTTCAAACAGTCCGTGTTCAGTTTGCTCAAGAGCGATCCAGGACGGGTAGGGCTGGAAAGCCTGTTCAAGGAAATTGACAAGCTGAACCACATTCGCCAATTGGGCATGCCTGTGAATTTGTTTGACGCGACTCCACCCAAAGTGGTTGGGTACTACCGTCGTCGCGCTGCTGCTGAAACTCCCCGCGATCTCAGACGACATCCAAAGGCGATTCGCTATACCCTGATTGCTGCCTTCTGCTGGCAACGCAGTCAGGAGATTAGCGACAACCTGGTGGAATTGTTAGTACAGATCGTGCATCGCATTGGCATCAATGCAGAACGGCGTGTAGCCAAACAGTTGCTCGATGACTTCAAGCGGGTCGATAACAAACCGCATTTGCTCTACCAGATCGCCACTGCCACCCTGGAACATCCAGACGAGAGTGTCAAAGAGGTTGTTTATCCGGTTGCCACGCCTACAACCCTCAAAGCAGTCGTTCAGGAATATCATGCCAGTACAACCTATGACCAGAAGGTGTACACGGTGATGCGATCTTCCTATCTGCATCACTACCGACGCATGGTACCCAAAATTTTAGAAACATTGGGGTTTCGTTCTAACAATGAAGTTCACCGCCCGGTTGTTCAAGCGCTGGAACTGCTGAAGAAATATCAAGAGAGCACTCAGCGTTACTATGCCAGCGAAGAACAACTTTACGTCAAAGGAGTGCTCAAAAGTGGTTGGCGCGAACTGATGGTAGAAACCGATAGTGAAGGCAAAGAGCGCATCAATCGCGTCAATTACGAAATCTGCGTCTTGCAAGCATTACGAGACAAGCTGCGCTCCAAGGAGATTTGGGTGATTGGGGCGAAGCGGTATGGTAATCCAGAATCTGATTTACCCCAGGACTTTGACCAAAACCGAGAGGTGTACTATCAGGCACTCAAGCAACCCCTGGATGCGGAAGCTTTCATCACCCAACTGCAAGCGGAAATGACGCAAGCGTTGACATTGCTGGATCAAGGATTACCCAAAAATTCAGCGGTGCGGATCATCAAACGCCAGGGAAACAATTGGATCTCAGTGACTCCCTTGGAGAAACAGGTAGAACCCTATAATCTCCGTTACTTGAAAGGAGAAATCAACGGGCGCTGGACCATGACCAGTTTGCTCGATGTGCTCAAAGAAGCAGACCTGCGAGTCCACTTCACGCAGCAATTCAAAACCACTGCCTCGCGAGAAATGCTCGACCCTCAAATGATTCAGCGACGGTTGCTGCTGTGCCTTTATGCCCTGGGCACCAATACCGGACTCAAACGGGTTTGTGGCGGTATGGAGCGCGACCGCTACGACGATCTGCGTTACATCAAAAAGCATTTCATTAACAAAGAGGATCTGCGTCGTGCCATTGCTCAGGTCGCCAATGCGATCTTTGCTAGCCGCAGAGAAGTGATCTGGGGAGAGGGGACAACCACCTGTGCTTCAGATGCCAAAAAGTTTGGTTCCTGGGACCAAAATCTCATGACTGAATGGCATATTCGCTATGGGGGGCGCGGGGTCATGATCTACTGGCATGTGGAGAAGAAATCTGCCTGCATTTATTCGCAACTCAAGACCTGTTCGTCCTCAGAAGCGGCTGCCATGATTGAAGGGCTACTGCGGCATTGCACGGATATGCCTGTGCAGAAGAACTATGTAGACACCCACGGACAGAGTGAAGTGGCATTTGCTTTTTGCCGCCTGCTGGGGTTTGAACTAATGCCCCGAATTCGTCGCATTGGGGCACAACGATTATCTCTACCTCAGTCCGGGCAACGGCAGAACTACCCCAATTTGCAAGCCATATTGGCAACCAGAGCGATTGATTGGGACCGCATTCGGCAGCAGTATGACCAGATGGTCAAGTATGCCACTGCCCTACGGTTGGGAACGGCAGAAGTAGAAGCGATCCTGCGTCGCTTTAACCGAGCGACTTCTCCCCTCCATCCGACCCATCTGGCATTGATAGAACTGGGGAAAGCGATTCGGACGATTTTCTTATGCCGCTATCTCCACTCTGAAGAACTCCGCCGGGAGGTGCATGAAGGGTTAAACGTGGTGGAGCAGTGGAATGGGGCAAACGGGTTCATCTTCTACGGCAAAAACAGCGAGATTGCCACTAATCGGCTGGATGAGCAGGAGCTATCCGTCCTGGCGTTGCATTTGTTGCAGATTTGTTTGGTCTACATCAACACCTTGATGATTCAGCAGGTATTAGCAGAACCAGGTTGGATGAAGCGGATGTCTCCAGAAGACTTGCGGGCATTGACTCCCTTGATCTGGGAGCACATCAATCCGTATGGCACCTTTGAGTTGGACATGAATCAGCGGCTAAAATTAGATGCGGCTTAGAAGTGAAAATTTTTCTAGAATGGTCTTCCAGCAAGGCTTATAGCCGTTGCGTGGCACTTCGTTGCAGCTTCGCTACCTTTACCCCAACAAGAGCAGAATTAATTTTTAATGAAACCGCCTCATCAATATCTGAGTAGCCCTCTGACGAGGGCTTTTTACTTCTGCTTTTTCGCCTTGGCGTAATTTCGGAAAGTCGAATTTCTATATTTTCATCTTGCTGCCATTTCACCCAAGCGCCAAGCAGCAAATCTACCAATTCGGATTGCTACTGTATATCCCCGCCTCAAAAGGCTTCGCAAGTAATATTCGACGCATACTGAAGCTGAAAATTATTTCCCACCTTTTCGCCTTGGCGTAATTTCGGAAAGTCGAATTTCTATATTTTCACCTTGCTGCCATTTCACCCAAGCGCCAAGCAGCAAATCTACCAATTCGGATTTATCAACGCCCACACCCGATCGCTTCAATTTCAGCAGCTCATCCTCTACGTCTAGGTCGGTTTCGCGCTTCACATAGTAAGTTCGCCCAATCCAAGCATCATTTGATCGCTTCCCCGTTGCAGGTCTCCCGCGCTTCCTTTCTGGCTCTATGGCTATAGGTTCTTTGGGCAGTGTGACGGGTTCACTTGCTTCTAATGGAGCAACAGTAGGCTCTGTCTCGTCTACAGATTTCTTGTGCTCTTTTACTGCTTTTGCAAAGGGATTATCCTTCATGGCAAAATCTCCTTACCTAAGCGCTGGTAGTCGCTCCAGGCGATGCGAGCGTTCCGATCCTTGACCTCATAAACGAGCAGACCTGCCAGGGCTGCCTTTTCGTAGGCTGCGTACTGCCTGATTGACTGCTTAAACAGCGGTAACTCTGCCAGAGCATCTCTGGTCTGCTCCCCTGTTTTGCGACCAGCGGGAACGATGGTGAGGAGGATTCGATAGCGATCGCACTTCAAAGTCTCCAACAGATCCACCGTCTCCAAGGTTGCATCAATGCTGAGAATGTCTGGAGTGGTTGGAATAATCAACAAATCACAGCCATCCACCAATGCTTCAAGATCCTCCTGGTTAGGACGAGCTGGCGTATCAAACACAATGTGCTCAAAATTGCGTGTATGTTTCGCAGCGCTCATCAGGTCTACTACCTGGAAAGGTAGATTCCCACGTTTTGACCAGCGCAAAGCGGAATGATTCGGATCGCCATCGATCAGCAGCGTCGGGTTGCTGCTGGCAAGCAAAGCAGCGATATGAATAGACGATGTGGTTTTACCTACTCCACCTTTAGCGCTAGTACAAGTTACAAGCATAGGCTCCCTTCCTCTAATGCCAGCACTGTAAGGCGAATTGGCACCTTTGTCTATTTTCGACTTGCTGGTAATCCGTATTATTGAAATGCCGAAAATTCAGATTTTCGTATTGGCGAAATTCCGAATTTTCATCAACAGAGATGACTGACTCATAAGCAAACCTGATTCGCCCACAGATTCACCGCACTCACGCAACTGGCACAAGCGCTGCCTTGAGTGACTGTCACAGTAGAGGGGTTTAGTCCAAACATAGTCCAGAGCCTCCACAGGTGGACTTAGCCAAAACTGAAAACCTAGTGTTCATAAGCTTTGAACCCCTTTCTTTCCTCTTGGGTTAGTTGCACACTTGGCAGAAGTGCAAGGAGGGGTGAGGAAAAAAACGCTGCTGGGTAAGGGTTTTGTAGCTTGTGACAGTTATAAACATGCCTGGAGGGAAAGGGGAATTAAATGTTAAGCCAAGCTGATGAACGGAGGCGTTAAATTCAGCCATCTGCTTTTCTTTAGTGAAACTTTTATAGCCCGATCAGAGCTAGCAAGGAAGAGGGGCAGTGAGTAGTCGAGCAGAAAATCGTGAGAAGGGAGTGTACTAGTAGCGCGACTCCTGTACTTGTTTCACCCTTTAATCTCGGTCATTACGCAAGCAACGCTTTTCTACTCAGTTTTCCTGCTTTAGCTCTAAAAAATCAATAAGTTGCGATATTAGATTTCTGAGCTATAGTTACAACTATAAAAATCAAAGTTTTTGAGGTAGTAAATGGCAGTAAAGCTATCTATGCCCGTTCTTGAGCAAATTTCTGCTGGGCTAATCCAGGTTTCGCAGCGACAGGGGCAGTTATATCCATATCCTCATAACCTGCAATCAGGTTATGACAGAGTAGTTTTGAGCTTCTTGTTGAGTGAAGAAACAGAGCAAGTACCATCTAACCTTCCAGAGTTTTATCAGCACTGGTGTGAAAGACCATTTGGAGAGTGGGGAGTGGAGGTTGATGCTGAAGTTGACTTAGACAACACACTACTTTTTCTAGGGGAGCCAACCGAGCTTGCAATTGAATTGGCGGAAGCATTTGGTGGAAGTGTGTTGTCTCAGGAGCAATCCAGAGTCGCATCTGCACTACTTCAGCGTTGTCGGTCCCATTCTCAGGGTGTGCAACTCTACACTAAATTCCGAAGATTTATCATCGAGCATCCCGTCTTATCGGATCAAGAGTTTTTAGAAGCTAAAGGTCTTTTTGGACTTGGAGTTGGATTAGCTGACTTACTGGAAGAGTGTTATGAGCCGGCACCCAGCTGTTACCAATGGCAAGAAAATTTTTATGCCTGTCCTTACTGCCACGCACTAACGTCTGTAGCTTATGAGCAAGTCATTGCCAACCCTGACTGTAATCGCTGTCCACTTGGGCGTAGGCTGAAGCGGAAAATCAAGTTACCTCAAGCTGTTCTTAAACTCAGGCGGGGGATTGAACGTTTCTGGTTCTACCCTGGGCGTGCAGAAGTTCGGCTCTATGAAAGATTTATGGAGCTAGGTCTTGAAGTTGAGCTTTACCCGTCTTGCGATTGCTACGATTTACGAGTCACATTTTCTGATGGTGAGGTCTGGGCGATCGACCTGAAAGATTATTCAAATCCCTACTTACTGGTAAAGCGTTTAGGCGACGAACCCATTCCCTGCACTCCGCCTTGGGATTTAGCCTACATCGTAGTTCCAAACGAACGGAAGCGAGACCGGCCTGCTTATCTCAAAGAACTCAAAACCCGATGGCGTTGGCCGAACATTAAGCCTATGTTTGACGATGCTATTTTTGCTTTAGCAAAGAAGAAAGTTGGCTTCCCATTTGAAGAGACTCCTCAAACAAAGAAGGGAAAGGAAGGTAGAGCGTGAGAGAAACTAGGGGCTGGCGATCATCGGCTTCACAGACCTTACAGAAGCAAGCAAATCTACACAAAGATCAGATTGAAGCACTGCTTGATGTAGAGCTTTGTTTGTTTGCAGTTGAACGATTGGGTGTACAAACTGAGCTGGATACAGCAACTTCTGCATGGTTGCTCATTTCGAGTCGATTTTATTTATTTCCAAAATTAAATTTGCTTTTGGATACAGCCGAAGCAAAACGTACCTTATTCAATTTAAGGCAATTGCTCCCTTACATTACAAATGAGGATATTGCGGAGCAGTTAGTGCGAGTTTATCGGCAAATTCCATCAAGATATCGGGCTTATGAGGTTGATAATGCCTACCGATTTTCTAGAAAGCCAATGCCCTCAATCTGGGGAAATCGGTTTGAACGTTTTGAAGATTTGCTGGGTAATAAGTTGAAGTACCGTAATCGGACAGTTAAGTATGCTGCACCCGGCAAGGAATACCAGTTTAAGTTTGAAGAAACCACCTACAGCGTTAAAATTCCCCAAGATTTTCCAGTACATCCAGGTAAGGTAATATCACTACACAGAGAAAATATTAGACCGATCTCTGTGACTCGGAAGGAGATGGAGAAAGCCGCGCAGTTTTTAGAGGAAAGGTGCGGTAGTAACTATACCAACCGTTTAAACAACATCTTCCTTGAACACTTTCAAGAGATGGGGTTTGCAGCAACTGACGAAATTGTGTTCGACGGCGTTAAGCACATGGTTGGGTTACTTAATGCTGGCAAATCTACCCTGATGGAAATTTTGACTACTGTGTTAGTGCAAAAAGGAAATCGGGTAGGTGTCGTGTTGGGCGAAGTCGTAACTTGCCTCAGAATGGCAAGTTTGCTAAAAAAGGCTGGGTTGCGAGTTTCAGTCGTTATGGGACAGCGCAATCGAAGATCGCACTTAGAGAATTGGCATAGCGTTGATGGGGGGATAGACGGCTTTGAACATTTATCTACGGCCTGTCCGCTCAGCCATTACTTTTATCCTTCTATTCCAGCTTCACCCCCATGCTTTGATTTGAAGAAGGTTATAGACAAAGAAAGTGACGACCAGAATGACGAAGGTGAACGAATTTGCCCTTTGATTGGACAGTGTCCTAGACATCGAGATGTTAATCAGATCGCGGATGCAGATGTCATTTTAACGACGACCGCTGCTGCCATATTTACACGCCCATTACCTCATGTCAGTCCACAATCAATTACCTACTATGAATTGATGTACCGCATATGCAGTGTAGTGTTCTTTGATGAGTGTGATAAAACTCAGGCTAACTTAGACTCAACGTTTCTTCCAGCAATCAAACTCATTGCACGAGGTAGTAATGGGTTTCTTGATCAAATTGTAACCTGGACACGATCGCAAAAGCTTCGCAACTCTAGGAGTGATTTGCGCCAGATTATTTTTGGTCAGTTTAATCATGCTTTACAAAATGCGGATGCGCTCGTTGACAACATCTGTACACAGCTGCAGGTTTCGCCTAATGAAAGTGAATGGTTAGCGGAGAATTTTTTTACCTGCTCTTTTTTGGCAAGAAGCTTTGTTTTGGAGATTGCCAAAGCAGAAGGCATTGATACTGAGTCAAACACCTTTATCCTTGACAAAAATCCTGTTTACCAAGAGTTGGCTGAGTTTTTATTGGGGGATTGGAAAAGTTCTTGGCTAGCCGAATACGCAATGCGATTAGCGAATGAGAATTGGCAGGAACAGCAGGCAACAATTGCTAATATCGAAAAGGAACTTACGCAGAGGGGTTGGTTGAAGGCAGTTGAGGACAAATGGGGTTTAAGTTGTCGATTTGCCCTATTTCTAAAGCTTGTACTTTTTGTCTCGTTCTTTCAACAGGCAGTCAAAACCGCTTATGGACTTACGGAGCAGACAGACGGTGCTGATGAAATTGTTTTCTTTAACCGAATTCCTCGTGACTTCTATGGACTTACTCCAGGATTAGCATCTGGCTTAGTTTGTGGGTTCAAGCTTGAGCAGCAGCAGGATCAGCTAACGCTTTGGTATTTCCAAGCACTTGGTCAGGGGCGCTGGCTTTTGGAAAACTTCTCTCAAGTGTTTGCTAATGAAGGAACTCAAGGCGCGCACAGCTTACTACTGAGCGGTACAAGCTGGGCTGGACAAAGTCCAATCTACCATGTTGATCTTCCGGTCGATTATTTACTGCGTCCTAAAGAACATCAGGCTGTGGAAGCGATCGCGCAAAGTAACTTCTACTTCTCTCCGTGCTATTGGCCCGATGGTAAGCCAGTTCGAGTTTCTGGCGTTGAAAATAAAGAAGACTCTCTACTGCAAGTTGTACGATCGCTGCTTCGGCAAACGGACGTTCTACAACGTGATTTCGATACTCTACCAGTAGGTCGTCAGCGTCTCATCTGGTACGTCAATAGCTATGAACAGGTCGAGTTCGTTCATAATGCAGTATTAACACTTGATACGAGCCGAGACTGGAGCCACCGTGTAGCGGCTTTGACTGCTCGCTCACCGCTAGAAGATGTGGATGAATCATTGATCGCTCGTGGCAATATTGAAAACTTTGCTAACACGAATCGGGCCATTCTGATCGCACCCATTGCGGCAATTGGACGCGGGAAGAATATTTTGAATGATCAAGGGTTGAGTGCATTCGGCGGCGCGTATTTTTTAGTGCGTCCTCATCCTGCTTCTGATGACCTCGATTACAAATTCCGATTAGCGCTTTGCGAAGAGAGAAAAGCGATCGCTGGAGAACGTGAGGAAGGTCTGCGAAATGCGTGTGAATCTTGGCGTAGTGAGGGATATAGCATTTTCCTGAAAAACCTTGACACAGTTTTGCAGTATTCATACCGAGGAATGCCCAAGGAGGTTAGGGAAGGGCTCATCTGGACTCAGATGGTACTAACTTGGCAGGCGATCGCACGCACCATTCGTGGAAACCAGCCAACTCTGATTCGATTTGTTGACGCTGCTTGGGCTCCAAACCTTGCTGTAGGGAAGCCTGAAACAGCCCAAGAGTCGTTACTGAAAGGATTTGAATACGTTCTTCGCCCTTACCTATCAAAGGCAAGAACTAGCTACGATGCTCGTGACTTGGCATTGGTTCGGTCACTTTACGATCCCTTCTACCGTGCTTTGGAGAAAATTGATGATTTATAACCGCATTCAATTAATGGCTCTGACAGTGCCGAATCGGCTGGTTTTACCATTCAATTTGTATGCTCTCGCAGTTCCTCAGCACTGGAAGGAACTCTTTAGCCGATTGCAACGGCATAAGTTGGGCAAAAACGATGTTTTACCACCTGTTGAGGCATTAAATCCCATCCTTCAACTGCTGGTTGGCGACATTCTCTTCTTCAAAAAAGGAGCATTCAAACTAAGCTCAGATGTAAAGTGGCTTTACTCTAAAACCGACCAAATTTCTACTCAAGATATTGCTGATACTGTTAAAGTATGGCTCAGGCTTTCGTTTGAGAATTCTGATTTTCTAACTGCTGAAGATATTGCCCAAATTCATGCAATTTCTGGTAATGACCTACAGATTGAGCCAGTGTCCTTGCCAGACCCAATCTGGCAAACGGTTGATGGAAAGTTAGAAATTGATGAAATTTTCTATAGCTTGCTTCCTTACCTTTGTGCCTCCGCTGTGGCATCCAGTTCATTTCCATTGATTCATCCCTTCACTGGAAGTATGGCTGAAGAAGTCATCTTTTATGAAAGTGCTTTAGATGGTAACGGAATTAATGAAGCGATTAGCTGGCCGCCGACTCCAATTGCACGATCTCGGAAAAAGAAGGGGAGTAATCAGCAGGAAGAAGTTGTTCATTACTACTCACATTGCTTAAAATTTGCGCTGCATTATGACACAGGTGGGGCTCCTTACCTCGTGTGTGACGCTGGGATCAGGCGATGGATAAACTGGCCGTTGCGCTATCTTCCTTCTGCAACTAGTGTTTGTATTAAACCTGTAGATACAAATCGGTTTGCCGCTTGTAAACTACGATACATGGGTAAAGAGAAGGGACTTGAGTTTGAGAATAACCTAGTTCACCTTTTGCAAGAGCTTAAGTATCGCGTTCGCTTCACTACAAAAGATGTGATTGCAAACCCTTACAGGAACGGTGAGCTTTCATGGGCAGTTGTCTACAACAATCAGATGTCAACTTCCCACGATATGAATCCAGGCTTTTTTCCTATAGATAACGTAATGTTTCAACAGGCTTGCATCGAGCGGTTTCAGCAAGTTCTAGGTACAAAATTCTCTCTATCGGAGCCTTACGTTCGGTGCTCTAATGAAAAGGCGATAAAGCAGACACGATTTGCTTACGGCAAAGTCGAAAAATTTATTAGATCTCACTTTGCCTCGGTGTCAGCAACTCCCCCATTTTACATCCCGCCTAACTTGAGGCTAATTTTGCTGGCACAGAGCCAGGAAGCGAAAGATTTGATTACTCCATTAGCTAAAAAGTACGGCATCACAAATTTAGAAATTCATGATCTCGGTACTTTAGGCGCAGAGTTACCTGGCATATCTTGGAAGAATGAGTGTGGCGATCGAATTCGCAAGTTTCAACAAGTCCTGGCACTCTCACCTCCAGATCAGAAAACTCTTACTCTAGTCGAAATCTTACCAAAAAAACTATTTTGGCAGAATCAGAAGAAAGACCCTAAGCCATGCTTTCGCCCTGCTCTAGCGTTCTTAAGCAGCGTTACTGATCACTTTGAGCCAAAAGCTGAAGATGATACTAAAGATTTTCTCACTACAGATGTATTAAATGAGGAACTTGCCCACCGATTAGATGAGAAGGAGGCATATGAGGCTGAAGACAAGTTTTTCAAAGCACCCTCTCTTAAAAGTAATTTCGCCCACCGAGTTGAAGCTACTCTGCTTGCGGGTTTATCGATGGCAGGTGCTTATGTGTATCCAAGTTTTACAGCCGAAAATTTTCCGCCTAACGTCGCAAGCGTGGGCGTTTACTTAATCCGGTTTTATATTGGCGGAAAGACTGAGTATCTTCCAGTTGCAGTCTGTATAGATGAAACAGGAGTCACGGCTAAGGCATATGGCTGCAATGACTGGTTAGACATACACACCTTTCAGACTCAAATGGCGGTGGGGAAAATATTTCAATCAATTAAACGAGATAAAGCTGCAATTCAATCGTGGGTGTTTAACAATTTATTTCAAGAAGCAAAGCAGCCAACCTTATTCTGCTTTGATGTTGGAAATCTTCATGGTCAAGGCTTAGATTTTCTACAGAAGAAACAGTGGCAAAAATATGCTTTGGCATTTAATGCGGGTGAAAAGTTAACTTCTATTCCGCTTCATAAGTATCCGTATATCCGAGTAGCGTCAATAATCACGCCCAGCACTTCGCAAGTCCCTCTGTATAGGGCACTTAGTGAGAGTGGTGAACTGGCTGGACATACAGGGGGAGCGTTTTATCCTTCTTCCTATGGTTCTGAGTGTGGTTATTATTACCTCAGCAATCAACGTCCCACTTCTCGCAGCGGCGGTATTTTGCAGGAGAGTAAGTTAGTGTCAATAGTGAAAACGGAGGGGCAAAATGTAAAACGGACTAAAAAGCCGAAACCTCGTGCTCAAGGGTATAACCCACGTGGTGTTTTCTTAAACCTAACGCTGCAAGAAAATGATTGCTTTAGCGATTGGGCGAGTTTTGTTCACAGCTTACGTCTTTACGGACTGATTCACTACCTCGATACAACCATTCTTCCTGCTCCCTTGCATTTAGCCGCTGGACTTGACAGCTATCGCCCTATTCACGCTATTAGCGAACCATAGAAGCTTAATCTGTAGCAACAAATGCTGACCGGAAATTCCCCATAGTTAAGCTGACGCTTCAGTGTCTTTGGGTTGCACAGAGACTTGATAACCCAGCGTTTCTAAGTATTTGACTAGTCGTTTAGCAGTAGCTTCGGAGCGCTGTTGGCAAAATACTTTGCTCCCAGTTCGCGGTAGGATTGCTGCCGTCTGCAAAGGCTTTCGTGCTGTTTTTGATCCGAGTGCTACGGGAACGTCATCCAGAGGAAACAGTTTTAGCGTGAGTTCTGGACGGCTACTTATTTATCACCATTACTGCTCCATTGCTACCCGCCCCTCAGCATGCAAGGTTCACTGCCAAGGGAATTGAGAGGTTTGAAGCGGTGTGATCGACACAGCTACTGACTGTACTTCAGGTGCGATCGCTTGTGACAACACCTGCTTTAGCACCGGACTCAAGCTCGCTCCCAGTTTGAGCTTTAGGAGGTCATTCGTGGCCAGCTCGTCCAGCGTCTGATACGTCAATTGATATTCCAAAATTGAGATGACTTCCTCCAGCCATTCATCCGGTAATTTGCCTCTCAAATCGCGTCGAATCTGAACGATGGCAGGGTTGATGTTGGCGAACATAGGCTTCCTTAAACAGTGATGTGTCGCAGCGCGAAGCGGTGATGTATCAGCGTTGTGAATGCTGCTGTCTGGGGTGATGTGTAAGCGTTGTGACATCACACATCACTGGATGTAGTTCCTGCTGGGTCTAGGTTTCAGACCAGCGCACCCATTCCGCCTTGGAGTTAAGGGGTGAGAAGGTTTCGATCAGGTGCAAGGTCATTAACTCCAGCAGCAACGCCTGCACCTGCTCCCCGTTTAAGCCTTGATTGCGACCCCAATTTTGCCGCACGTCCCGCACTGCGATCGACCCTTTCTTGCGGAGGTACAGCGCGAGGCTTTTGAGCTGACCAGCGGGAAGCGCCTCCACTTGACTGGGCGTTTCCTTGGGTTCCGGCTCTGGTGCGTCTGCCTGCCAGCAATCCTGTAACCAGCTGTTCACCTGAGCACGAAAATCAAATGGTGGCGCTTGTGGTGGTGGCTTAGGTGGCTGCTGGGTTTGACTTGGCGGTGATGGACAGAGGGTAAAGTCAGTGATTTTGCGATCAATCTGGGGCAGATCCACCGCTAACCACTCCGCATGACCTGGCAATTTTAACTTGCCTTTGCCACTGGAGACCGGCTTGCGCGTCGTGGGGTGAATGGTGGGAATCAGCTCCAATTCCAGCAGCGCTGCATCGCGTAAGCGGGCAATGCCTTTCGCATCTCCCAGCGCCGACAACGTTCGATCGTGGGCGACAAACAGCGGTGGCATGAGCACTTTGCGGCTATCGCTCATCGCGGACTTGAAGAACTTACTGCCGATGTCACCGGGCAGCCGATCAGCCCAGTTCGTCATTTCTTCTGACACCACACTGGTAATGCGCTGCTGCTGCCGTAACGACTGCTGCCAGTCTTCTTCGGTTAGCCCCGAGCGGTTGAACTCCTGGTAGCGGCGTTCGATTTCGTCGAGATACCACTGGAGGAACTCGGCGATCGCGAGGTAATCCATCCCGGCACCGATATGGCGAATGCCTTTCCATTCGTGATTAGCCGCGTGCGGATCGAGCAAAATCACCTGATGACCCGCCCGCACTTTCTGCATGACCAGGTAACGCGCCGTCCAACTCTTCCCGGCACCCATGCCACCAAACAAGAGCCCTGGATATTCCAAGAAGTTTTGCAGGTAAGCCGTCGGGTCAGCGGTTGAATCAGTCGTGGGTGTTACAGGCATAGATGGCTGACCAGGTGCAGCAGTTTTTGCCACGGGCGGCGAGGTAGCCAGCGGCTGTGGCGACGCTGATACGTCCTGATAATCAGCATCTTGGACATCTGACAGATACGGTGCCATCTGGGGGTAGAGTCGTTCGGCTGCCTGTAACTGAGCCACCTGTTGATAGCCTTCCAGCTCCGCCTGATGGGCGATCGCCTGCAGCTGCCCTTGCTTCAGCAGCGTTTGGCGTTCCCACTCTTCGTACTGACGGCGATAATTGCGTCGTGTTTGCGTGAGCAGCCAGGCGGACACGCACAGCCCAGTCCCCATCAACGACAGTGGAATTTTGCGATAAGCCGCCTGATAGGTGAGCTGGGTGCCCAGGAAACGAACCGTCTCCGGCTGATGCAGGTAGCCACTAACTGCGAGCGCCGTACTGGTCATGCCAGCAGCTAAGAGTCCGACAATCTGAGGCAAATAGGGGTCTTTCACCGTAAGACCTCCTGCACCTGCTGCTGCACTTGCTGTTGTACCTGTTGACTGGTATGGGCGAGCTGGTCAAACCAGCCCGTAAAAATGGCGACGGTGAGAGCGATCGCGATGGCTAACAGACGGGCACTGCGAGACAGGTAAGCCGGGAGCACCAGAGCCAGTAGGCAGGCGATCGCGCCAATCCAGTAGAACGGCAAGAGCGCTGTTAGCCACCGGGCAATCAAGGTGACGGCAATGCCTAGCGCAAACAGCCCCATGAAGCGGCTGATACCTTCGAGGGCGTAATCAATGCGATCCGGTTCTGATGCATCCTCAGGCTCGTAGTAGCCGTCGGACGGTGGCAGCAGCAGGGGTGAATCGTAGGGGTCAAACATGGCTCACCTCACACCCGAAAGAAGTCTTTGACACCATGCCAGAAGCCCTTCCCAGGCTTGCCAGCGGTGCCGTAGGTCAGCAGTTCTTTGCGGGTTTCAGCCTGCCGTCGCAACGCTTCCTGTACTTGCAGCTGACGTTGTGCCTGGGGGACTTTCTCCCCGATCGCTTTGGCGCGGTTTTGGTGCCGCAAGTGAATCAGTTTGATGGCGCTCTGGAAGTCCAGGCGGTTCAGGTCATACTCCGAACGGTATTCGGCTTCCAGCTTCTGCATCCCATGTCCGGCTTTCTGGTTCAGCAGTTGCAGATGCTTATCGTAACCCTTCGAGAGCAGCCACGCATCCAACAGGCTCTTGTCGATTTGCTTAGAGCCTTTCTCGACTTGCTTTAAGACGCGCTGCACAAACTGCTCATACTCGACTTGCCCTTCAATCAGCGTGGTGAAGTGCTTCTCTAAAATCGGCAGAATCTCCTTCAGGCGGGTCATGGCGGTGGCGCGATCGGCAAACAAAGCGAGTTCGTGATCGCTCATTTGCGGTAAGCGCGCCAGGTCGATGCCGAAGTAGCGGGTGGCTCGCTCTGTGAGCGCTCCAGCATGGGGCAAGATGTGGGATTGGATGCCTTTGGGGCTGCTGCTATAACCCTTGGCTTTGGGTGCGGACATTAGTTGCACTCCTTGGTTTCAGAAGACCAGAACAGAAAACTGCTGCGGTGGGTGTCGCAGAGAGGCGAGCGGGGGATGATCACGACGCGCTGACCAGAGGCCCCAGCCAGAAAACCGATGCCGTAACCAAGCAAAACAACGCCTAGCACTGCTGCAAGGCCAAGCAGCACTGTATTCAGCGGATCACGGTAGGTAGTGACGCGCTCAGTGTTTGTGGGTAGTTGCGCTTGCGCCAGCGCTGTTTCGAGTGGGGTAAAGGTGGTACTGCCGTCTGGTTGCTGCTTGATCAGATAAGGAGTACCAGACTGGTCCGCCCAGACTGCCAGCTTCGTGGCTTCGTTTCGGGTCGCCAGCGGCAAAGCTTTAGAGTCGTGTTGCATCGCTCCTCCGAGTATCGATAAAGGTGTTGGCCAGCCAGCCAGCCTGACCGCGCCACCGGACGGGCACCCACACCACACCGTCTTGCTGGACGCGGCGATCGAGCGACAGTTCTACCAAGTCACCGTGCATCAGCACGCCTAAGACGGGACTCTGCAGACTGGGCGCAGCGCGGAAGTTAGCGACCATGCCAGGACTCTGGATGTGGGCGATCGGGAGCGTGGACGGATCGCTAGACGATGGTGCAGCGGGTGCAGCGGTCGTCACCGCTGAAGGCTCTAAAGGCGAAGTGGCAGAGGTCTCTGGCTGTTGTGGTAGCATCCTGCTGGGATGCTAGTGACGGGGTCGGCAGCGGCGAGACGGAAGGTGTAGCCGTGGGACTGGCTGTAGCGGTTGTGGCTGATTGCTGCTGTTGCGAGAAACCAAAGCCGAACATGAGCAAGGGAATCGCCAGCAAGCCTAACGCGATCGGTAAGCCCCAACTTTTAGAGCTTGGCGGCTGGGGCGGTGGCACCGGGTTGAGGATAAAGTACTGCCCTTCACCAGACACAGGTTTTGTCATAATCGAAGTTACTCCTGATTGGAAGGTTGGGAGTCCAGAGCCAGCGGTTTACTTTGGACGGTGAGCGCTGGCTTCTGTTGGTAATGGAATCGGGTCAGCTATCGGCGTATAGGCTCTCAAGAGCGCCCAGGCAAGCACCATGAGCATGATTGACAGCAGCAAACGCGTCAGGCGTCCGCTGGAGGCTTTCCCAGGTTTTGCAGTGTGGTTAGAGACTGCTGTAAGCTTTGCGTCTCCTGGCTTTGCACTGTCGCCAGCATCTCTGTCCGTTCGCGATAGAGACGCGCTTCTAGCTTGAATTCGGTGGCTTTCTCGGCGATCGCGGCTTTTGCCTGCTGGGTTTGTTGCAACTTCTGCTCGCGCACTCGGATATCGCGTTGCATTTCCTTAGTCAGCGCATCGGCAGTTTCAAGGAACTGAGCGGCAATCGCCAGTGGGTCATCAAACGCAACCACTTCGCTTTGGCGGAGCGACTCCAGGCTATAGGTCTGTGGCAGCTCTGGCTGCGAGAGGACAATCTGGTGATTGCCGACCTCAACGGTGACAGGGGGATTATTATCAGGTGTAGAAACTGGTGCCGTCGGAACTGGATATTGCAACGACACGGCTTGAAGATAGCGATCGCCACACCCTTCCTCATTTGCTGCTTTGAACTCTTGAAAGACTTGCAGTCCAAACTCACTAAATTCAAAGACTGGGCTGCCTGCTTTTGTCGTGCGAACTTCAACTCTGAGGGCTTCAGGGCAATGTTGATAAGCCAGCTCCAACTTCTCCCACCAGCGCTTACGTAGAGTCGATTCATGCACTGATAGCAAGACAGCTAACTCGGTAAAGGTATAGGTCCGAGGGAAGTCCGCCAGTAGTCCAGTCTTGCGCCCATGACTGTCCTGAGACGTGTCCGAACCAGCCGTCATTTTTTGCGCGCACGATGCTTGTACAGGCTCCAAACCTGCACCAGTTATGGTTTCCATAAATTGTCTATTAGATGTCAAGCATATCGTCGAGTCGCGACAGCGACACAGACGAATTAGTAACGAGCCAAAGACCTTGCTAGCGGATGAGCACAGACGTTATTGCACACTAAAAATGGACAAGTCAAAGTAGT
>JAESFW010000359.1_pt1 | contig 27918 bp, 26 predicted proteins | sample 9269481 | NCBI WGS metagenome assembly JAESFW01 (sample SAMN14515350, study PRJNA621654) | algae metagenome | isolation source: Lyngbya sp. HA4199-MV5 and co-occurring heterotrophs from soil with... | place: USA: Ahupuaa O Kahana State Park, Hawaii | collected 2009-07-21
AAAACGGGCTGATCCTGTCGCCGACGGTCGGCGCCGATGTCGGCTTTGCGTCGCTCGACGGCGAAGGCCTGTTCGGCCGGGTCTCGGCCGGGCTTGCGCTCAGCAACAACGACAATTGGGACCTCGACTTCTCGCTGCTCTTCAACATCGAGGGCGACGGCTCGAAATCGGCCGGCGCCAAGGTCGGCGCCCGCGTCCGGTTCTGACGGCGCCAGAACTGGTTCGGGCGGCAAGGCCGTCCGAACCAGTGTGCGTTTCTCTCCGTTTAACGCGGGTCGGACATTTTCCGGGCTTCCGTCGAACATTAAAGATGAGTAATAGAGGAAGGATTATGGTTGAGGCATGCCGCCTCGTCATCGAGTAATGGACAGGCGTCGATGTCGTTTCAGCCGCGAATGCACAACAGGATTTCCGGCTTCAAGGTGCTGGGCGGCCTCAACCGCCGAGAATGGAATGGCATCATCGCCGACGTCTGGGACGTCGAATGCGAGGCGCGGGCAGGGGGGCACTACGTCTCCGACGATCCCCGCATGTTCATCGTCCTCGACGCCCAAGGCGGCAGCCGTTGCAATGTCAGACTTTCTCCTGACAGCCGCGGCACGGTAAATAGCGGCCATCAGCGCGTCCTCTCCTACATTCCCGCGGGCATGGAGATCTGGGCAGATGTCGTGGATGTCAGCTACATCCGCCACCTTGACCTGCATTTCAATATCGACATCCTCAGTCGGCGGCTGATGGAGGACCTCGACGCCGGCCGTTGCGACACGCCGCGGCTGATGTTTGAGGACGATCGATTTCTGCAGTTGGCGCGACTGATCGCTGCCGAATGCCTCAACCCGCAGCCGTTGCACGACCTCTATGGCGACGGGCTGACGCTGGCATTGTTCATCGATCTGATGAAGCTCAATCGCAACGATGGGCGCAAGCGCAGCCCGCTTGCGAGCTGGCAGTTGCGGCGCGCCGTCGACTACATCGACGAAAACAGCAGCCGCAACATCCGCCTTGAGGAGCTTGCCGCGCTCGCCGGCCTGTCTCAATCGCATTTCAGCCACGCCTTCAAAGCGGCGACCGGCATGGCCCCACACCAGTGGCAAACCAATCGCCGGATCGAAAAGGCGAAGAGGCTCGTCCTCACGGGTGACGCGCCGCTGACCGCCATCGCAGCCGAGACCGGATTCTCGGATCAGGCGCATTTCACACGTGTCTTCCGCAAGGTCGTCGGCACGACGCCGGCGATGTGGAGGCGTCGGCAGATGCTCTGAGCAAAGTCTGGCGCGATGGGCCGCTGCTCGCTGTGAATAGCCCAGGAACGTTCAATTTCCGCAGATCGCGACAAGAGTTGCCGAAATACTTGATATAAACACTCACCTTATCAAGGGACCAAAACCGCGTCGGCCAGGCAGGGCGCGCATTGGATCGGCGTGGGGCGACAAGGCAATGATGGTGAATGGCAAGGCGGCGCGATTGATGGAATGGCTGGCAGGCGGGGTCGCCTGCATTGCAATGCTGGCCGCAGGGACGGCAAGCGCACAGGATGCGCCAGCGACGCAACTGGAAAAGATCGAGGTAGCCGGTTCCAGGTCCGAGACCGACGCGACCGGCCCAGTCGACGGTTATGTCGCCAAGGCGACGACGACCGGTTCGAAAACCGCAACGCCGATCGCAGAGGTGCCGCAGAGCGTCTCGGTCATCGGCCGCGAGGAACTGGACGACCGTGGCGTAGTCAACAAGATCGACGAAGCGCTTCGTTATACCCCCGGCGTCATGGCCGAGCCCTTCGGCGTCGACCCGGACACGGACTGGTTCTACATCCGCGGCTTCGACGCGACGCAAACCGGCGTCTATCTCGACGGCCTCAACCTGTTTTCCTACGGGTTCGGCGGCTTCCAGGTGGATCCCTTCATGCTGGAGCGCATCGAGGTCCTGAAGGGACCTGCCTCCGTACTTTACGGTGGCGCCGATCCGGGCGGTATCGTCAGCCTCGTCAGCAAGCGGCCGCTCGATGAGAGCTTCACCTACGCCGAAACTGGCATCAACAGCAACGGCAATGCCTTTGTCGGCATCGACGTGAACCAGCCGCTGACCGACGCGATCAACTACCGCGTCACCGGCAAGGTGTCGGGCGGCGACAACTACACCGACCATTCGGAGGATCTGCGCGGCTTCGTCCTGCCGCAAATCACCTACCAGCCGGACGACGCGACCAGCCTGACCGTTTACGGACTGTTGCAGGGCCTCGACCAGGTCCATACGGGGGGCAGCTTCCTGCCGTATGAAGGCACTGTTGTCGATGCGACCTTCGGCAAGATCGATCGCAAGGCCTTTTTCGGCGAACCGGATATCGATACCGGCACCTATGTCCAGCAGATGCTGGGTTATGAGGTCAAGCACGAGTTCGACAGCGGCTGGCAGTTCAGCCAGAACCTGCGCTACGGCCATCTCTACAAGCACGAGAACGGCCCCTATACCTATGGCTACTACGACGCGAGCCTGCCGTTCCCGGTTTCAAACGTGCCGACAACCCCGGACAACAAGCTCTACCGGCTTGGCTTCGAGGCGACGTCCAAGGTCGATACCTTCGCCGTCGACAACCGGCTTGAGGGCGAATTCGAAACCGGCGCCCTCGATCACACTCTGCTCGTCGGCCTGGACTACAAGCTCTATCGTCTCGACCACGTCCAAGCGTCTTCAGCGGCGACGCCGATCAGCGCGACCAATCCGATCTATGGGGCACCGCAGCCGGACAACGCCATATACATCAACCAGGTGATCACGCAGCAGCAGCTGGGCGTCTACGCCCAGGACCAGATCCGCTTCGGCGACGGCTGGCTTGTGACGCTCAACGGGCGCTACGACTACGTCGACACGAGGACGAAGAACGGCCCGACGTTCTGGTCGCCGACCGAGAACTCAACCTTCGACTACAGCGAAGGCGCTGTGAGCGGACGCGCCGGCCTCGCTTATCAATTCGACAACGGCGTGACCCCCTATGTCAGTGTGGCCACGTTCTTCACCCCCGTCGTGGCAGTGACCGCGACAGGCAACACCAAGCCGGAGGAAGGCGAGCAGTTTGAAGCAGGCGTCAAGTACGAACCGACGTTCTTCGACGGCGTGCTTACAGCATCGATCTACCAGCTCACCAAGCGCAACGCGCTCGGCACCGACCCCTTGACCAGCATCTCTACGCAGACGGGCGAGGTGCGGTCTCGCGGCATCGAGCTCGAAAGCAAGATCAACCTCAACGAAAGCTGGAAGCTGATCGCCGGCCTCGAGTTCATCGATCTCGAAGTGACCGAGGACACGAACCGGGACCTGATCGGCACGACCCCCTATCTCGTTCCCGACAAGCAGGCCTCGCTCTGGCTCGACTACACGGTGCAGCAGGGTGTCTTTGAAGGCATGAGCATCGGCGCCGGCGTTCGCTACCGCGGCGAAAGCTGGGCGGACAAGGAAAACACGCAGAAGGTCCCGTCATCCACGGTCTTCGATGCCGGTCTGCGTTACGAGAAGAACGACTGGGGTGCCGCGCTCAACGTCACCAACCTCTTCGACAGGGAGTATGTCAGCGGATGCGGCGGGATCCTCGTCTGCGGATACGGCGACGCCCGCACTGTCACGTTCAAGCTCAGCAAGAAATGGTAGGCAGATTGGCGGAAATGTCCGCCGGTCGCCAAAATGAACAGGGCGCTCGACCCGGATCGGGGAGCGCCCTGTCAGACCCGGAGAACCTCTCGTCGCGTGCCAGCGGCAGCAACGGTCAAGGCTCTCGAAACGGGTAGTGGCCTTTAGATGGAGAGGTCCGCCGGCTTTTCAAGGGCAGCGGCCTCTCAAAGCACGACTTACTTCGCGCCGATCGCAGCAAGGCCCGCGGTTGCGCAGGTGGCGTCGATGTCGCCCGACGGTGCACCGCCGACGCCGATACCGCCGACCAGAGCCTTGCCGAACTTGATCGGCACGCCGCCGGCCTGGATCACCATGCGGGCGTCCATATCGCGAAGGCCTTCGTTGGCGGGCTTGGAAGCGATGAAATCGCCGAGGCCAGCCGTGTCGCGGCCCATGGCTGCGGAGGTAAAGGCCTTGCCCTGGGCACTGTTGCCGGTGTGCGGGCCGGAATTGTCCGCCTTCAGGAGAACCTTGGTCGAACCGTCACGTGCGACGACCGCGACGCTGACATTGTGGCCCTCGGCCGCGCAAGCCTTAAGCGCTGCGTCAGCCGCCTTCACGGCCATCTCGAGCGGCAGGTAGGCGGCGGTCGGCAGGTCCTGTGCCGTGGCGGCGACGGGGGCGAGAAGGGCTGCTGCAAGCACGATATTGCGGATCATCAATGGGTTCCTTTCCTGTTGATATGGAAAGGTTATTCGCCCTCGCGTCCCATCGGTATTCGTAGGCCTTTCATCGGCATCCGTAGTTCTACGGAGTATCGGCACCCTCGAGCCAGATGCGTGTCAATTCGGCCTGCGAGGTGCTGCCGAGCTTGGCGCCGATGGCGGCGCGATGGCTCTCGACCGTGCGCGGCGAAAGGCCGAGCCCCTCGGCAATCTGGCGGGTGGTAAAGCCCGCCGCGATTCTCCCAAGGACCTCGCGCTCACGCTGCGTCAACGTCGACAACAGGGCGAGCGTCTCTGCCTTCTCCGCGTGCCTTTGCAGCGCACGAACGAGCATGTCCTGCCCCTTGTGGATCGCATCGATCAGGTCCTGCTCGTCGACGGGTTTCGACAGGAAGTCGATCGCCCCATTGCGGAATGCCCGCCGGCAGGCCTCGATGTCGCCATGTCCGGAAATGACGATCGTCGGCCAGTCGATCGAGCGCTCCGTGAGCTTTTCCTGCAGCTTCAAGCCGGAAATGGCGGGCATGCGAATATCGAGGATCAGGCAGCCGGGATCAAGCCGCGGCAATTGCGCGAGAAACGCCTGCGGGTCACCGAAGCCCGTGACCTTGATGCCAACCGTCGACAAAAGCAGGCTCAGCGCGCGGCGAACCGCATCGTCGTCGTCGACGAGGTAGACGGGTACGCTCACCGGGCTGCCTCTTGACCTTGGGCCCGTCGCGGCAGCGCCACGCGGAACGTTGTGCCGCTCCCGGTTTCGACAAGTGCAATGTCGCCGCCTGCGCGCTCGACCAGCCGCTGGCTGAGCGCCAGGCCAAGCCCCGTCCCGCCGGATCGGGTGGTCGTGAACGGCGTGAACAGCCGGGGGCGGATGTCGGGGGCGATACCCGGTCCGTTGTCGCAGACCTCGAAAACAATCGTCGAGCCTTCGTCAACCAGAGTGACGACGACCTTCCCTCCTTCGTGCTGCTGCCCTTCCAAGGCATCGAGCGCGTTGCGGACCAGATTGAACGCGACCTGCTCGATCTCCACCGGATCGGCGACGACGACCGCGGCCGTCTCCGGAATTCGAAATTCGAGCTGGACACCACGGGATCCCGCTTCCTGCTCCAGCAATGCCTTGACGTTGGAGAGCGCAATACGCAGGTCAAAGGCGGCCGGCGGGGCAGTGTGCGGATGCGACCAGTTGCGAAACCGCTCCAGGATGGCGGATGCCCGGCGCGCCTGCGCGACATTGTCGTCCAGCACTGGGGCAAGCGCCGCATGCTGCCCTTGGGCAAGCAGCCGACGCCCGGCCTGCGCCTGCGCCAGGATAGCCGTCAGCGGCTGGGTCAGCTCATGGGCCATGCCGCTTGCCATCTCGCCAAGGGCGTTGACGCGTGACGCGTGGGTGAGGCGGGATTCCAGTGCGCTCAGCGTCGCCTGCTGCACCGCGACGCGGGTGCGTGCACGCTGGCGCCAGGCGGCAAGTGCTGCCAGATAGGCAAGGCTGATCCCAAGAATGGTCAGGCCAGCCGACAGCGGCGGAAACATGTCGGAGAGCCCGATCTCCATTCCCGTTTCAAGCGCAAGCGGTTGGGAGGCGCTGCTCAGCGCCTTTGAAAACCGGATCGCGTCGGGCAGGGCGACTGGGCGAAGGAGCGGCTGACCATCCGGCAACGATAGCCGCACGGCGACGCCTGGCCGTGACCAGAACGGTCCGCCGTCGCCGATCAGTTTCGATGCGTCTATTCCCAGCATCAGGCCATAGCGCGCCTCGGCTGTGTTGGGACTACGCTTGATCATGATGTAGTGCTCCGGGCGCTCCGGATGAGCAAGGAGAGCGATGCGGCCGTCCGAGCCTCGTGCGGCCTGCCGGACCAGTTCTGCGGTGGTGGCCGAAAGCGCCATAGTTCCGATGGTCTCCTGCGCCACGTCGAGCGGCACGAGTTGCACTTCATCGATGCGTGGATAAAACCGCGTGATGGTTCTGGCGACATCCAGGAACAGGTCGTGACGGCGTCCTTCGGAGGCGACGGCCACGGCCGAGAGCGCGGTCAGATGCGCATCATGTTGGTCGGCGCGCTGAGAGGCAAGGCTATGAAGCGCCGTACTTTCGCGCTCGAGTTCGGCAACGAGCGCCTGGCGCTCGGAGATTCCGAGAACCGCGGCCCCGACCAGCAGCAAAAGGCACCAGACCAAAACCAGATAAGCGGGCCGCGCAAATGTCGGACGGGTGTTTGCTATCATCTACAACTGTCTGGTCGTTTGCATCTTCGCCTCGCTCGCTCTTCCTGTCCCCGGCGTTCGACCGGCAGCGACCGTGCGCAGCGTCAAGGATGACAGTACGGTCGAGGCCGGCGGAAATCCAGAGGCCTGACGCGGTGCGAGAGGATGTGCAAGAGACACTTCAGGCGAGATAACCCGAAATTCCGTCCCACATCAACTTCACGGCCACCAGCACCAGCAATGCATAACAGGCCCGATAGACCTGACGCTGGTCGAGCACACCCTGCAGCCGCCAGCCGAGCGAGACGCCACCGGGGATGGCAGGCAGACAGATGACCATCAGCGTCCAGAGCTCGGCTGTCGGCCTCACCAGCAACAGCCATGGCAGGGCCTTGGTGGCATTGCCGACGGTGAAAAACAGGCTCGTCGTTCCAGCATAAACTTCCTTGCTGAGGCCAAGCGGCAGCAGGTACATCGCAAGCGGTGGTCCGCCGGAATGGGCGACCATGGTGGTGATACCCGAGCTCAGGCCGGCTGCAACCGCCTTGGGCGCCGAGCGCTGGCGGACTGTTACGGCGGCACCCCTTGCAAGCCATAGGCCGACAAACGCCAAGGTGATCGCGGCCATCAGGATCGCGATCGCGCGATGGTTGAGAAATCGAAAAAGCACGTAGCCGAGACCGATGCCGATAACGAGCCCCGGCAGAAGCAATATGAGGTCGGGCCGCGACCAGGTCGAGCGCTTGAAGTAGCGAAGCGCGTAAAGGTCCATCGCCACGAACAGGGGAGCGAGCAGACCGCCGGCTGTCACCGGGCCCATCACGATCGAAAGGAGCGGGATGCCGATGATCGAAAACCCGCCGCCGAACGCGCCCTTCATGAAACAGATCAGGAAGACACCGGCAAACGCGACAAGGATCGTGGTGGCCGTCAGTTCCATGGCGTCATCTCTTCGACCGGCTTGCGTGCGACGACAAGCTTCGCCTTGAGGATCTGGACCACCTCGCCGTGCTGGTTGATCGTTCTGCTGACGACAACCGCGATGCCCCGGTCAGGCTTCGAGCGCGAGGGGATGATCTCGACCACCTCGCTTTCCACATGCAGGCTGTCGCCAGGGCGTGTCGGCGCCGGCCAACCGATTTCACCGCCAGCGCCGATGAGGCCGCCGGCAAAGGGCAATCCGCTCTCGACATTGAGGCGCATGGTGATCGCTGCGGTGTGCCAGCCGCTTGCCGCAAGCCCCTTGAAGAGGGTGTGCGTTGCGGCCGCCGCGTCGAGATGAAAAGGCTGGGGATCGAATTGCGCGGCAAATGCCTTGATCTGCACCTCGTCGATCACGTGGCTCCGGCTGGAAAAGCGCTGCCCGACGTGGAGTTCGTCGAGATAAATGCGGTCAGGCTGCGTATTGCTCATGTCCAATCTCCCTGGTTGTCGATGCCTTACGGCTTCTTCAGTGAGCGCCGCCTGCTCCGCCACCACCTACGATCTTGCGGGTAAAGAGCAACGCCACTGCGGCCAGCGCCAGCACCACGCCGATCACCGCGAATGTATCGCTGAAACCGAGGATCAGTGCCTGTCGGTGGATGGTCGCGCCGATCGTGGCGATCGCCTTGTGCTGGGCAACGGCGATGTCGGTCACGCCACGCGCCATGAAATGTTGCGTCAGGTCGCTGATGCGGTCGCGCACTTCGTCCCGGTAAATCGTCACGGATTGACCGATGATGTTGGAATGGAACTGTTCGCGTTTGGTGAGCACCGTTGCCAGCGTCGCCGTTCCGACCGCGCCGCCGAGATTGCGCAGCATGTTCGAAAGGCCGGAGGCTGCGCCTGCTTCACTCGGTGCAATGCCGGCCGTGGTGATCACCGAGATCGGCGTCAAGACCAGCGCCTGGCCGATCGCCCGCACGATGTTGGGAATGAAGAACTGGTCGCCGGCGCTGTCGAGTGACAGGCTGGTGTTCATGAAACAACTGGCGGCAAAGATGCTGATGCCGACGAAGCCGATGTAACGCGCGTCAAACCGCTTCATCAGCATGGGGACCAGAGGAATGATGAGCAGTTGCGGCAGACCCGTCCATGCCAGCACCAGACCGATCTGCTCAGCATTGTAGCGCTGCACCTGTCCAAGATATTGCGGCAGGATGTAGACGGTTCCGAACAAGGCGACGCCGACGAGCACGTTGACGAGAACGCCGACACCGAAATTGCGCTGCCTGAGCAGCCGCAACTGCACGAGCGGCTTTGCCACGGTCAGTTCGATGATGACGAAAGCGATCAGGAACACCGCCGCCGTCAAGGCAAGCTTGACGATGAACGGTGACTGGAACCAGTCGTCCTTGTTGCCTTCTTCAAGAACGGTCTGCAGCGCCGACAGGCCGATCGCCATGGTGAAGATGCCGGCCCAATCCCCCTCGCGCAGCAGCCGCAGTTGCATGGGGATCTTCTCAAGTGTGAACCACAGAGCGACGACCATCAGCAGGCTTGGCGGGGCGTTGACGAAGAAGATCGACTGCCAGCCATAGTTCTCGGTGAGGTAACCACCGATCGTCGGTCCGATCGCCGGTGCAAAAGTGACCGACAGTGCAAACAGCGCCAGCCCGAGTGGCTGCTGCGATCTGGGCAGCCGGGTCAGCACCATCGTGAAAGCCATCGGGATCAGCACGCCGCCGGCAAAGCCCTGCAGCCCGCGCAACGCGATCATCGAGCCGAGGTCCGTGGCAAAGGCACAGGCTGCGGAAAACAGCGGAAACAGGATGGCGTTCGCCAGCATGTAACGGCGGAAAGAAAAGACGCGGCTGAAGTAGTCGGTCAGCGGAATGACGACGATTTCGCCGATCAGATAAGAGGTCGATATCCATGCCCCGTTATCGACGCCCGTGCCGATGCCCCCTTCGATATCCAGCAACGACGCATTGGTGATCTGGATATTGAGGATCGCCATGAACGCACCGATCATGCTGGCGAGCACGGCGATCCAGGCTGTGGTGCTGGCCCTGTCGAGCTGGCCCGCGGTGCTGACGCCGCCGCCGGACGATCCGGATAAAGCCGCTTGCTGTGTACTGGACATGCGAACCTCCTGCCGTGCCGTCGGTGGCAAGCCCTGGGGGCCAGGGCGTCAGTTTATGCGTGTCGCAGCGGCCGCCACTTCGGTTGCCGCCTGCTTGGTGTCGATGCTTGGATAAACGGACATGCCGGGCCTCAGCGCCACGGAAACGGGCTGATCGTGATCGAGCACGATCTTCACCGGAATGCGCTGCACCACCTTGGTGAAATTGCCCGTGGCATTGTCCGGCGGAAGCAATGCGAACTCCTGGCCGCTCGCCGGCGAGATGCTGTCGACATGTCCGGCAAAGACGCGGCCTGGGAACGTATCGACCTCGATCGTCACGGCCTGTCCGGGATGAACGTCGGCAAGCTGCGTCTCCTTGTAATTGGCGACGATGTAGGCCTCATGGGTCGGAACCACAGCCATCAGCTGGGTCCCCGCCTGCACATACTGGCCGACGCGCAAGGTGCGGTTGCCGACAACGCCGTCGATCGGGGCGGCAAGCGTCGTGTAGGAAAGGTTGAGCTCCGCCTGGTCTTCGGCCGCCCTCGCGCTATCGAGCGCGGCTTTTGCCTGGGCGATCTCGGCCTTGTTGACGTCCAGCTGCTTGACCGCATTGGCAAGCGCCGCCGTGTCTCGCGTGACGGCCGCGCGGGCAGCCGCGATGCGGGAAGAAGCCTGCTGGGCGTTCTGGATGGTGCCAAAACCTTGCTTTGCAAGCTCCGCGTAACGTTTGTCGTCCTGTTCGGCGAACGTCTGGTCGGCCTGGTCCGCCTCGACCGTCGCCTTCGCTGCCTCGATCGCGGAGAGCTGGGCGGCGAGTGCTGACTGCTTGTTGGCGATATTGGCCTCGGCAGCCTCGACCTGGGCCTTAGCCTGCTCAAGGCTGACCTTGAAGTCGCGATCGTCGATCCGGGCGAGGATCTGCCCCGCCTTGATCTGCTGGTTGTCGCTGACGAACACCTCGGCGATATGGCCGGAAATTTTGGGCGCGATCGTCGTGCTGTCGGCCTTCACGTAGGCATCGTCTGTCGACACCTGAAACCGGCCCGTCGTCCAGTAGCTCCAGCCGAAGTCGGCAGCGCCGGCTGTCGCCGCGAGCGCAACGGAGGCAGCAAGGATGTTGCGCAGCCACCGCCGGCGCGACGTGTTCCTCCCGGAGGCGATGTCGGGCGCAATTGGACGTGTCTGCGGCAGTTCCATGGTTTGAACGCTCGAAGAGACCGGCGTGGGGCTCTCGTTTCTGGCGACGGCATGAAGCGTGGTCACGGCTGATTCCTTTCCCCGGCTCTGCCGGGCGAGAGCGCTTGCTCGATAAATAGGAAACTATATGTTTTCTTAAATACACCCGCGCGCCGGCCATGTCAATATTTTGGAAAATGTCTGCTGTTGTTATTCGGAAGCGTCACAGAGAATGTCAGCCAGTGACGGCGCCTTCACTCGCCGGACGGGCGAGGGCCGCATACTTGGCAAGGACGCCGCGCCGGTAGCGCGGTTCGGGCGGCTGCCAAAGGGCGCGCCGTCGCGCGATCTCCTCTTGCGGAACATCGAGTTGCAGCAGCTGGCGATGTGCGTCGATGGTGATCCGGTCGCCATTCTCCACAAGCGCTATGGTCCCACCTTCGAAGGCTTCCGGCGTCACGTGACCGACCACCAGCCCCCATGTCCCGCCTGAAAACCGACCGTCGGTGACGAGACCAACGCTTTCGCCGAGCCCGCGTCCGACGATCGCCGACGTTGGGGCGAGCATTTCCGGCATGCCGGGCCCACCCTTCGGCCCGAGATAGCGCAGGACGACGATATCGCCGGGCTTGATCCGGTCGGCAAGAATGGCGTCCATCGCCGACTGCTCGTCTTCGAACACCTGCGCCCGTCCGGTGATAACCGGTTGCTTGAGGCCGCTGATCTTTGCCACGGCCCCGCCTTCGGCGAGGTTTCCCTTCAGGATCGCGAGGTGTCCCTGACGATAAAGCGGCGTACGCACCGGACGGATGACGTCCTGGTCGGCGCGCGGCTCGTCCGGCACCAAGGCAAGCTCTTCAGCGATGCTCCTGCCGGTGATCGTCAGGCACTCGCCGTGCAGAAGACCTTCATTCAGCAAAAGCTTGAGGACCTGCGGCACGCCGCCCGCCCGGTGGAGATCAACCGCCATGTAGCGGCCGGAGGGCTTCAGGTCGCAGATCACCGGTACCCGGCGCCGCATGCGCTCGAAATCGTCGAGCGTCCAATCGATTTCGGCGGCGTGGGCGATCGCCAGATAATGCAGCACGGCGTTCGTCGACCCACCGGTCGCCATGACCAGGGCGACGGCATTCTCGATGGATTCGCGCGTGACGATATCTCGCGGCCTGATGCCCTTCCTGACGGCATCGACCAGAACGCGCGCGCTATCAACGGTGCTATCGATCTTCTCGCGATCCGGATTGGCCATGTTCGAGGAGTAAAGCAGCGACATGCCGAGCGCCTCGAACGAAGAACTCATCGTGTTGGCAGTGTACATGCCGCCGCAGGAGCCTGTCGTCGGACAGGCGTTGCGCTCGATGCCGTCAAAATCCTCCTTGCTCATCTTCCCGGCCATATAGGCGCCGACGGCTTCGAACGCGGACACCACCGACAAGCTCTGCCCCTTCCAAAGGCCAGGCTTGATGGTGCCTCCGTAGACGTAGATCGCGGGAACATTGGCGCGCAGGATGCCGATCATGCCGCCCGGCATGTTCTTGTCGCAGCCGCCAAGCACCAGCACCCCGTCCATCCACTGGCCTTGCACCGTCGTCTCCACGCAATCGGCAATGACCTCACGCGAGACGAGAGAGTACTTCATGCCCTCGGTGCCCATCGACATGCCGTCCGAAATCGTTGGCGTCCCGAAGATTTGGGCATTGGCACCTGCGGCCTTGACGGCCGCGACCGCCGCATCGGCAAGCGGCTGAAGCCCTGCATTGCAGGGCGTGATCGTCGAATGCCCATTGGCGATGCCGATCATCGGCTTGTCAAAATCCGCCTTCTCGTAGCCAAGGGCATAGAACATCGCCCTGTTCGGAGATCGGGCGATACCTTCTGTAATGTGCCTGGATCGTTCGTTGTGCGCCATAACGGCCTCCTGGTGTCGTTAGGAGAAAACCCTATTGGCAGCATCGTGAGTTGTGAAATATATTTATATCGTCAAATTAGGTCGCGATACATATGAATGAACCAGAATGGAATTGAGGCAGATTCGCCAATTCGTGACGGTCGCCGAGGAACTGCATTTCGGGCGCGCCGCAGAGCGTCTGAACATGACGCAGCCGCCGCTCAGCCAGTCGATCCAACTCCTGGAAAAGGAACTGGGACTGCAGCTTTTCGAGCGCACCAAACGCTCCGTAAAGCTCACTTCGGTCGGCGAACAGTGGCTCGCCCATGCCAGGGGCGTGCTCGCAGACGCCGCTGCTCTGCCCGAGACGGCACGCAAGCTCGCGCGCGGCGAAATCGGGCGCCTGCGCCTGTGTTTCGTCAGCACCGTGGACTACAGCCTGCTTCCGAGCCTGGTCAGCCGCTTCCGCGCGACACACCCCCATGTCGAACTGTCGTTGCGGGAGGCAACGAGCAACCTGCAGATCGATGCGCTCCTGAGGGACGAGGCCGATCTCGGCTTCGTCATCGCGCCACCGTCCGCGGCACTCAGCCGGACGCTGACCTATCGTCCCGTCCTCAAGGAGCCACTGGTCGCCGTGGTCCCGTCGACATGGATCGAGGCGATGCGCGAGGGCTTTTGCGACCAGACACTTGAACCGGCTCGTTTCTTCGCCTCACCGCTGATCCTTTTTCCGCGCCCGTCGGCTCCGATTTTTCATGATCTCGTTTCGGGCTTTTACGCCGAACACCGCGCACCCTTTGCCGTCTTCCAGGAAGCGATTCAGATGCAGACGATCATCGGCCTTGTCGCCTCCGGGATGGGCGTGGCACTCGTCCCGAAATCGATGACGCGGCTTAAAAGGGAAGGCGTGACCTATCTGCCCTTGTCCGGGCGCGTGCCAACCGTCGAAACCGGCCTAATCTGGCGCAGCGGCGACCAGAACGCAGCCCTTGCGAACTTTCTGGCGATCGCGGACGAAGCGGCCCCGCTGGGAGATGAGGGGCGTTGAGCCTCCTCACCCGATGCGTGGAACATTGCAGTCAGGGACGGAGCCTAACGAAGCGTTGCTCCAGCACCTCGCTTCCCCATTGCGTGCCTGACCGCTCCTCGACGCAGACGAAGCCATGCGCCTCGTAAAGGTGGCGCGCCGCCGATAGCCCGGCGAAGGTCCAGAGCTGCGTTTCCTTGAACTGATGGGCGTCGACAAAATCGAGCGCGGCGGAAAGCAGGCGACGGCCGATCCCACCGCCGCGCACGCCATCGGCAAGGATGAACCAGCGCAGATGCGCAATGCCTTGCCCGAGATCCTCCCCGTCGATCGCAATGGAGCCAACGATCTCGTCATTGCAAATGGCGGTCCAGACGGCGTTCTCAGGATTTTCAAGACGATCGCAGAACGCTGCCAGCCCACCGGCAACGACGGTTTCGAAGCGCTGGCCGAAACCAACGGTCCGGGCGTAATAGAGCGCGTGCATGCGTGTCACGCAGGCGATGAGCCCCGGCCGGTAGCCACTCGCGATGCGCATGGGAGAGGCGACCACGCCGCGTTCTGTTTTTGCGGCAAGTGCCTGGGCATAGAGGCTAAGACCTTCAATAACGACCCGGCATTCCCTGGGCGAGAGCCGGCCGAGGGCCTCTGCGACCTGGCCATGGGCGAAGGCGTGGATGGCCGCCACCCGCCTTCTTCCCATTTCACTCAGGGAGAGGCTTCTTTCCCGGCCGTCGCGTTCGCCCGGGAGTTCGACGATATCGCCGGACACAGCGAGCTTGCGCAGCATTCGGCTGACACTCGATTTTTCCAGGCGAAGGGTCTCGCTGAGCGCGCGCGCCGTAATCCCGTCCTGTGACTCGATCTCGATCAGGGCGTGAACCGCAGACGGTGACAGGTCCGTGCCGGCCAACGACGCGTTCATGAAACCGAGTTCGCGGACGAGTTGCCGCGAGGCATCTCGCACAGGTCCGATGGCGGATGTGTTCGGCACGAAGGCACCTCCGAATATAGTTGCACGATACAACTATATTCGGAGTTCGGGTTGCTGGATAGATAGCCCGCAACAAAAAGCGACTGGCAAGGCCAGTTGCCGCATATCGGCTTAGCGTGCGCGCACAGCAGCCCTGGCGCTGAGCCGGCGGCCAATCCAGGAAAGATAGGAGCAGGACAGCAGGAACCACAGGCCGACAAACACGTAGGCCTCCAGCGCCTGATTGCCCCATGCCACGTCGCTGAAGGCCATGCGGGCGGTCGCGCTCAGGTCGTGAAGGCCGAGGATGACGACCAAGGACGTGTCCTTGTAGGCGCCGATCGTGCTGTTGACGAGCGCCGGCATCGATCGTTCGACAGCCTGGGGCAGGAGCACCAGCCGTGCCGTTTGCCAGAAGCTAAGGCCAAGCGACGATGCAGCCTCGTGCTGGCCGGCCGGAAGCGAGATCAGCCCGCTTCGCACGTCTTCGGCAAAATAGGCCGCATGAAAGAAGACGAGCGCGACGAGCACCGCCAGGATCGGATCGATCGATGTCCCCTTCGGCAGCGTGAGCGGCAGCACGAAGACACCGACGAAGAGCAGCGTCACCATCGGCACGCCGCGCATGACCTCGATATAGGTGGCGGCGGCGCGCTGCAGGAACAGGTGACGCGTCTGGTAGCGCGCCAGCGCGAGCATGACGCCGATCGGCAGGGCAAGGACAAGGGCAATCGCCGATAGAATGAGCAGGATCGGCAGACCGTTCCAGCGGGTCGGATCAACTGGGATGAGACCACCGACGCCACCGCCCATCAGCACGAAGCTTGCGGCCATGCCGGCAAGCCAGATGCCGCCGAACAGACGCATATCCGGCCACTTGCCCCGGACCGCCATCTGGCCTGTGGCCACGGACAAAGAAAGCAGCAGCACGCACACCACCATCGCACGCCACTGCAGGTCGAACGGGTAGGTGCCGAAGAGGATGAAGCGCGTCTTTTCGGCCCAGAACGGCCAGCAGGCGCCACTTGAGGCTGCACACGAACCCGCAGGCGCCCACGGCGCCACTGCCGACACGAGAAGCCAGTCGAACAGAATCCAGGCGACGGAGAGCGCAAGCGTCAAGCAAACGAGCGACAGCAGGGCCGATGGAAGCTGAGCCGGTAGCCGCCTCCAATGGGCACGGCAGCGGCTGCGCCAGCTGCGAGTGAGGGACATGTCGACAGTCATCGCGCCGCGCGTCCTTCCCGGGCGCGAATGCGAGCGCTCCAGTGGTTGAGCGCACCGGCGAGCAGGAGGCAGAGAACAAGATAGATCGACATGGTCATCAGCATGGTCTCCAACGGTCGAAATGTCTGGTTGATCGTGGTGCCGGCAACCGACATCAGGTCCGAATAACCGACGGCAATCGAGATCGACGTGTTCTTGAGCAGATTGACGAACTGGTTGTTGAGCGGCGGGATGACGGTGCGCATGACCTGCGGCAGCACGACAAGACGGGTGATGCGCCCGCGTTTCAGGCCGAGTGCGGCGGCCGCCTCGATCTGCCCGATCGGCACGGCCTCGATGCCTCCGCGCAACACTTCGGCGATCTGTGCGCCATGGTAGAGCCCCAGTGCCACCGCCACGGTGCAGAACTGGATCGAGAAGGCGGCACCTCCGTTGATGGAGAAGCCTTCCAGGCTGGGCGTCGACAAACCCAAGGGCGCGCCTAGAACCACGGCAAGACCCGTGGGGATGATCACCGAGAAGGCCAGCAGCATGGGGATCACCGTGCCGCGCACGCCATCCCGCGCCTGTCGTCGCGACACATGCCCCATCCACAGCGCGCAAGCCGCGGGAACGGCGACAAGGCAGGCAATGAGCCAGCGGCTGTTGCGCGGGTCCTCGGCGAGCCAGGGGAAATAGATCGCCCGATTGGAAATCGTCAGCGGGCCGAGCGTGATCGCCTGCCGGATCGCGGGCAGGCCGTTGACGGCCGCAACAAAGATCACCAGCAGCACGAGAATTTTCGGCAGGTTGCGAAATACCTCCACATAGGCGTGCGCAAGCATGCGTGCCGGACGCGAAGCACTGACGCTGAGGAGGCCGACCAGCAGTCCGACCGCACAGGCGACGGCGAGACTGGCGACGGCGACCGCGATCGTGTTCAGCAAGCCCGCCGTGATCGCGCGCAGATAGCTGTCGCTGGCGCCATAGGCAATCAGGCTTTCACTCAGATCGAAGCCTGCCTGCTGAGTGAGAAACGAGAAACCCGGCTGGATGCCCGCCGTCGCCATGTTCGCGTAAATGTTGAACGCCACGAGAACAAGCACCAGCGCGAGCGCGAGCGCGGCGGCGAGATCCATCCACGAAATGCGCGACGGCAGTTTCGGCGCTGGTTGTGGGGTGAGGAAGGGAGGCATCAGTCTCGCGCCTCCGCATTGGCCGGTCGGGCCGATGCTCGCTCTGCCATCGATTCTGCAACACGGCCAACCAGATCTCTCTGCCCTTCGGTCTCGGGGCCGGACCCGGCGGCGGCAACCAGCCTTGCCGCATCGGCCTGCCTCATGCCCAGAGCAAGCAGGATACAGGTGGCGACTGTACCGGTACGGCCAATCCCCGCCGCGCAATGAACGAAAACCCGCGCGCCCGCTGTCAGGCTTCCGGCTGCGCGCTCGACAACGGTCAATAGCCCGTCCTCGTCGTCCGGCACGCCGAAATCAGCGATCGCAAAGCGCGCCACGTCGATACCGATCCCGCTCGCCAGGGCATCGGCATAGTCCGGCGCCTTCGCTTCCACCTCGGCTGCGGGTGTCAGGCTGACGACCAGCGAGATCTGCCGCTTGCGCAGCCTGTCGAGATCTTCGGACCACGGCCGCAGCCGGCCTGGCATCGGGCCGAGCCAGAGTTCTCCGGCGATCCCTGAGGGCAGGTGCACCGCCCGCATGTCGCATGCGCGAGGCGAGGTCATGCGCGCGGCGCCGCTTCTGCCGCGAGGCATTCGAGCAGGTCGGCGGGTGAACTGGTGGCTGCAAGCCGCGTAACCACGCCGCTGAGCGCACGAAAAGCAGTGTCCAGGTCGGCGCGCGCCGCCTGCATGTGCCAGCGGATGACCCGCCAATGCAGGGCCGAGAGCGCTTCGGCGACGATCGGGTCCTCGACCAGCCCTGACGTCAGCTCGAGCAATTGGGTGCGAATGGCGAAGTAGCTTGCAAGTCGATCGCTGCCGGGGTTGGCCGACAGCTCGACGACTGCAGCAATCTGCATGCGCGCCGGCATCGAATGATCCGTGCGGCAACACCGCCTGCAGAGGCGCAACATGTCCGACAGCATCGAAAAGTGAAGGTCGCGTTGCAAGGGATCAAGCGCGGTTACGACCGTCCCGACGCCCGAGCGCGTCTCGAGCAACCGTTCAAAGGAGAGACGCTGCAGCACCTGCCGCACCGGCGTGCGACTGACGCCGAACTCCTGCGCGAGCTTTCCCTCGTGCAGCATGATCGGCATGTCCGTTGCAGTGTTGCAAATGCGGAACCGCAGTTCCTGCAGCATGTCTTCCGAACGGGGCAGACCGGATCTCGATGTTTGCGGCAAGCTCACGCGCTTTGACCTCCAGTGGTATGGCCGGCGCTTTCACGCTCGGTGAATTGCTCATGCAGCCAAGCTTCCTGATGAGGGCTTTCGATCGATTCGGGGAACTGGCTGCGAACTCGAAAGAGCGCCTCATCGACACTGAGGCCCCGTTCACACAGAATGTATGTCGCCACCGTGCCGCTCCGGCCGGCGCCAAAGCTGCAGCAGAGTGCGACGGATCGATCGCCCGACAGGCTTGACGCGACGCGGGCGCGCAACCGCCTGAAGGCGCGAGCCCAAGCAGGTCCCGGTGCTTTGAAATCGTCGATCGACAGCGCCGCAAAGGCAATGCCTGCCCGCTTTATCTGCTGGCGCAGCATGAGCCTGAAACCCGCAGGGCAATCCTCGTCACGCAGAAGCACCAAAAACAGCGTCGTTTTGCGGTCAGTCAACGCCGCAACGGTCCGCTCGATGCCTTCCGGATCGATCCAGCAATTGCCACGGTGGTCGATCGAAAGACCGGGTGCGCCGAGCGTGATCAGCCGCCCGCCGCCGGGACAATCGACGGTGGCCCGGATGGGTACGAGATCGTCGCTTTCGCTATCGAGCCTCATGCCGTCCACCGTCGTTGCCACTCCCTCAGACCGAAAACTCAGCGTATCGGATAGGCATACATCAGACCACCATTCCTCACCGATGCGTTCAGGCTGCCTTCGCGCTTGAGATTGAACGGTGTCGACGGGCCAAGATGCCGGTCGAAAACCTCGCCGTAGGAGCCGACCTGCTTGATCACCTGATAGGCCCAATCGGCCGGCAGCTTCATCTTGGCGGCCATGTCGGCGGTTGCGCCATCCTTGGCAAACAGCCGCTGGACCGCTTTCGGCTGGCGCTCCAGATCGGCGATCGCCGCATCGGCATTTGCCGAATTGATGCCGAGCTCGTCGGCGTTCAGCATGACTTCGAAGCCCCAGCGCACGGCCTTTTCCAGCGCCTCATCCGGCTGGGTGACAAGCGTGAGCGGTTCGGCGGAGATGACTTCGGGCAGGAGCTCGTAGTCACCCGGGCTCTGCGCGAGGTGACGGTCTGCAGCAAGTGCCGTCATGTCCGACGCGTAGACATCGCATTTGCCGGCGAAGAACGCCTGCAACCGGGCCGTCTTGTCGGCGATGTTCTCGATTTTGTAGTCGAGCCCCTTGGCGGCGAACCAGTCGGCGATGTTGAGCAGCGTCGTCGAACCATCCTCGGCGCAGATCGTCGCGCCCTTGAGTTCGGTCGCCGATTTCACACCCAGCGATTTTGGCACCATGAAGCCTTGCCCGTCGTAGAAGGTGGTGGCGACGAAGGACAGGCCCGGATCGGCCGACCGGGTGCCGGTTTCCGTCACCGACCGGGACGCCATGTGCGCCTGGCGGGAGACCAGGCTCTTCAGCGAATCGGAAAAGCCGATGCCGCGAATATCGGCCTTTCCGGCATCCCCGAGAATTGCGGCAGCCGCCATTCGGCAGAAGTCGGCATTGAAGCCCTGGAAGACGCCGGCGCTGTCTGGAACGGAAAAGCCCGGAGCGCTGGGGCTGACGAGGCAGATGAGCTTGCCCGTCGAAACGACCTCGTCGAAGACAGGGCCTGCATAGGCATGGGAGCCGGTTGCAAGCAGAGCGACGCCGGCGAACGCCGCCGCAAGATTAGTCCGAAGCATGTTGTTCCCCATTCTTTTGAGCATAGCAGCTATACCTGTATACAGGTGCACAATATGAACGGAGACCATGGCTGTCAAGAAGCGAGCTCGGCTCTGAAAGACCGCCACCGCCGCGTGTTGCAACTTGAGGAAAGATCTGACGTTCAGATGTGGCGCACCGTCCGCTTCGACCCGCGCCTCCGGGCCTCGCTCGATCCCGCTGCAGCAAGGTTCTGCCGACAGGTACGGCCTGCGGCCCCGACCGCAAAGTTTCGCTGGAGGGGAGGGCGGGTGGTGCCCTTTCAGTGCTTGGCCCCAGAGCGCCCTCCATTCGACCGAGGGTCCGTTGCGCGCCATCGTCCCATGCTCTGGTTCGCCCGGGCAATTCGCTTTTCGTCCCGGATGTTTTCGGGTGCGCAGGCTTTGGTTGAAAGTCGTGCCGGCGCCCGGTTGCCCGGGCCCTTGCCGATGACTATGTGTGGGGCAGCAAAGAAAGGATCAAACCCGATGCGTATTGTTGCAGTGTTGCTCGTACTCTCCTCGCTTGCCGGATGCTCCCAGACCGCCGGCGGCAGCAGCGTAAGAGAGGACTATTACGGCGGCGACGGCGGTTTCTATGCAGGCGCGGTTGCCCCGCGCTAAAAGCGCGAGTGTCACTCCGCATTGCGCTCCGACTGCGGCTGGGAACGGACCAGCCGCATCGACGCACATGAGGGCATCGCCGCAACGGGCGTCGTTGTCCGCCTAAACGTCCTGCCACCGACGAAAAATGGCTGCCTGGCCGAGCGTTTCGGCGCCGGGGCGCACAAGTTGCCAGACGGTAGCCTTTTCGATCCAGAACCGGCGTCCGGTTTTCGCGATGCGAAGGCCGCGATAGTCGTCGATGAAACCCTTTGAAGACACACTGTCGAGAAAGCGTTGCCGTTCCTCGCGCTCGGGTGCCTCGGCCGAAAGACGCGACGGCATGCCAAGAAACTCGTCATGGCTGTAGCCGAAACAGCTCTGCGCGGTTTTGTTGGCGTAGATGAAACGGGGATCATCGGATCGATCGTGTGCGAGCACGGCAAATGGTGCGGCCTCATAAAGCCATGCGGCACACACCGACGGGTCGATCAGGTCTCGTCCCGTCAGCTGTCGATAGCTGGCAATGATCAGCTGGCCGACTTCATCCACGTCACGATCCAACATGCGTTTCGTTCCTCCAATGCGCGTTGCAGCCGGTCGAAAAAATTATGTACGCCGACGGACGATATTCGATCCCGGCGCAGCGGCGTCCATTCGTATGCTCGATTCCCCCAGCACAAGCCTCGACGAGGAATAGCCGCGAAAGTCAGTTCCGGCCGTCCGCCGCGCGGGGCGTAGCGGCTATGTCATCCAGCGAGCTCATGCTCGCCGGCTTCATTCCGGGGTGTCGAAACGCATCGATCGGACCGTCGCACGGGTCGCTTCGACATAGGCGTCCACAAGATGCCGGTTTCTCGTATCGCGCAACCAGCAGAGGCTGAGGTCCGAAGCAATGTTCGGACGGAACGGCCGGATTGTCAGTCGGTCGCGCTGGCCGTAGGCGAAAACCGGGTCGACGATGGCAATCCCGAGCCCGTTGGCGACCATTTCGCACACCGCCGGCGCAAGCGTCGCGTCCATGATGTAGTTCAGGCGCGCGCCGTAGCCGTCGAGCGTGCTTTCAATCTTCTGCCGGATACGGTTGTCTGCAGCAAAGGCGATGTAGGGTTCACCGCTGATATCGGCGGGCACGACCTCTTGCTTGCCGGCAAAGTGGTGATCCCGCGGTGCGATACAGACGAGATCCCCGCCGCGCAAAGGCACGCATTCGATATACGGGTTGTCCGTATCGCGATTGATCAGGCCGATATCGACCTGCTTGGAAAGCAGCCACTCGACGATGAACTGCGAGCTGCGGATCACCACCGAGATGTAGGCATCGCCATGTCCGGCGAGAAAGCGCTTGTTGGTGTGGCTGATGAAAAGGCCCGATAGCGCCGGCATGACCCCGACGGATATCTGCCCGAGTTCCTCGCGCCGGATCAGGTCGACCGCGCGTTCGATTTGCTTGATGCCGGCGAACACACGGTCGATTTCCTTGTAGAGCCGCATCCCGTGCTCCGAAGGAATGAGTCGCCCCTTGACGCGATCGAACAGTTCAAGCTCGGTGTCTTCTTCCAGATGCGCCAGAAGCTTGCTCACCGCGGGCTGCGAGATATGCAACACCTCCGCCGCGCGGCTCACCGTGCCGCTCTCGATCACGGCTTTCAGAGCCTCGATTTGTCGCAGGTTCGGTGCGCGCTTCATCCCATAACTTCTCACATGGACGTTTTGCCGTGAGCCTAGCTCCACCTGCAGATGTTGACAATCCGCTGGCCCGCGCCCCTGACGATACAGCGCAGATTGCTCCAGTTACCTCTTTTACAGCCTATAACCTTTTGGAATGGATGCAGGCTAAAAAACAATTAGACGGTCTGAAATTGCTGAGCCAGTCTTTGCGCAGGCTACAACCGCATCGATCCGGATGCGCGATCGGCGACCGGTCCCCAAAAGTGCGGAGCACGGACCAAGGCTGATCAAGTCACGCTGGGAGGCGCGAGGGGAACAATGATAATCGGACAGAAGATCAATCGCAGGAACGCGCTCAAGTTGCTGGGGGCTGGCGGCGCAACACTTCTTACAGCACCCTACATCATCCGGTCGGCACACGCCGAAGGTTCGGTGCTCAACATCACCACCTACGACAAGTTCCTGCCGCAGGATTTCATCGAGCAGTTCCAGAAGGACAGCGGCATCGAGGTGCGCATCCGCCTGACAGACGACCAGGGCAAGCAGTACAACCTGCTGACGGCGGAAGGCGCCAATCCGACGACCGACATCGTCACGGTTGCCGGCCATCGCTACGGCCAGTTCATCGGCTCGAAGCTGGTGCAGGCGCTGGATACGGCAAAGCTGCGCAACTGGGCGAACCTCAATCCTGCCTATCAGGACGCGGCCTGGGCACGCTACGAGGGCAACCTCTGGGGGTTGCCTATCCTTGCCGGCTACGAAGGCCTCGTCCGCAACACGGACTACGTTCCGGAAGCCGACAGCTGGGGCATCATGTTCGACGAGAAATACGAAGGGCTGACCGCCTACATGGCCGGCGATTTCATGTCGCTCACTATGAAGTATCTCGGCCACGACGGCGACTTCGTTACCTACACAGGCAAGGTCGAGCAGGCCCAGAAGGCAGCCAGCGAGGCGCGCGACCACCTGATCAAGCACAAACACATGGTGCGCAAATATTACGACGCGGCCAGCGAAGTGCAGCAGATGTTCATCAACGAGGACATCCACCTGGCACAGGCCTGGTCCGGCCCTGCCGCCAAACTGATCATGGACGGGGTGCCGGTGAAACTCTCCGTGCCGAAGGAAGGCACCTACGGGTTCTGCTACACGCTCAACATCGTCAACAATGCGCCTAACGCCGAGAACGCCTACAAGCTATTCGACGCGATCCTCGCCAATCCCGAGGTCGGCGCGGCGATGACCCGCACGTCCGGCTTCAGCTCGACGATCGCAGGTGTCGACACGCTGCTCGACGACAGGGAGCGGCTGGCATCGACCCTGCCGCAAGACGAACTTGAGCGCGTCACCTTCTTCAGCTCGCTCAACCGCTCGATGAAGAACGAGATCATCGATCGCGCCGTCGCCGAACTGAAAGCGGCCTAATCAATCGCATTGCGATGATTGACTGACCTCGCCTTGGCGGCGGGGTCAGAACGGTGACGCATGTTCTGCCAACGCCCGTCGGGTCGCGGACAAGCTTTGGGATAATTCAATGGCCGTGGGAACACATACGGCAGGTGGCGGTCTCCCCGTCCGTGCTGCGCACATGAAATACTCGACCGGTGTCGCGAGGGTGATCAACTCACCGTTCTATCGCTACACCTTGGGCGCGGTTGCCGAGTGGCGATACGGACGCATCCTGCTTTTGGCCGGCGTGCCGGTCGTCTGGATGCTGATGATGCATATCGGCCCCATCTACGAGATGCTGCGCATCAGCCTCCTGTCCAGCTATCCGCCGCAGCCGGGCGTGGAAGCCAATTTCACGTTCGACAACTACGCGCTCTTCTTCAGTGAAAAGCTCTACTGGATGCCGCTGCTGCGCAGCTTCATCTATGCCTCGATCGCAACCGCCGTTACCTTGGTGGTCGTCTACCCGGTCGCCTACTACGTGGCAAAGGTCGTTTCCGCAGGCAGCCGGTCGCGTGCGCTGCTCCTGCTCCTGGCTCCGTTCTGGGCCGGCGAGATCATCCGCATCTTCTCCGTCATCATGCTTCTGGCCAACCGCGGCGCCGTCAACGTGCTGCTCAGGGAAATCGGGCTGACCGAGCGCCCGATCCAGATGCTCTACACCTCGTTTTCGATCAGCTTCGGCCTGGTCTACATGGTCTGCCTCTACATGCTGCTGCCGCTCTATTCGGCGATCGAGAAGATCCCGAAGTCGCTGCTCGATGCCTCCGCGGATCTTGGGGCAGGGCCGTTCACGCGCTTCCGTCGCATGATCCTGCCGCTGTCGCGCGACGGCATCGTGTCCGGATGCTCGCTGGTCTTCCTCACCTGCATGGGCGTGTTTGCCGCTCCCATTCTCCTCGGCGGACCGACCACAAGCATGTTCTCCGAGACGATCAGCAGCTTCTTCCACGGCGCCAGCAGCCGTTGGCCGGCCGGTGCCGCCTTCGCGATGATCATGCTTGCCGCATCCCTCGTTACCGTCGGTCTGTTCATGCGGGTCGTCGGCGGCTCGAAGCAAAGGACATTCTGATGCGCGCCCTGTTTCACGATTGGCCGGGGCTGGCCCTCAAGTCCTTCTACTGGCTGTTTGTCCTGTACCTGTTTCTGCCGCTGTCACTCATGGTGGCGGTCAGCTTCAAGGATGCGAGCTTCATTTCGTTTCCGCTCGGAAACCTGACGATCGACTGGTATGCCAAGGTCATTCAAGACAAGCAGTTCCTTAACGCCTGCCTCTACACCATCATGATCGCCGCGGCGACGACGGCCATTGCAACGGTGATCGGTGTCTGGATCGCGATGCTGATCGGGTCGCTGCGCGGCGCCGCTCAATACGTGGCCTTCGCCGTCGCCTGCCTGCCGGCCGTCGTGCCGGGCATGATCTCGGCGATTTCGCTGCGCATCTTCATCACCACCATCGATCTGCCGACCGGAACCGTCGCCATCATCCTCGGTCACGTCGTTCATGCCGTGCCTTTCGTGGTGGTCATGGTGCTAACGCGGCTGCGCTCGATGCCGGGCAACCTGGTCGACGCCGCACGTGATCTCGGCGCAGACAGCATCGTCACCTTCTTCCGCGTCACTCTTCCCTATCTCGGACCGGCCATCTTCGGCGGCATGATCTTCTGCCTGCTGCTGTCGAGCGACGACTTCGTCCGCACCTTCTTCCTCGGCGGCTATCGCCCGACGCTGCCGATGCTGATCTTCGCCCGGGTGCAATCCGGCATGTCTCCGGAGATCAACGTCATTGCGACGCTCGTCCTGGTCGTGACCGCCGTGGTCGGGCTCTACGCAGAATATCTCACACGTCGTTCGAGGATCCGCTGATGCAGCCGGTTGTTCAGTTCGAAAATATCCGCAAGAGTTTCGGCAGCTTCGTCGCCGTCGATAATCTCAATCTCAACATCGAGCGCGGCAAGTTCGTCACCCTGCTCGGCCCCTCCGGCTGCGGCAAGTCGACCACGCTGCGTATGCTGGGCGGGTTCGAAACGCCGACGGAGGGCCGCATCCTGCTCTCCGGCCGCGACGTGACGATGGTTCCGCCGAACCGGCGCAACGTCAACATCGTGTTCCAGGATTACGCGCTGTTCCCGCACATGTCGGTCGCGAAGAACATCGCCTTCGGCCTGGAGCTGAAGGGCGTCGATAACCGTCAGATCCAGCGGCGCGTATCGGAACTGCTGGAACTCGTGCAGCTCCAGGATTTTGCCGGGCGCCTTCCGTCCGAGCTGTCGGGCGGCCAGCGTCAGCGCGTCGCCCTGATGCGCGCTTTGGCGCCCGATCCCGACGTTCTGCTGCTCGATGAACCGCTTTCCGCCCTCGATGCCAAGCTTCGCCAGACGATGCAGATCGAGCTCAAGGCGATCCAGGAGCAGACCGGCAAGACCTTCATGTTCGTGACCCACGACCAGGAAGAGGCGCTTACCATGTCGGACACGATCGTGGTCATGAACAATGGCCGGATCGAGCAGATGGGGGACCCGGCGACCCTCTACAAGCGCCCCGGCTCCGCCTTCGTGGCGACCTTCCTCGGCGAAACCAATCTGTTGCATTCCGACGTCGTCGGTACCGACGCCGGCGAAGCGGCGGTGCGGTGGAACGGCATGACGATCAAGGCGTCGGCCGGCGCGCTCACTCCAAGGGCGGGCGATGCAATCTATGTCGTCCTGCGGCCGGAAGCGATCCAATGCTCGGCGCAGGAACCGGCTGTCGTCAACCGGATTAAGGGTCGCATCCGCCAGCGGGTTTTCAAGGGCAACCACACATCGCTCAAGGTCGAGATCGGCGAGGGGCATCTGCTCAACGCGCTCGTTCATCCGAGCGAGGTGGAAGGCCTCAGCCGTGACGACATCTGGGTTGGCTGGTCATCCGAAGGGACAACGCTCATCCCCGCCCGAAACGCGGCTTAGCCGCAACACCTCGACGGCGGGCGCCGAGCTGCGCCCGTTACCCGATATCAATGAAAGTGGAAAACGACATGCGCGTAGGTATCGCAGGTGCTGGCTCTATTGCCTTTGGCACCGCTGCACTTCTTGAAAAACTGGGACACAAGGCAACGCTCTGGTCACCATCCGGCGCAGGAACCCTTGCGCTGGCCGAGGGCGAGAGCCTGACGGCCGAAGGTGCCGTGGAAGGCGCATTCAAACCGACCGTCGCCGAGAGCGCGGAAGACCTGGTGCGCGACGCGGATGTAATCCTCGTTGCACTGCCGGCCTACGGTCACCGGTTCGTGCTCGATGCCATCGCGCCGCATATCGCTGCCAACCAGCTGGTGATCTTCAGTTCGCACACCTCCTTCGGAGCGCTTTATCTCTCGTCGCTGCTGGTTGCGCGCGGCATTACCATCCCAATCGTTGCCTGGGGTACGACCATCGTCAGCGGCAGGAAACTCGGCCCGTCGCTGGTTCAGGTAAACACGATCCGCAAGCAGGTCGACCTCGCAACCGTCCCGACGTCTGAGAGCGCGCGCGGACACGCGATCTGCACGGCGCTGTTCGGCGGACATTTCGTCGACCGCGGCAGCCTGCTGGCGATCGCGCTATCCAACCTGAACCCGCAAAACCACCTCGGTATCGCGCTTGGCAACATGTCGCGCATGGAACGTGGCGAAAGCTGGGTGCAGGCTGAGAACGTCACCCCCAACATCGGCCGTCTTCTTGAAACGCTGGATCGCGAACGCCTGGCCGTCGCCGAGAAGCTGGACCTGAACGTGCGCGACATCTTCCAGCACTTCCATCTCTCGTTCCATGTTCCCGTCAGCACCATTTCACAGATGAACCAGGAGATGCACCAGGCTGGGCATTACGGCACGGGCCCCGCGACGGCCGACAGTCGCTATGTGACGGAGGACGTGCCCTTCGGTCTGGTGGTCACGGCGCAGCTCGCGCGCCTTGCCGGATGCCCGGCGACCCTGCACGAGGCGGGCATTCGCATCTTCTCGGCGATGTACGGGCGCGATTTCGAAGGCGAGAACAACCTTCTTCCGGAACTCGGTCTCGAGCGATTGGATCTCGAAGGTCTTGACGCACTGTGCCGCCAAGGGTTTTCGCCGGCCGCAACCCGGACGGTTGAACGGGTGGGAGGAAGCATCTGAATGGACGGGCGCTTCCTCACCCATCTCCGTTCAGAACTGGAGGGCCTGAAGACATCAGGGCTCTACAAGTCGGAGCGTGTCATCACCTCGAAGCAGGCGGGCGAGATCGAAGTCGCCTCGGGCGAGCGGGTGCTCAATTTCTGCGCCAACAACTATCTCGGCCTGG
>JAESFW010000360.1_pt1 | contig 27822 bp, 23 predicted proteins | sample 9269481 | NCBI WGS metagenome assembly JAESFW01 (sample SAMN14515350, study PRJNA621654) | algae metagenome | isolation source: Lyngbya sp. HA4199-MV5 and co-occurring heterotrophs from soil with... | place: USA: Ahupuaa O Kahana State Park, Hawaii | collected 2009-07-21
AAGGGCAGTTTGGCGATGAAACGCTATCGAGCAGGCTTAGACGACCAGTTTATGCTGCAAATTCTCAAAGCTAACATCCCGCTGTTTGATGCAGATTCTCACTCAAGTTTTTGATGCGTTTACCCTGGTCAGGAAGCGGAGGCAGGTGAACAAGTTCTGAGGGAAGAAACTGTGAATTTACAGCCAGCAGCCACCCTGCCTATTAGCCAGCCAGCACAATCTAATCAACCGAAACGAGGTAGTCCTCGTCCCGGTCAACGTAATCCTCAGCGAGATCCTGTTGGGGGGTCGGATCAGCCTAGTGCTGCACAAGCATGATCGGAGAGATAAAGATTAAGGAGAAATACTAACCAATCAAACTTTGGGTGCATTATTAAATTCCGATCAAAGATTCAGCGCGTCATGTCCGAATTATGGGATCTGAGCCAACTTATTACTCCTTCGCGGAGCACTCTGTACCATCTTGATTTAGCTGGTATCGATACACCTTATGTTGAAAGTTTGACAGGCCACATTACTCGTTTGGCAGAGTCCCACAGTGTCTATCCAGGGGTGCTGATGGAAAGAGAAATTGCACCACTCCTAGCAAAGCAATATGCAGGTGCAAATTTACATACCATATACAAACATACCTGTGCGCTAAATGGTACAGGTGTGATGGCATCTGATTTAGCTCAAGCCCTAAGTAGCTTAACGGCTCATAACAAGCTTCATCTGCTGACCCTGCTACCCTGGTCTGAAGTGTTTCCATCAAGAGCATTGTTACGCTCTACTAGAGCTTGGTGCCCAAAATGTTATGAGGAACAGCGAACTAACCATTGTGAAATATATGAGCCTTTACTCTGGACGCTTAACTTAGTAGGGGTTTGCCCGATCCATCAACAAGTGCTATGTAGTATATGCCCTCACTGCAATCAACCTAACCTGCCTCTTTCTTGGAGAGCGCGAGTAGGGCATTGTTCTAAATGTGGAAAATGGTTGGGGAACTTATCCCCCACACCCTCCAAAGATAATGAGCTATCGGAAACCGAGTTAGAGTGGCTCATTTGGTCAGCAAACGCTGTTGGAGAGCTAATTGCGGTCGCTCCTGGTCTGGCAGTTAAAGTGCCCAAGGAGAGAGTGGCTAACGGCATAAGTAACTGTGTAAAATTATTTAGTGAAGGTAATGTAGCCGAATTTGCTCGATTAATTCAGTCTCCCAAAAACACTGTGTGGCTCTGGTGCAACGGGAAAAATCTACCTCAGTTAGATGCTCTTGTAAAACTATGTTTTCGTTTAAGATCTCGGTCTTTGAATTGCTCACCAAAAATGTAATTGAAATAGTCACTGATTCAGTGAGGCTTTTACCCAAAAGTTGTCTTCAAACAAAGCGTAGAGGTAACATTACATTAATCAATTTCGACCAAGTTCATTTGCAGCTAGAAGCAGTGCTGCTAGATCATAAACTTCCACCACCATCGCTTGAAGCAACAGCTAAGGACTTAGGTTATTACAGGGAAACTCTTTACCGAAACTTCAAGGATTTATGTCGTGCCATTTCTGCCAAGTATGGCCAATATGAACGGGTTCGTTATTTGAATTCTGTTAACAAATGTTGCGAGGAAGTACGACAAATTGTGCTTCAGCTTCATGAGCAAGGTATCTATCCTTCGGAAGCGCGTGTATCTCAGTATCTTGCCAAACCGGGGCATCTTAGATACAGGAAAGTCCGTGCGGTTTTACAGGAAGCACGAAAAACCCTTTCTTAAAGAAATAAGATAGACATCTGGCGTTGTGGAAGAACCCGTGGACTCACGCTGATTGATAATAAGGCATCCTTCTGCCGCATTCGGAATAAGGCATCCTTCTGCCACAGCGGCAAACGGATGCCTTAAATCACACTACATTTTCAGGATCTACATTTTCAGGGGATGGAGCTAAGCGGATTTGAACCGCTGACCCTCTCAATGCCATTGAGATGCGCTACCAACTGCGCTATAGCCCCATTTTGTTTCTTACAGTACTTTAACAAGTGTAATTCGTCAAGCTGTTCTTCAACAAAACAGCAATTCTCATTTTAGGAAAAAGCTGTTCAGACCCCTAGAATGTCGGTATTGTTAGGGACAGCCTCCTTGAGTCTGAGCGATCTCAACCTTCGCCATCACTACTGCACCGATTCTCCTGGGGAGACACTGCGTGAACGCCATCAACTGGAGGATTTCTACATCCCCTGCCTGAAGCGATCGCTGACGATCGTGCGGTTGGTTTCTTTTCTAGTAGCTCGCTAGCCGCCAAAGGTTTCACAGCGCTGCTTTGAGTGGGTGGCAGGATGCAGTTGATTGTTTCGCCTCATTGATCGCATGCCAATGCCCCTGCGATCGCGCAAGGACTCAAGCAGCGAGAGGACATCACCACAGCCTTACTGCTGCATGAACTGGAGCAGCGAGACCAACTGACTCACGATCAACTGGGCGGCTGTGTTAGACGTGTGAGGTGATTGCCTCGATCGACTGTCCAGCAGGGGCAGCGCCCGTAATTTGCTTGAGAATTTGGTCTACCAGGGAAACAAACGCCAACTCTTGACGCTGACGAGGACGGGGCAAGTTGACCGTTAGATCTAGAGCGACCAAGCCTTCGTCTAACATGATGACGCGATCGGCTAGAGCAACCGCTTCTTCAACATCATGTGTCACCAGCAGAGTGGTGAATTGTTGCTGCAACCAGAGCGTTTCGATCAAGTTTTGCATTTCCGTTCGTGTTAGAGCGTCTAAGGCACCCAGCGGTTCATCTAGCAGCATCAACCGTGGTTTGCTGACAAGTGCCCGTGCTAGCGCCACCCGTTGCCGTTGTCCACCTGACAGAGACGCGATCCAATCGCGGGTGCGGGCAGCCAATCCGACCTGCTGTAGTGCCCATAGCGCCTGTTCGCGCCAGTTGCCCTGTAAGCCCAAACCTACATTCTCCAGCACTCGTCGCCAGGGGAGTAGCCGTGCATCCTGAAACATCACTCGCGCCGATCGGTTGAGCTGTTGGAGTGGGTTGTCATCCATGAGGATACCGCCACCTGTAGAAGCCTCCAGCCCCGCGACCAGACGCAGGAGGGTGCTTTTACCACACCCACTCCGCCCGACGATCGCCACAAACTGACCGGGTGGCAGTTCCAAATCAATGCCTCGCAGCACGGGATGATGCCCGAAGCGTTTTTCTAAGCCTAAGAGCTTGAGATCGGCTCCTCTGGGAAATGATGTCATTCGTTCTCCTTGAGATGGAAGGATAAGGGATGAAAGGCAGAAAGCAGAGGGCAGACGGCAGGAGGCAGAGGGCAAAAGGATGAAAGCTAAGGGCTAAAAGCTGATAGCTGACCGCTGATAGCTAGATCGATACCTCTCGGTTGGGCATTAAGCATCGACGGGTTGGGTTTGATAGCTGGGATGCCATTGGAGCAGGCGTTGTTCCAGCAGTCGTGCTGCCACATCTGCCAGTTTGCCGAGTAGGGCATAGAGCAGAATGCTGAAGACGACCACATCGGTTTGCAGGAATTCGCGGGCATTCATCGCCATGTAGCCGATGCCAGAGCTAGCCGCGATCGTTTCTGCCACGATCAGCGTCAGCCACATGATCCCCAGCGAAAAGCGAACACCTATCAGAATGGAGGGCAGCGCACTCGGTAGAATAATTTGCCAGAACAGATCCAGCGGCTTCAGCCCATAAACTTTACCCATTTCAATCCACCCTTTGTCTACGGTATGCACGCCGTGATAGGTGTTGAGATAGATGGGAAAGAGAACGCCGATCGCCACCAGAAAAATTTTCGCTTCTTCACCAATGCCAAACCAGAGAATGACCAATGGAATTAGCGCCAGGTGAGGAATGTTCCGCAGCATTTGCAACGACGTATCCAACAGGCGCTCTGCTACGGGAAATAATCCATTCAGCAATCCCAATACAAAGCCAAGCGTCCCACCAATGACAAACCCCGTTAACGCCCGAAACGCGCTGACATAGAGGTTTTGCCACAGTTCGCCCGTCGATGCGAGCGTCAAACCCGCCTGCACTACGGCTGTCGGCGCAGGCAGAATCCGCGCAGGCAAAAGCCCTGTTTGTGAGAGTAACTGCCAGAGAAAGATTAGCAAGACAGGAACGCTCCAGGGGATGAATTGCTTAATGTGTCGGTTGAGCGGTTTAGGCATAAGGAGAGAGTTTTGAGTTTTGAGTTCAGGATTTACGTGTGACCAAAACCTCTGAGGTTCAAGGCAATCAGTTAGTCATGATGCTTGATTCTCAGTTCAAACCTCCGAAGTTTGTGTAAGTCCTAAATAGCTGAACAAGGTATCCAGTGCGGGGCTTCAGAATAGTGGAACTGCTTCTAAACAGCTACAGATAGCGCTGCTTTGTGCATTCAACGCCCACCGATCGCCCTTTGGAGGGGGTCTGGGGGAAGCAGCGTCCCCCAGTTCCGGGGGGTTTGGGGGGCTGCCCCCCAAGGCTCGGAGCCAAAGACTTTAAACAGGGTGTAGGGAAGGCAAGAAGAAACCAGTAATCGTTAATCCACCGTCAACTGCGGCTTCTTCTCAGTAGACTTGGGAAACGCATCATTTGCCATCACCTCACCAAACGGACTTAGCGCGTACTGTTTCGCTTTCGTCGGCAAATTCTCCAGCGGCAGCTTGGGAAACAGCAGTTCCGCCACATAGTACGCCTCCTCCAGATGGGGGTAGCCCGACAGAATGAAGGTTTCAATGCCCAGGTCAGCATATTCCTGCATCCGCGCCGCCACCGTATCGGGATCGCCCACCAGCGCCGTCCCCGCTCCACCTCTCACCAACCCCACACCCGCCCATAAATTCGGGCTAATCTCCAGCGCCTCGCGGTTGCCCTTGTGCAACTGCGTCATCCGCTGCTGACCTTCCGAGTCCATCCGTGCGTATGCCTTTTGTGCCGTCGCGATCGCCGCTTCATCCACATATTTGATCAACCGATTTGCAGCATCCCATGCCTCGCTGGTCGTTTCGCGCACAATCACATGTAGCCGAATGCCAAACCGCAGCGTCCGACCTTCCGCTTCCGCCAAACGACGCACCGACGCAATTTTTTCTGCCACCTGTGCGGGTGGTTCGCCCCAGGTGAGATAGACATCCACATGCTTCGCCGCAATTTGCTGAGCGATCGGCGACGATCCCCCAAACCACAGCGGCGGATAGGGTTGCTGCACGGGCGGAAACAGCAGCTTGCCGCCGCGAATATCCAGAAAATCGCCCTTCACGTTTGCTTCTCCACCGCTGGCGATCGCCCGCCACGCCGTTAGAAACTCATCCGTGAGACGGTAACGATCGTCATGGCTCAAGTGCAGCCCATCCCCCGCCAACTCAACTGGATCGCCACCCGTCACCACATTGACCAGCAAGCGACCGTTGGAGAGGCGATCGAACGTTGCCGCCATCCGTGCCGCCACACCGGGAGAGACGATGCCGGGACGAATTGCCACCAAAAACTTCATGCGCTGCGTGTGCGTCACCAGCGTTGAAGCGACAATCCAGGCATCTTCACACGATCGCCCCGTCGGCAATAGCGCGCCCGTAAACCCAAGCTGATCCACCGCCTGAGCAATCTGCCGCAGATACTCATAGTCCGTCGATCGCCCCCCGATCGCCGTCCCTAAATAGCGCCCATCGCCATGCGTGGGAATAAACCAAAGTAATTGCATCGTCTGTCCCTATTACGTCTTATTGTTTGGGCAACTGCGCCACGTCTTTCACCGCGATCGGCTTCGGTAGCAGTTTTAGCGCCAGAAACGCATCGGCAATCTTTTGCTGATACTCCACCACATCGGGCTTCACAGGCTGGCTAATGCCATAAGAACGCCCCTGCAAAATTTCTGTCAGGGTTGCCACATCAATGCCCACCTGAGGCGACAGGATCGTTGCGGCTTCTTTTGCGTTACCCTTCGCCCACTCATTCACCTTCTGCGTTTCTTCGATCACCGCCTGCACGCGATCGGGAGACTGCTCGGCAAACGGCTTAGCCACGAGGTAGAACTGCCGATTTGCCACCAACCCTGTCCCATCTTTTAGCACCCGCGCACCTGTTGCCTTCTTCGCCACCGTCAAGAATGGCTCCCAGATGACCCAGGCATCGACACTGCCCTTCTCAAAGCTTGCTCGTGCATCCGCAGGCGGCAAATAGACGGGTTGAATGTCGCTATATTTCAGCCCCGCGTCTTCCAACGCCCGAACCAGCAGATAGTGGACGTTTGAGCCTTTGTTCAGCGCGACTTTCTTCCCCTTCAAGTCTGCCACCGTTTTAATGGGCGAATCTTTCGCCACCAAAATGGCTTCTCCGGTGGGATCGGGTGGCTCATTGGCAGCATAGAGAAGTGGGGCACCTGCCGCTTGAGCAAACACAGGCGGCGTTTCACCCGTCGAGCCGTAGTCTACACTGCCTGTATTCAATGCCTCTAACAGTTGAGGTCCCGCTGGAAACTGAATCCACTGCACGCTGGTACCCTGAGCCTTCAAGCGTTCATCCAGCTTGCCTCGCGCCTTCAGGAGAAAGAGCGTGCCGTATTTCTGAAAGCCAATCCGTACCACGTTGCTTTGAGCACCGTTTTGTGAGGTGCTGCTGCTCACGGGTGAGGAACTGGGCAGGGACGAATTACCTGCATTGTTGCTGCTGGGCGTGCAGGCAGATGTGCCCAGACCCACCGCGATCGCCAGTACAGCAGCAGACCGAACGGTTGTTGATCGTACCCATTGGATTGGTGAAAGCCGTTCACTGGCTGCAATAGTGGCTTGACGTGGTGAACTACCCATCTTGATTCTCCTGAAGTGAGCGGTGAAGGAAGGTCTCTGGACGTTGAATCATACAGAGGTAATGGCACTGATGATGGTATGGAGGGCGCTGCAAACCAGGTTTGCTTCTGGTCAGGATGCTACTTTATTACGGTATACCGATCAAGATACCGTAAGATTGATTAGATTTGGAGTATGCCACAGGTGTTTGGCTAAAGCAAGCGAAACATTTTGCATCAACGATCGCCCAATCAAGTCTTTGTCTGACGCTTCAAACCCAGGCAGGTAGAGCTTATCGCTGGCAAGAATGCCTGACTTGCGTTTTAGAAAGGTCTGTGAGAATATAACCCTACCTTAAACACGGTAAATCGATATATTAACCGTAGTTTTTCTATTGCCAGCGGCTTTTCTCCACTGCTGGCGATAGTTTGCTGTCTGGCGCTGAAGCCGCTTCCGTTTGCTGCTCAGGAGTTTGAACCTTCTGATCAAGCAGAGCATCACTGATTTTCCAGTCATCCGTTCTAGTTGTGTGAGGTGTTAGTTTCATGACCGCCAAAATTTTGTTGAAGGTGCTCGTTTTAGTTCCAGGGTTTGTGGGCGCGATCGGCTTTGCAGCCGTAGCAGGTGTTCCCAACGAACAGGTCGCCAAGCAAGGGACTTCAACGAGTTCGCCTGTTGCCGATGTGCCCGTTCAGTCCTCTGTGCCTGTTCAGTCCTCTGTGCCACTACTTCGTGCCTATAGCGCCGAAACCCTGGGAGCGAATGCTGCTGATCAAGTGACCTCAGTTTCCCAGCTTTCAGACGTAAAGCCGACCGATTGGGCGTTTCAAGCGTTGCAATCCCTGGTGGAGCGCTATGGTTGCATTGTGGGCTACCCCGATAAAACCTACCGGGGCAATCAGGCGTTGAGCCGTTATGAGTTTGCCGCTGGCTTGAATGCGTGCCTCGATCGCATCAACGAACTCATCGCAGCAGGCACGGCTGATCTGGTGAAAAAAGAAGACTTGTTGGCGGTGCAAAAGCTGCAAGAAGAGTTTGCGGCAGAACTGGCAACCTTACGTGGACGGGTCGATGCACTGGAAGCCCGCACCGCAACGTTGGAAAAGCAGCAGTTCTCGACCACGACCAAGCTGCGAGGTGAAGTGATCTTCAGCATCTCGGATACGTTTGGCGATCGCGCCATACGATCGGGGAATGGCACTCGCTTAGGTACGGTGGCTTCGGGTGTCACCAGAGACAATAAGACGAATCCTATTTTCTCAGACCGCGTTCGCATCGCGCTGGATACCAGCTTTACGGGCAAAGACTTGTTGCGTACTCGACTCCAGGCACGCAACACCACTCCCTACAGCGGCAACCTGACAGGCACCAACGCAACGCGCTTAGGGTTTGATGGTAGCGACAACAACTCTGTCCTGGTCGATAAGCTCTTCTACCGTTTTCCCTTGGGTGACAACTTCCGCGTTCAGATTGATGCCGCAAACGTTGAATTTTATGATTCGTTGGTCAGCACACTCAGCCCGTTTGAAAGCGCTGGTGCTGGTGCGGTATCTCGCTTTGGTCGCTTTAGCTCTATCTATCGGGTGAATAACCCACAGTTAAACACCACTGGAATATCTGGGGCGACGGGCATTACGGCTGCTTACAAATTTAGTGATGCCTTTAGATTAGAGGGAGGCTTCTCTGGAAGCAGCGCGAGCAGTAATCCTATCAGCAATGCTGGGCTTTTCAATGGGGACTATGCAGCGATCGCCCAGGTCGTCTTTACCCCCAGTAAAGCCTTGACCATTGGACTCACCTACGCACATTCCTACTACGGTCCTGGCACTCTCGTTGGTGACAGCGCCAACGGCAACCGAGCAAACCTCACTGCCAGCATTGGGACTGCTTACGCGTCTAACCCCTTTGCCAACAGCGCTACTAATCGAGTGGGGTTTACCGCTGACAGCGTTGGCGGTGCAGTTCAGTTGAGACTTAGCCCTGCCATTATTGTGGGCGGCTGGGCTGGGGCAGCCTTTGCTCACCGCAATCGCAGCAGTGATGATGCAACCATTCTCTATGCGGCTGCTTACCTGGGTTTTCCCGATTTGGGCAAAAAAGGCAGCTTGGGTGGTCTTCTAGTTGGCATTACACCCCATGTCATTGACAATAACGGACTTACAGCAAACCGCCAGGATGGTGACACGCCCTTTCATGTGGAAGCGTTTTACCGCTATCGTCTGACAGACAACATTGCCATTACACCCGGTTTGTTTGTGCTGTTTAACCCAGAAGGAAACAGCACGAACGCAACTCAATATGTAGGTGTCATTCGGACGACGTTTACGTTTTAGGCAAGCATTAGACCTCCGAGGTTTTGAAAACCTCGGAGGTCTAGAAACCTCGGAGGTCTAAGAGGGAATCTTAAGAGGGTCGTTGCAGCTTAGCGATCTCTATGCCGCGTCGCGATCTGACGTTCCAGCCAAACCATTACTACCATCTCTACAATCGTGGGAACGATCGCAATGCCATCTTTTTTGAGCGGGAAAACTACCTGCACTTTTTGCGCCTGGTGCGACGACATCTAACCGAAGAAACCCTTGATGTGCTGGCTTATTGCTTGATGCCCAACCATTACCATCTGCTGGTGCGATGCAAAATAGAGGCGGTGTCTGAAGCGATGCAACGGTTAGCGATCGCGTATACCAAAGCGATGAATCGGCGCTACAACCGGGTGGGGTCGTTGTTTCAGGGGCAATTTCAGGCGATCGAAGTCGATCGTGACGAGTATCTGTACCACCTGACGCGGTACATCCATCTCAACCCGGTGAAGGCTGGGCTGGTGACTCACCCGAAGGAGTGGGAGTTTTCTAGTTACCTGGAGTATGCGGGGCTGCGATCGGGCACGTTACCCAGGCTCGATGTTGTGCAACAGCAATTGGGATGTGGGGAAGAGTATCAGGCGTTCTTGGAAGTGGGCGATCCCCCCTCGGCTCCCATCACCAAGGACTTTGCGACGACCCTCAAGGCGCTCATGCTGGATGAGTAGATGGGGTTAGACCGTGGGGCTTAGACCTCCGAGGTTTTGAAAACCTCGGAGGTCTGGCAATGCCTAGAACTGCAATGTGCTAGAGTTCACAAGTCGCTGCCCGAGAAAAGAGAAATCCCCTTCCACCTAACCAAGCAAAAACATCCAAACCACTATTCCAGCTAAAAGCCTCATATACAAATGGAAATCCACCAGCAGGTGACTTTTTGAGATCGTAGGTTAAATCGCCATATCTCACCCAGTAGTCACCCTTGCACCAACCAACACGCTCACCAAATTTTTTCCACCCATCATTGTGGTTCATTGGGCTACCGCATTCCCGCCAAATCTGCGTCTGAATACTAAAGCCCCATTTGCCATTGGGGTAGTCTGGCGTTTTGCTGTAGTGCGTCCAGAGCCGATCGAGCGTCTTGAGATCCTCGCAAGGGAAATTTTCCAGGTCAGCGCGATCAAACAGTTGCCCTGCGTCTTTGCCCACGGTGGTGATCATCAGGCGATAGGTTTCTCCGTCTGCTTCCCGCCATTGATGGCTCTCTAACAGGTCTTCTAGTTTCTGATACTTCGAGTCTTGAGCCACCACATTGAGCGTTTGCAGTAGTGCCGTTAACTCAGGGCTGAGCTTTTCGGGACGAGGGTATTCTTTTAAGCAAATGTTTGCCAGTTCTGCCGCTTCGCTGCCCAGTTCACAGGCTTTGCGAATCACCTGATCGAGCAATTTAGGATTTAGTTGAGCGGTGTAGAGCAAGACGGCTTCACGCCAGACGGCACTATTCCAGTGTTGTAAGACCAGTTGGGCATTTGCCTTGATGCTGGGTGCATCCTGTGGGTATGCCATCCGAGTAGCAGCAAAGAAGCCCTGAAAGCTAAGATGGGGAAACTCATATTCTCCCGGTTCGCGTTCCACCAACAGTTCGCTCACTTCTACAATTTGCTTGAGCCACTCGGCTGGGGCAATGTCTTCGCGTTGAAACACAGGCTGTTGCCCCAAGAACGTTAGCAAGCCCTGGTGCTGCACTTTGATGCGGTTTGCTTTCACCATTGCCAACGCCAGCGTTTGCAACAGTTCCAGGCTGCGCTCAAACGACAACACCATTGGAATGAACCGTGCCCTGGGGCGATCGTCCAACTGAAGTTTGACAATTCCCCGGTAAAGGTCAAGACGCTGACGAGGCAACTCTCTGGACGGATCAAACCGATGGAACGTTACCAGCATATTCAGCAGCAGCGGATTTTCAGCCATATAGCCCAACTCTGCTCGGCGTTGCTCCAACTGGGCAATGAGTTGGTCTGCCCGTTCCTCTGCCACTCGTCTGGCATGACGAAGCTGTTTTTTACTGCGGAAGCTCTCCTCCTGACAGCGGTACCAGCGACGGATAAAGGTTTCCTGCTGCGTCGGATTGAACGTATTCACAAAGATCGGTACGGCTGGACGCTGTGCCACATAGTCTTTGTAGCCCGCAGGGCGCGAGGTGACGATAAACACCGCTTTGCTATATTCCCGCATCTGGGCGCTAATCCAGCGGCTGACACCCTGTCGCTTTCCATCGGGCAGCTCATCAAAGCCGTCAAACATCACCAGTGCCGCACCGCTTGACAACAGTTTTTCTGCCCATTGAGGTGGCGGAGTCAGGGGTGGATTTTTTGCCAGGCTGGGCACATGGTGCTCAGTAATCAGTGTGGGTAAACCGGGAGGCTGTCGCTGGGTTAATAAGTCTGTGTGATCGCGCAGCCGTAGCAGCACCGGAACCAGTTTGGGTGCCCGATATCGTCTATATTGACGCAGCCCATAGATGAGGGTAATGTGGCGCAACAAGGTGGTTTTGCCCATGCCGCCTTTTGCCTGAATGCTCATCTGACGAAATTTGCGATCGCGCTGCGATCATGCCAGCAAATCCCAAATGCTGAGATGCTCCGATCGCAACACTGCGTCATGCTGCAAGCGGTTACGTTGACGCGACGGGCTTTTTTTGGCGATGGGTTCTACTAGACCAGTGATGCCCAGTGCTCCGCTTAACTCTAACTGCACAAACACTTCTGCCAGGAGAGGAAGGGTGGTGCGATCGGGGTTAAAGCCTTCAGTCGTGAATTCCTCGCATAGCATCGCTTGCTGCTTCAGATATTGCCCCTCAAAGTCTGAGCGCAGGTCTGAGAACGATCGCTCAAGGCTAGCGATCGTCCCATCCATTGCCTGGTCTAACTTGGGCGATAGCTTTTTGCCGATTTTGATCGCAAGCCAAACCCCAGCTGCACCTGCAAAACACCAGGCTGCTTCTGTCCATTGATTTTCACGGGCTTTCGTGATGCCAACAAAGCTCAAAGCGCCTGGGATACCAAACGTGACCAATTTTTTGTCGAGCAGTTCAAAGACTTTCTCGATCGTGGTAGGCGAATAAGCAGACGGTTCTTCTGGCTTGTCTTCTGGCTTGGCTTCTGACATGGGGCTTGCTCGGCAAGGAGATGCCTCTTTTGTAACCCAAAGATCTCACCAAACCCAAATTCTTTTCATCTAACAAGGTTTTTAGACCTCCGCGGTTTCAGACCTCCGCGGTTTTGAAAACCTCGGAGGTCTACTGGAGCCGCTATTTACGGTTACCGATAGGCATAGTGACCTGCAACCCACTTGCGACCAATCCCTAAGAACCCGCGTTCCCAGTGACCAGGGATCCACACCCGACGTTGATAGTCACGACGGTTGTTGTCACGCCAATCATTATCCCGGCGGTTGTTGTTGCGCCAGTCATAATCTCGACGATCGTTATCCCGACGGTTATTGTTACGCCAATCGTTATCCCGACGATCGTTATCCCGGCGGTCATTGTCCCAACGATCGTTATTGCGCCAATCATTATTGTCGCGATCGGCAATGACAATAGGCGCACGCGAGAAGGCGTTTTGCGGTACTGCTTCGGCTGAAGCAGGTTTTGGCAAGCACGAAAGAGCCACGATCGGAAGAGACCCGATCGCTACCATCATTAAGCGATTCATAGTGAAAGCTCCTAACGTAAATCAGTCTCATCAGACAGGAATCTGTGAGGGTGATGCACCGATTGCAGTCAACGATCGTGAATTGAAACCCATCCCTTGAAGGAGTTGACCGTTGCCTGGGTGGAAGCTGAGACTGGTGAACGCTTGCAGAAGTTTCCATTCTGGATCGAAAAAACGCATAACATCGAAAGAACGCATCAATGGACTCGATCGAGCGTGCCGTCTTAACTCACTGTGTTCTTAACCCGCTGTATATTGACCTGAAAAAACAGCACGTCCCCAAAAAGTTGATCTGGAGGATGTTTTAAACAGTGATTTGTGGTATCTCATGAAGGACTGCGGAATGTTCCGCTATGCAACCTCTTTACCCTCACCTTCATCAATTTGTATGGTACAACTCATCGTTTACTCAGAACCTGTTGGTATGGTTGTCAGTGCAGCTTGCCAAAGATTAATGGAAGGTTAACGATCGGGTGCTTACATGGCAATGGTGTGGCATGGGTGACTCAGCGTTTTCCTTCTTCAAGCTTCCTCAATCACTGAGCAACCGTTGGCGAGCAAACATCACAGAGGAGAGCAATGATGATTAGTGATGAGCAATATGACCTTATTATTATTGGCACAGGTGCGGGTGGCGGCACCCTGGCGTATAAGTTGGCTCCAACTGGTAAGGAAATTCTGATCTTAGAGCAAGGCACTTACTTGCCCAAAGAAAAAGCGAACTGGAGTGCGACTGATGTGTATGTGAAAGAACGCTATCACACCTCAGACCACTGGTACGACGGTGATGGCAAGCCCTTTCGTCCTCAGATGAGCTATTGGGTGGGTGGCAATACTAAAGTCTACGGTGCTGCCTTGTTGCGTTTACGGGAGCGAGATTTTGAAGCGGTTGAACACGTTGATGGCATCTCACCTGCCTGGGCACTTAAATATGCCGACTTTGAGCCGTACTACACCGAAGCAGAAGCGCTTTATGATGTGCATGGCAGGCAGGGAGAAGACCCCACCGAACCGCCCCGCAGTCGGGAATATCACTATCCTCCCATCAGCCATGAGCCACGGATGGAGCAGTTGAGTGAGGCGATCGCGCAGCAAGGGTTGCACCCCTTTCATCTGCCCCTGGGGTTGAAACTCAATGAAGTCGATCGCACCCTCAGCACGTGTATTCGATGTGATACGTGTGATGGGTTTCCATGCCTAGTTCATGCCAAAGCTGATGCTGAAGTGGAAGGCATTGCACCTGCCCTCAAGTATCCTAATGTCACGCTGAAAACAGAGGCGAAAGTGCTGCGACTGCACACCAGCGCATCGGGCAGAGAGATTACGGGTGTGGAAACCGAGATTAATGGAGACACTCATCTCTTTCAAGGTGGCATTGTGGTAGTTGCCTGTGGTGCCATCAACTCAGCCGCGCTGCTGTTGCGATCGGCGAACGATCAGCATCCTACGGGGCTGGCAAACCGTTCTGATCAGGTCGGGCGCAACCTGATGAAGCATCTCACTACGGCAATGGTGCAACTCAGCATTACACCCAATCCAGATGTGTACCAAAAAACCATCTGCATCAATGATTTCTACTGGGGCGAACCAGATTTTCCCTATCCAATGGGTGAAGTGCAAAATACGGGCAACGTGCTTGGAGACATGATCCCAGCCGAAGCACCACCGTTGCTGGCTCCGCTGGCAAAACTTGTCCCTGGTTTTGGGCTACAGCAAATTGCTAATCATTCCACAGGTTGGTGGCTGCAAACAGAAGATCTCCCCGATCCCAACAATCGCATTTGGATGGAGGGCGAGAAATTGCATCTGGATTACACACCCAACAATACTAAAGCCCGCGATCGCCTGGTGCATCGTTGGACAGAGGTATTGAAGCTGATCGATCAAAAAGCCGAGAATGTGCGGCTACACCACGGCATTTATCCTCGCAACAACACAGGCAACCAGGTGGTAGGGCATCAGTGTGGCACCTGTCGCTTTGGAGAAGATCCGACCACATCGGTTCTGGATCTCAACTGTCGCACCCATGATATCAATAATCTCTACGTGGTCGATGGCAGCTTCTTTCCATCAAACTCTGGCGTTAACCCTACGTTAACCATCATTGCCAATGCGTTGAGAGTGAGTGAGCACTTAGTCCAGCGTTTGTCATAAAGGTGATAACGCGTTGCAGGATGTCGCGCTTGGGTTTGAAGATCGGATGTTCTTGCTTAGCAATGCCTACAGGCGGTGACATGACGAACGTTGAAGTAGTTCAAGAACTGTACAGAGCTTTCCGCGAGAAGGATTACGCAGCCTTTCGGCTGATCTGCACACCTGATCTTGAATGGATTCAAAATGAAGGGTTTCCCGGTGGGGCAACCTATCGAGGGGCAGACGCTGTGATTGAAGGGGTATTCAAAGCCAATGACGATCGCTGGGATAAATTTTCCTACCACATTGAGCAATATCTTGATGCAGGAGCTTTTGTCGTTGTCATTGGAGCCTATACGGGTCGTCATCGCCAATCGCAAAAACCGCTGCGTGCTGTTGCAGCCCATCTTTATCAACTTGTTGATGGCAAGGTATCGCGCTTCCAAATGTTTGCAGATACCAAGACGATTTGGGATGTCATGGTCTAATTAATGTTGAAACCAAGGAGACTTTTATGAGACTGGATGGTCAAGTCGCGTTAGTAACGGGTAGTAGTCAAGGGATTGGACAAGCGATCGCCATTCGGTTAGCCCAAGAAGGAGCTGATGTGGTGATTAACTATCGCTCCAATCCCAAAGGTGCAGAAGAAACGTTGGAAAAAGTGAAAGCAGCGGGTGGTAGCTGTCATATGGTGGATGGGCACTGCGATTCGATCGAGGGCTTCACGGTACAAGCCGATCTGGGCACAATGGCAGACGTACAGCGCATGGTTGCCGATAGCATTACTCACTTTGGCAAGCTGGATATTCTGGTTAATAATGCGGGGGTTGAAAAAAATGCCGACTTTTGGGATGTGACAGAAGCCGATTATGATGCGGTATTGAATGTCAACCTCAAGGGTGTGTTCTTTGCCACTCAGGCGCTTGTCAAGCATTTAAGAGACACTAAACGTCCCGGCAAAATTATTAACATTAGCTCGGTGCATGAAGAATTACCCTTTCCTCACTTTGCCGCCTACTGTGCCAGTAAAGGGGGATTGAAAATGCTGACACGCAACCTGGCGATCGAACTTGCACCTTTAGGAATCACCATTAATAACGTGGCTCCAGGCGCGATCGAAACACCCATCAACACCAAACTCTTGAATGATCCGCAAAAGCTGGGTGCATTGTTGCAAAATATCCCACTGGGGCGCTTGGGTAAACCGGGTGATGTTGCGTCGATCGTGGCTTTTCTGGCTTCGTCTGAATCTGACTACGTGACAGGCACCACATTTTTTGTGGATGGTGGGTTGCTGTGGAATTATCAGGAGCAATAGGCGGGAGAGAAGATTCTGGCTCCTGCATCCTTCAGTCGATATGAGACCCATCACGGTTTAATGAGTTGTCCAGATCAGCCATAGCAGAGGTAGACGCATGACTCCAGAAGAACGTCGATTGCAGGACGATCGGGAACGCACGGCGTATTGGAAACGCTGGGGACCTTATGTGAGCGAACGGCAGTGGGGCACTGTGCGAGAAGACTACAGCCCCTATGGATCGGCGTGGGATTATTTTCCACACGATCAGGCACGATCGCGGGCATATCGTTGGGGTGAAGATGGCATTGCGGGCATCTCGGATACTCAGCAGAGGTTATGTTTTGCGATCGCGCTGTGGAATGGTAACGATTCCATCATCAAAGAGCGGCTGTTTGGGTTGACGGGCAGTGAGGGCAATCATGGTGAAGATGTCAAAGAATATTACTTCTATTTAGACAGTACGCCCACCCATTCCTACATGAAATGCCTGTATAAGTATCCCCAGCAGGCGTTTCCCTACACTCAGTTGGTGGATGAAAACCGTCGCCGCAGCAAATTTGAACCGGAATTTGAGCTATTAGATACGGGCGTTTTTGCCGAGAACCGCTACTTTGATGTGTTTGTGGAATATGCCAAAGCCACACCCGAAGATATCTTGATTCAGGTGACGATCGCCAATCGAGGCTCTGACACTGCAACTCTCCATCTTTTACCAACCCTTTGGTTCCGCAATCTTTGGGATTGGCAACCAGATGTGGAAGTGCCCTTTATGAAAGTCGTCGCGGATACACCCGTGAGTGTCGTTGAAGCAGACCATCCCACGCTGGGTACACACTGGCTTTACTGTGAACCAGGCGCTGAACTCCTCTTCACTAATAATGAAACCAATTACAAGCGGCTTTTCGGCACAGACAATACATCTCCTTACGTGAAAGATGGGATCAACGACTATGTTGTTCATGGCAAGCAACACGCCGTGAATATCGATCGCATTGGCACCAAATTCGCCGCCCGGTATCCCCTCACCTTTGCACCGGGCGAAACCAAAACCATTCGTCTACGCTTGTCTGATCAACCAACCCTCAACGAACCGCTGGGTGCTGAATTTGACACGATGCTCCACACCCGTCAGCAGGAATCTGATGGCTTCTACCAGCGCATTTGTCCCTTTCCCATGTCGGAGGATGAGCGCAACATTCAGCGACAGGCGTTTGCAGGGATGTTGTGGAGCAAACAGTATTACAACTATGTGGTTCACGACTGGTTGAAGGGCGATCCAAACCAGCCGCCTCCCCCGCCAGAGCGGAAGTCAGGGCGCAACCGTGACTGGACGAATCTGTTCAGTGAAGATATTTTATCCATGCCTGATAAATGGGAATATCCCTGGTTTGCAGCCTGGGATCTGGCGTTTCATTTAATTCCCTTAGTCGTCATTGATCCAGACTTTGCCAAACTACAGCTCGATCGCCTCACCCGCGAATGGTACATGCAGCCCAATGGTCAACTGCCTGCTTATGAATGGGCGTTTAGTGATGTTAATCCGCCAGTTCATGCCTGGGCTGCGTTCCGGGTTTACCAGGTCGAGCAGAAGTTTTACGGACGTGCCGATCGCCAATTTTTGGAACGGGTCTTTCATAAGCTGCTGCTGAACTTCACCTGGTGGGTCAATCGCAAAGATATGGAAGGCAAAAACGTCTTTCAGGGGGGCTTTTTGGGCTTAGATAATATTGGCGTGTTCGATCGCAGCAAAGAACTCCCCACAGGCGGCTATCTCAATCAGGCAGATGGCACAAGCTGGATGGGCATGTATTGCTTGAATATGCTGGCGATCGCCCTGGAACTGGCGAAAGATGATGATGCCTATGAAGACATTGCCAGCAAGTTTTTTGAGCATTTTCTCTACATTGCAGAAGCCATTGATGGCATTGGCGAAAATGATATTGCTCTTTGGGATGAGGATGATGGGTTTTACTATGATGCGTTGAGCCTGCCCGATGGTCGCCAGTTTCCGTTGAAGGTGCGATCGATGGTGGGGTTGATTCCACTCTTTGCCGTGACAGTGCTGGAAGTAGACACACTCAAGCAATTTCCAGGCTTCAAGCGACGGATGGACTGGTTTATTCGCAATCGTCCAGAATTGAAAAACAAAGTGGCGTGTATGGAAACACCGGGAATGGGAGCCAGACGCTTATTGGCGATCGTCTACGGGGCAAAGCTCAGGCGCGTTTTGCACTACCTGTTGGATGAGCATGAGTTTCTGAGTCCACATGGCATTCGAGCGCTATCAAAAATCCATCTGGATCAGCCCTACACGTTACATGAGGGAACCAGCGATTACTGTGTGCGGTATGAACCAGCCGAATCCACCACAGGTCTATTTGGTGGCAATTCCAACTGGCGCGGTCCCATCTGGTTCCCAGTCAATTACCTGCTGATTGAGGCACTCTGGCGGTTCTATGAATATTTTGGCGACAACTTCAAAGTGGAATATCCCACCGGGTCTGGTCATAAAATGACGCTACGAGAGATCGCGATCGAGCTTTCCCATCGGTTAGTTGCCATCTTTGAGGTAGATGAATCCGGTAAACGTCCTGTTTACGGACAGTTAGACCGCTTCCAAACCGATCCACACTGGCGCAATCTCATCCTCTTCCATGAATATTTTCATGGAGATAACGGAGCCGGGTTAGGAGCCAGCCATCAAACGGGCTGGACGGGACTGGTCGCCGCGATGATTCTCCAAAATGTGGAACATCGGCAGGTGAACCGTGGTGTTGAGGACAGTCAGCATGGAAACCCTTAAAAAACATCTGCCGGAATACTTGATGGAAGCCGCAGAGCTTGGGCTTTTTATGGTTTCAGCCGGAGTTTTCACCGTACTGTTTGAATATCCGGGTTCGCCTGTGCATCACGCGATCGCCAATACCGATCTGCGTCGCTTTTTAATTGGGGTCGCAATGGGAACAACGGCGATCGCGCTCATCTACTCCCCCTGGGGCAAGCAATCCGGCGCACACATGAACCCTGCTGTCACCCTTACCTTTTACCGGGCGGGCAAAGTCCAGCGTCAGGATGCGTTTTTTTACATTCTGTTTCAATGTCTGGGCGGGTTAGCAGGGGTTTATCTCGTAGCCATACTCTTTGGCAACCTCTTCACTCAACCGCCTGTGAGCTACATTGTCACGGTTCCAGGCTTGTTAGGCTGGGCGGGCGCGTTATTGGGTGAATGGACCATTGCCTTCATCATGATGATGACGGTCTTGCTGAGCAGTAACCATCCCACGCTCAATCGCTATACCGGACTGTTTGCCGGCTGCTTGGTGATGCTTTACGTCACCTTTGAAGCGCCGCTTTCGGGTTTTGGCATGAATCCGGCTCGCAGTTTTGCCTCCGCGTTACCCGCCCAAAACTGGACGGACTTCTGGCTGTATGTGCTGGTGCCACTGTTAGGGATGCTTTCCGCTGCTGCTCTCTACCAATTCTGGTTTGGACGGAGAGCCGTGAAATGTGCTAAATTGCACCATGCAAACCACAAACGCTGTATTTTTCGCTGTAACTATAACTCGGATGGCAAGGTTGATCTGAGCGATCGATTGCCAAATTCTTAGCCCTCAAGGTTAGTTGCACTACCGCACTGGCGCATCAGACGTTGACGGCAGAGCATGTTGTACAGATGGTTGCGGTGTGAACGATCGTCGATCCATCTCAAAGAACAAGCAGATCAGCAGCATGGAGCCGATGCAAGTCACCATAAAAATCACCATCACGCTGAAAACAACGTCAGCCGCTTCCCTCATGCCAGGGTTGAAGATAGTGAGGAAATAAGTCCGTAAGGTTTGAAGCAAGGCACGGTTTTCGCGTTTATGGAGAATCATCTGAGTCATTATCCTCGTGGTTTAAAGCTATCGAGGCAAGGCTGAAGACGTAGCTTTCGCTGGAATCGCACTCGATTGAGGTGGCACAGCAAGCGCTAAGAAAATGATGCTTACACACAGCCATAGACAGGTCACTGCAACGCTGGCAACGGCAGTACCAAGCCCCACAGTGACTAAGCGCCAACTCATGAGAGACTGTGGTGGCACTGGATGGCGATCAGATTTCGTTTTAGAGGGAAAGGAGTACCAGCGTTGAGTTTGAGGATTATAAAGAGTCGCTGTTGTAATTGATTGAACCGTTTGTAGGGTGTGGATGCTTGCGATCGCAGTAGGCAGCACTTCAAGTGGTGTGGTTCCGTTCGCGCATGGATTCGCCAACCCATTTGTTAGCCCTGGGGCAGACGCTGCGATTGATTGATCGACAGGTGTAATGGGCTGATCAGCCTGTACGTCTAATGCCTCTAGTGCAGCCAACACATCTATTGCTGACTGGTATCGTCGTCTTATCGTTGGCTCTACCAACGTACAGAGGATGTGCTGAAGGGATGCACTAATGGGCTGAGTTAAGTACGCTTCCCATTTCCAGGTTGCTTCCCCCACGTCGTATAAATCAAACGGTGACATCTGCGTGAGCAAGTGCAGACACGTAACCCCCAGACTATACAGATCGCTGACAAACATCGCCTTCCCACGGATTTGCTCAGGAGCCGCATACTCAGCACTGCCAATGAGCGTTCCGGTGGCATACACAGCGCCAATTTGCTTGGCGGCACCAAAATCAACCAGCACGAATGGATTTGCATGGCGGCACACTTCACCTGTGTGGCGACGAATAATATTCGCAGGTTTGATGTCGCGGTGGATGATGTGGCGATCGTGAAGATACTGCAAAATGGGCAACAGGTCTCGGAGCAACGCCCATATCTCTTTCTCATCAAAGGGATGCTCTAACGCCTCTTGCTCCAGCGTCGAGCCATCAATCCATTCCTGCACAATAAATAATTGTCCATCTTGCTCAAAGTTGTGCAGCAAGCGAGGAATTTGAGGATGGTCGCCCACCTCGGCTAAGCGTTGTACTTCTTGTTGAAACAGCTCAACGATCTGTGGATGGGTGCTGTTGAACAGAAGTTGTTTCACAACGCAAAAAGACGGTTCAGGCTGCTGCTCATCACGGGCAAGAAAGGTTTTGCCAAAGCCACCCTCACCCAGAAGTTTGAGCAGTCGATACCGCTGTTGCAACAAAAGATGAGGCTGATTGAAAGGGCTGATACAAGGATCGTCTAACCCTAAAGCATCACCCGCAGCAGAGACACATGAGGGGGCACGGATCGAAAAATCACGATACATAGCAAAGACTCTGGTATCAGATCCCCAACTTCTCAGGAGGTCAGGGATTCTGGTTCTCTGTTAGCTGGCAGGCTTCAGGGCATCCAGCGCTAGATTGAGCTTCAACACATTCACCCCTAGCTCACCAAAGATGCCTAGAAAGCGACCATCGGTGTTTTGTTTAATCAGGTCTGCTAACTGGTTTGGTTGCAGTGCTCGTGTTTTCGCAACACGCTCAATCTGGGCGATCGCGCCTTCGGGCGTAATGTGAGGATCCAGGCTGGAACCAGAGGTATAGACCAAATCGGCGGTTGGTTTAATACCCGCTTTCTGCAAGCGAGGAAGATCGCCTTCGATCGCCTTTTCTGGATCGGGATCGGGCTTCCCTTTGATGCGATCGATCAAGGCTGGGTTACTGGGAGCCAAATTGCTTGCCCCCGAAACTCCCGTCTGTAGCACCTTTGCCTCATCCTTTTTTGGATCGGCTGTACTGTAGCTCGTCGTGCTGGGGCGACTATTGAAGTAGCGATCGGACGTAAACGGTTGACCGATTAATGCTGAACCTACTACATCGCCTTTGGCATTCTTCAACAGGCTGCCGTTCGCCTGAAAGGGAAAGACAATCTGCCCAAACGCAATCATGATCAAGGGATAGGCGATCGCGGTAATCACCCACAGCACCAGGGTCGATCGAACGGCTCTACTAGCTTCACGCGCAAAACTCATTAGAATTTCTCCGGTACAAACATGACAAAAAAGAGGTAAACACCAAGGGCAACGGTGACTAAACCGAGTGCTCCCAGCCAATACGCCTGCGTGCGAGACAGATCGTTACCCGTTGCCGCAAAGACGGCTGGCGCTAACACCAGGTTGAAACACAGCCCCAAAAAGAGATAGAGCGGTAGTTTCTGTCTGCGCCACTCAGACCAGAGTTCGGTGATGGTTTCTGCGGCTGGCGCAAGAGTTTGAGTAGAAAGAAGAGAAGGGCGATCGGGGAGTGGTTTTATCATTAGAAGTCGAAAGATAAAAGGTAAAAAAGGCAGAAGGCAGAGGGCAGGAGGCAGAAGGCAAAGAAGTTTTTGGTTTTTAGTTTTTAGAAAGAGTTAAGAAAGTTTCATGCCCCAAAAACTAACAACTAACAACTAACAACTGGTTTAACTCAAAACTCAAAACTCAAAACTCTTTACTCCTCACTCCTCACCCCTTACTCCTCTCTTGCAACTCAACGTTACGAGAAGGGAATCAACACATCAATGATTTTGATGGCGATGAAGGGGGCAATTACACCACCCACCCCATACAGCAGAATGTTTCGACGCAAGAGTTGGTCTGCCGTGAGAGGACGGAACTGTACGCCCTTGAGTGCTAAGGGGATGAGGGCAGGAATAATCAACGCGTTGTAAATGAGGGCTGAAATGATGGCAGATTGGGGACTTTTTAAGCCCATGATGTTGAGGGCACCAATGCCTGCGGCGGCAAAGATAGTGGGAATGATGGCAAAGTACTTGGCAATGTCGTTGGCGATCGAGAACGTCGTCAGGGCACCGCGAGTAATGAGAAGCTGTTTGCCGATCGTCACCAAATCAATCAATTTTGTGGGATCAGAATCTAAATCCACCATGTTGGCGGCTTCCTTCGCGGCTTGAGTGCCTGAGTTCATGGCTACGCCTACGTTTGCTTGAGCCAGAGCAGGAGCATCATTCGTACCATCGCCCGTCATAGCGACCAATTTGCCCTCGGATTGCTCCTTGCGAATAACATCAATCTTGTCTTCGGGAGTAGCTTCAGCGATGAAATCATCCACACCCGCTTCTTTAGCGATGACGGAGGCGGTGATTTGGTTGTCACCTGTGAGCATGATGGTTTTTACCCCCATGCGGCGGAGCTGGTCAAACCGCTCTCTCAGACCCGCTTTCACAATATCCTTAAGGTAAATGACCCCGTAAATTTCGTTGTCCTTGCAAACGGCAAGCGGCGTTCCACCCAGACGTGACACTCGCTCATACGCACCATCCAGATCAGAGGGAACTGACCCACTGCGCGATCGCACAAACCCTTTGATGGCATCAACAGCACCTTTGCGGACTTCCTGCCCACTGGGTAAATCGGTGCCGCTCATGCGCGTACGGGCAGAAAATTCAACCCCTGTTGCCTCTTTGAGACTGAAATCGGTCACAGCCTGCGATTTCTCTGCAAGGCTGACGATCGACCGACCCTCTGGCGTTTCATCAAACACACTGGCAGCTAGTGCAATTTGAGCCACCTCTTCAACCGTATGACCATTGACGGGAATAAACTCATCTGCCAAACGATTTCCCAAGGTAATGGTGCCTGTTTTATCCAGTACGAGGGTATTAATATCACCACAGGCTTCCACCGCGCGACCAGACGTAGCAATCACATTGAATTGTGCCACCCGATCCATCCCGGCAATACCGATCGCGCTCAGCAAGCCGCCGATTGTGGTGGGAATCAACGCTACCAGCAGCGAAATCAAAATGGCGATCGTGGTGGGTGATTGCACATAGTTTGCCAACGGTGGAATGGTGGATACCACAATGAGAAACACCAGCGTCAGCACAGCCAGCAGCACCGTCAGCGCAATTTCATTGGGCGTTTTAGACCGTTCTGCACCTTCCACCAGGGCAATCATGCGATCGATAAAGCCCTGTCCTGGATCAGACGTGACGCTGATGACCAATTCATCCGACAGAATGCGCGTTCCACCTGTGACAGAACTGGAAATATCCGTCCCAGGCTGCTTGAGGACGGGAGCCGATTCGCCCGTGATGGCTGATTCATCGACGGAGGCAATCCCTTCGGTAACTTCGCCATCTGCCGGAATCATGTCACCCGCAATCACTTTGACCCGATCGCCCCGTCGCAATGCTGTGGAACTCACTTCTTGAATGGAACCATCCGTCATCAACTTACGAGCCACGGTGTCCGATCGGGTCGATCGCAACGCGTCTGCCTGTGCCTTACCGCGTCCCTCAGCCACCGCTTCAGCAAAATTGGCAAACACGATGGTGAAAAAGAGAATCGCCGTAATCAAACCATTGAGTACACGTTGTTGCCCTACCTCTGCCTGTACGTTGCCAAACAAATTGGGGTCGATCGTAACCAGGAGCGTGACAATAGTGCCGACCCAAACGACAAACATCACGGGGTTGCGAACCTGAATGCGCGGATCGAGTTTGGTAAATGATTCGCGCACAGCCCGTTGATACAACCCGCTCATATTGACTTTTGGGGTATGCCTGCGAGAGTCCCGCATACCACCCGGAGTACGAGGAGGGCGAGGAGAAGCAATGGAATCCTGTGGAGTTTGCATAAATGTGGAAGTGGAAGGTAAGGAGAGAGAGGTGAGGAGTCGAGGGAGTTTTTAGTTTTTAGTTTTTAGTTGTTAGAAGGAGTCGGGAGCCGCTCTAGTTTTTGGTTTTTAGTTTTTAGAAGGAATCAGGAACGGCTCATGCACGAAAACCCTAGAGCTTGCAAAGCGAGTGCAAACCACTCAGCCATGCCGTTCGCAGATAGCCACATAGGGAAGGCTTTACAACTAACAACCAACAACCAACAACTAACAACTGGTTCAACTAACAACCACCACAGTTACCCGATGCCTCTGGCAATTTCAAAGGCTTCTGCGATCGGTCCTAATGCCAGCACTGGGAAGAACGACAGCGCGCCCATAATGAGAATCACGCCCAGGGTGACACCTGTGAATAACCCTGTATCAGTCCGCAAGGTGCCGACGGTTTCGGGGACGGGCTGTTTTCGAGCCATACTGTCTGCCAGCAGCAGCAATGCGATAATTGGCACATAGCGTCCGGCTAGCAGGCTAAAGCAGGTACTCAGGTTCCACCACAAAGCATTTACAGTGGTCGTTGCGCCACCCGCAATGGCAATCGGGGAGGGTTGCGAGTCGCCCAACCCCTCAAAGCCAGACCCATTGTTTGCCGCCGCCGAGGCATATTCGTAAAGCACCTGAGTCAAGCCATGATACTCAGGATTGCTGATGCCAGCGAGTTGGTCAGGAAATGCCAGGGTGATCGCGCCAGGAATCAGAATGGCGATCGGATGCACCAATAAAATTAAGAAACTTGCCAGCACCACCTCGCGCTTTTCAATCTTGCGCCCCAGAAATTCAGGGGTGCGTCCGACCATCAACCCGGTGACAAACACCGCTAACAGTAAATAGGCAAACAGGTAAGCTGTTCCCGTGCCCTGCCCGCCAAACACAATTTGCAGAAACATGTCAGAGAGGGTTGAGAAGCCGCCATTCGGCATGAAGGAATCATGCAAGCTGTTGACTGCACCACACATACTCGCTGTGGTAATGACGGCATACAAGGCAGACTGCGCCCAGCCAAACCGTACTTCTTTCCCTTCTAAATTGACGGCGTGATCAACGCCTAACAACGCGTTTACTGATGGATTGCCGTTGTATTCGCCGATCGCAGTGACGATGATAAAACTGACCAGAATCACCATTGGGATGGAGTAAACCAGCCATGCTTGCTTGATGTTGTTGGCAAACACGCCGTAGGCATAGATCAGCGATGATGGAATGCTCAGAATGGCGACCAGTTGCAGCAAATTCACAAACCCATTGGGGTTTTCAAACGGATGTGCCGAGTTGATGGCAAAGAAACCACCGCCGTTCTCACCCAGCTCTTTAATGATCTCGAAGTGAGCGACCGGACCACGCGCGATCGCCTGACTGATGGCTGGATCTTCGAGCGTTGGTACAATCACGGGTCCCGCTAGCGTCTCTGGAACACCGGCTGCTATCAGAACGATCGCGCCCACGATGCTAATGGGTAGCAGCACGCGTGTAATCGATCGAATCAAATCCACATAAAAATTGCCCAACGGTCTCCCTGTCAGCCCGCGAATGAAGGCAATGCCGACTGCAATGCCCGTACCCGCTGAGGTGAACATATGGTATCCCAACCCCAACATTTGGCTGGCATAGCTCAGATAGGTTTCACCTGAATAGTGCTGCTGGTTTGTGTTGGTAATAAATGAAATCGTGGTGTGTAGCGTCGTGTCCCATGTAGGAGCCGTTATACCAGTAGGATTGAGGGGTAGCCATCCTTGACTGGAGATGATGAAAAAGATTAGAAACCCCATGACGACATTGCTGTACAGAATGGCACGCGCATATTGCCACCCCGTCATGTCCTCTTTGGTACGCACGCCTATCAAGGTATAGAGCAACTGCTCCAGCGGATTGAGCACTGGATCGAGTAGGGTTCTCTGTTCCTGAAAAACACGAGCCAGATACCGACCAAAGAAGGGAGTAATGGCTACCAAAATCAGTAGCGTTAAGGCAATTTGAATCCACCCTTGAAGCATGGGTTCACTGAACTCCAATTGAACGTTATATGTGAGCTTTTAACCAAACGATCGTCGTTGAACTTTTGTGTCTGGACGAATACCAGTTCTGGGAGCAAATGGGTTTTGCAGTCTGTAAAGATCATAAAACCACAGCGACCAACTGAAGATCCGTCCTCTGTCACTCTAAATGCGGTCAAAAGCCAATGGTAAAAAAGCCTAAGAAGCAGCTTGAGCTTTGGTAGGACAGGTTTATCAGAGTTTCCTGTTGCGTCAAGGGGTTGCTGTCAAACCCGCTCCCACAGTTTTCGGGAATGATTTAATTTACGATCCTTAAAGGAGCTTGCAACCTCAATCATGAAAGATCTTGTCAAAAACCACAAGTATATTTTGCTTTTGCAGGCTTTGTATACTGCTTGCCTTACCTCTTAGCAGCTAGATGCGTTTAGTTCGTTTAGAAACACCTATACCTCAAAATATAAACAGCATCTAAACAGCACAATCCCGCCGCTTTTATGCCGCTGTCTGACTCACTAGAAGGCTAGACTTTGCGTATTGCCTCATCATTTCTTGTAGTCATTGTTTCATTAACCGTTTATCAGTTTACGATCAACCTCAACGATGAATACTCATCGCCTCACGGTCTTTTAGCGGTTGATCAATAGGTGGCAAAGCCTTCTTTCTCATCACACATGTCTTCGATCGTATGCCTCAGAAAAATGAAACTCCAGCATTAATACTTGCCTTTCTGGTGACTGCTGGCTTCATCGGCGGTGGACTCTGGTGGTTCCGTCAGGCGGATACAGGGCTTAACCGACTGGATGATCTAAAGCCTACTGCATCTGTTCCTCCAGTGGCTTCTCCATCACCTTCTCTGTCTGCAACGCTTGATGGAGCCAACCAACCCTCGCCCGCTGGCGATCGCGCCGTGGATTACAGCCAGTTAAATCACCTCCGGCAAAGCCGGAGGCTTATCATCTGTTAGCCCCCCAAGGGGGCAAGTTTATGCGTCTCCCAAGGAGACCCTGCCTCAGCGCAAGGGTAAGTTGAGTTGCGCCAACCGCTCAT
>JAESFW010000361.1_pt1 | contig 27791 bp, 31 predicted proteins | sample 9269481 | NCBI WGS metagenome assembly JAESFW01 (sample SAMN14515350, study PRJNA621654) | algae metagenome | isolation source: Lyngbya sp. HA4199-MV5 and co-occurring heterotrophs from soil with... | place: USA: Ahupuaa O Kahana State Park, Hawaii | collected 2009-07-21
CTCAGAATGGGCGCATTCAATTTCCTTCCTCAAATCGTACAATGCATCGGTAAAATCTTCCTTGATAGGTGTAGATTCAACATTGAACACAATTTCTCTCGTTAGCTGAACCTTAAGACCATTTTTATCCCGTCGCCATACAAAGCAGCTATTTGGCTCAACAATTAACATTGACCTTCTCTGCTCCACCGCAACCAAATCCAATATCTCCTCAGCATTCTCGTGCGCCTGCGAGACAATGCTTTCAAATGGCTTGGACTCTATCCTTCCACCGTACATGCAAAGGAAGGCCCCACCTCCAATCAACCGGCCCATCCATCCATTTCGCTGGTATATTCTGCTAAATCTAGCAGGTTCATTCAACGCAAATATAACGCCTTGTTCCACATCACCCAAATCGAAGCCAAAAGCACCGGCCATATGATCTCCAAATTTATCTCATGTGATTTCCATTGAATATATTAATGGTTTTGTTACAGGGTGTCATCATAAAATTGCCCAATAGGGAGCACAGAAGTAAGCCTCCGTGAGCACTCTCACAAGCGCCCCCCGAAGACCCCTTCCCCCCTTCTACGCTACGCCGCGATCTTCAACTTCACCGGTGCCCTCAGCAGCACCGACGCGCTGTTCGCGGCCTCCTGCAGTGCCCTCGTACTCAGATGGGCATACCGCTGGGTCACCGAGGGATCGGAGTGCCCGAGGATCTGCTGCACCTCATACAAGGACCGCCCGCTGTTGACCAGGAACGACGCGAACTGATGGCGCAGGTCATGGATGCGCAGGTCCGGCAGTCCGGCTTTCTCGCGCAGCCTGGTCCACACCTTCATGATGGTCGTGTAGGGCTTGCCGCTCTGTTGGTTGATGAACAGGTTGGCGAACTTCCCTTCGGTACACAACTGATCCAGCACCTCCAGAGCAGAGTCATTCAGGGGCACAGACCGCATCCGCTTGGACTTGGAGTGTTCCGCTGAAATCCGCCACACCCGCTGTCCCCTGTCGATCTGGCTCCACTTGGCCTGCAGGGCTTCGTTGAGGCGCGCCCCGGTGCTCAGCAGGAACAACGCGATCTGGCACACCGTCCTGTTCTCATCGGTCCGCAGAACACCCAGGAGGCGCTGCAGCTCGTCTTCGTTCAGGTAGCGTTCGACCTTGTTGTCCTCATTGAACAGGGGCACACCTGCCGCCGGGTTCTTGTCCAGCAAGTCCCATTCGATGGCCATGTTGAGGGCGTATCGGATGAGCTTCACGTGGTGGTCGCAGGAGGCCGGTGAGAGCCCCTCTTCCTTGAGCCCGGTGTGGAAGGCCTGGATCTGCTGGCGCGACACCTCATTGAGCCTTTTACGGCCGAATGCGGGCTGTATGCGCAACCTGAAAAGCTGCTCGTCACGGTCCCATGAGCGCTTGCGCGGGGTCACATACGGGAAGTAGTGATCCTTGAAGAACTCATCGTAGGTGGGCACAGCTTTCCGGGCCTTTTCTTCACCGCGAGGGTCAGCGCCGAGGGCGATTTCAGCCTTGTATTTGCGGGCTTGCTTGCGGGCATCAGGCAGGCTGATTTCCGTGGAGCGACCCAGCTTCTGGTGGCAGGTCTTGTTGTTGGCGTCCTTGTATCGGAGGAAGTAGGTTCCCTTTCCTGGGTTGGTTGCACGGACCTCGATGTAGAGGCCGGGGATCTCATCGCAGCACCATTCGACGCGGGGTTTGTCGGCTGGGCAGGTGAGGCTGTTGGAGATGAAAGACTGGTTCAGTTTGACGATTGGCATAGGCCGTAAGGCTCCTTTCTGGTGGTTGAGAAATCGATGGGCAAGCCTCCGGCCGACCTGGCGGTGAAGCCAAGTGATCGAAGGTGGTGATGAATGGCTGAGGCCGCTTCAGTTGCGGCTCAGGTCGTGGTTATGTGGTTGCCGCCGCGGCGCCGATAGTGGCCCGAGGAGGAGGGGCGGCGGCCCGGGGTGGGGGTGGTCATGCCTCCGCCCGCTGGGGCCCTCCCTGGACCAATCTGGCAGCACCGCGAGAGCGCCCCTCGTCGGCCCGAGAACATCCCAATCAGCACCCGCCTCGCCCGGGCTCGTCGAGGCTGGTGAGGGGGCCTGTTGCCACGGCCCGAAACCTGGGACCCTGGAAACCTGCCGCCCCTCTGGCCCGGGAGGTCGAGCGTCTGGAAAACTGGTAAGCACTATCTCCTGACCGCAGGGCACCAACTACTGACCAGATCAGAAAACATCATATTTTGGTAGCAGCTTGTAAGTATGAACACCATGAGCTCCTTTTGTCATGCTCCAAAAATGCTTGCTCTCATCATTTCCACAATATCGATCAATTACCCCGCCAACCCGGTCTCGTCCCAGCTGCGTGACCCTCGACACCTCCTCCATAAGTTCCTTCTTAGCTGTGGTCCCTGCTGAGATGAAAGCCTTGAGCGATTCAATCGCTTTTTCATCAGAAAGCAGCTGTGCTACAAACTTATTTTGTACAGCCTCCTCCTCACCTAGAACCGTCACAGATGCAAACCGATCCTCATAACTAACTCCTTTGATGTCAGAATAAGAATATGACACCTCTAGCGCCACATCCCCCCGCTTCTTGGAGTTTTCAAATTTCACGACTACGGAGGCATCGGCACCTTTCGAAGCAGTCATCAGATAGGCGCAATCGAAGTCTTGCATAATATCTGCCGTCCCCCCATGCACAGCTTTTCCTGTGGCTGACTTGTTTTTATTGGTGTGAGCCAGAGCAATTACTGTCCCGCCGGCTTGAGTGAAAGCTCGTACAACCGCACCAAACTCAGTGCAATGCGTTTTCTGCATCAAATCCACGAGCTTTTTGAGTGTGTCGATCAAAATCACACAGCCTTTTGCACACTTTTTCTGAGCCATGTAGAGCATTTTTCCGATCAACAACTGAGGCTGAAAGTCGTTTTCGCCCCCAGCAATCATGTGGAACTTGTACTGTTCAGCGATGGCGCCTTTCTGGAACAACCCCTCACTGGAGTCGTCCATGTTGACGTAGAAGGTGCGATTGGGATCGACGCGCTCAAGGGCGATTGAGTCCGCCAGCAAACGAAGAGCGAGAAGAGTTTTGCCAGTGTTTGGTTCGGCGTACCACACCGTGGACTGGCCGGCCAAAGCGACCTCACCCAAAATCGGTTTGGCCGCGACGGCACGCGCTCTCAACTGATCGAGTTGACCAGACAGCGAGTAAACCAGAAGGGGGTTTTCCAGCTCCGCGCCTTGCGAGTCTTGCGATGCATCAATTGCCGTCGCGCCGAAATGATCGTTGGCGGCAGGAGGAACAGGGATGTGTGAGTCCAAAACTCCATGGACTGGAGCGTTTGCGATGGACGAGACCGACGAAGCGTCGATAGAAGAAGCAGCAGTGTTCACAAATTTCCTCAATAGACGGCGCAGGGCCTCCTGAGGAAACGAAATCTTCGCTCGCGCACAAGAGTACCTACCCCGAGGGTAAGACAAAAGTTGCGATCAAAGACTATCTCTGTGATCTACCGGTCGACGCACAAACAGCGATGTGCGTATCTAAGAGGAGAGCCAAGGCATATCAGCCGTAACCACATATCAATGGTGCTCACCCCCCTAACCATCCATTGGGATGGGTCGGCAAGAACTCGAATTGTAGCACGGCAATCTTCGCCCGTCCATCTGCGCCTACCCCGATCCCAGCTTCCCAGAAGGCCGGTCCTGAGCCACGCCTGTAGCTGCTCCAGCTTTCCAGGAGGCCAGTTTCCGGAGCTCGTCGGCCACAAAAAAAGGGGAGAAACACGCCCCGGGGCAGCACCCCACGGCACCACCCCAGGGCGCTCCAAGCGGTCCCCAGGTTGCCCCGAGAACGCGCCGCTGTGGTGTCCCGATGGGGTGGGGGTCACCCCCAGGTCGGAGCCCCCAGGTGGTCCGCTGTGTGGCCCGCCAGGAGCCCCGCGTGCCGCGTCACGGTCAGGGGCAGCAGCTCCGGAGGGAGGTCTTCATCGAGCGCGGAGGTCACGGCGTGGATCAGGCAGTCATCAAAATACATGGAGTTTTCCTTTTATCGAGATGTGGAGAAATAGACGGCGCCCGCGATGAGCACCAGGGCGAGAAAGAACGATGGGAACAAGGCGACCAGCAGGCAGACACCCATCAGGACTGCCCACTGCTTGTTGGAGAGGTCCGGGAAGAACACGGTGGCCACGGAGAGAATCACGGTCAAAGTCAGCATGGGGTGTTCCTTCAAACGCTGGAGGTTCGGTATAGGGCCGGTGTTTTGTGTCGGCCGCTGAGGTGTTTCCGGAACCCTTTGCATTTCAAGTACTTACGCGCGCAGATTTGGACCCACCCGCGGAGTGCTACTCCAAGGGCAGTCAATCAACCTTTTCGAGCTTCTTTCGACCGCCCTTCCCTTTCCCCGCTGCTTTGCCCCCATTGGTGTTCGCGAGCTCATCAGTCAAATCGACACCATCAGCGATCAGCTTTTTGGTGTTCTCATCGAATGCCGGGTTATCAAGAACTTGGTAGCCACGGAACGCTTCAGGGATCGATTGAACGAACCCGAGGTGCTTCATCACCGCCAGCAGAAAGCCAGATGTGTTCACCGACTTGCCTTGGAAGATAGGACGCAGTGAAGCAGCCGTTACAGGGTTGACCAGCAGCGGGCCGATAGAGTCGTAGGGGACCCACTCCTTACTGAAGAAGCCATTCCCGCTCGTGCGCTGGACACGAATGAAGATGCGCTCACTTTCATTGCAGCCGACTTGAAAGTCGATTGAAGTACGCCCCGAAAGGGACGAGCACCGGTCCGCCTGGATCACACGGATCTTGGCGGGGGTCGTGGTAGTAGTTGGTTGTTTTTCAACGGTCATGGTTCTTCCTTAAATTGAATGGATGGATGAATTAAAAAGAAGAAGGCTTTAAATTCCTTCGTTATAGATACACAATATTTCTCATTTTTTTGGGCACAAAAAAGCCACCCGAAGGTGGCATTCCTGTGTGTCGCATAGGGGCTAACTCCGCTGGCTGAATAGGCGGCACATTTGAAGTAACTCCTCATCAGCTGTGTCTTTCGGAATGAAGGTGATGCTCCCGGAACCTCCATCACCCTCCAGGCACAACATCTCAAACCAGTTGTGGTGTTCGATGAGGTGTTCCCAATAGGGGTGAAAGCCTGGCGTCTTGAAGTGAGCTCCGCTCCATCGGTTGACCAACGGAGAGAAGCCCCACAAGACGCCCACAGAATCGGAACAATCAGTGGTGTCCAGCAGGTAGACGCCGATGGAAAGATCCCCCTCAGCGAACCCTTGAGCCTCCAAGGAAGCCGCGTAGCCCCTCAGAATGCCCTTCACCTCCATATCCGAACACACATCAATCATCTCCTTCAGCATTGATCCTTTGAGCATTTGAATAGCAATCTCCTTTTGAATGAGACAAAGAAAAAGCGCCCGAGGATTGCTCCAAGGGCGCCACGACAAATAACCTCGCACAAAGATAATTAAGCCATTTCTATTTTAATTTTCAAATCCCACTGTGAGTTTTGGTAATGCCGTGATTTGAGTTTTGAAGAGTTCTCAGCCTCCGGGGAGGGAGGGAACGCCCGCTGCCTTGCAATCACTCTCAGCAATGACCCGCCACTTCGCATAGTTGGCCTCATCCTTCGCGCCGAGGAATCCACCTTTGACGAGGTTTGCATGCATGCACCTGTCTGAGGCAGAGCCCTGTCGCTTGATGATTTCATACTGCTGCACGTACTCATCAACCATCTTCTTCTGGACGTTCGTTATAGCGTTCTTCTGTGCATCTGCGCTACTTTGCTTTGCCGTATCACTCCCAAACAAATACCAGTAACCGCCTGCCACTATCGCCAATGTAACGATTGCTTGCCCGACTCCCATCTTCTCTGCCATAAGTTCTCCTTTATGAAAATTGATCAATAAATAAAACAACTGCCTCTACAAAAATTATTGTAACGATGCTCGTTACTTTATGGACGAATTTCGTTACCAAACAGATAGGTGTTGTCACGAAACTCGATACATGCCTGATGTCGAGCCATCCTCCCACCCCGCCATCGTGGGTAGGCGCATGCAGGCTCTCCGGGAACGCCTTGGATGGTCCCAGGAGAAAGTTGGTGTGGAGATCGGCCTGGAAGAATCAGCCAGCCGGATGCGGATCAGCCGCTACGAGCGCGGCGTCCATGAGCCTCCTGTAGGCACAGCCAGGCTCATCGCCCGTGCATTTGGCGTGCCCCTGGCCTACCTGTACTGCGAGGATGACGAGATAGCGGCCCTACTGCTTGCGTTGCATAAGCGGCCACCGGAAGCCCGGCGCGAGGTCGCCAAGGTGTTCATTGAGGCGCTGGAGTCTCCGGCGACGACCTGACGACCCGGCGAAACACCGGCCGGGAAGCTCCGCGTACGCACCCGACGGCCTGACGACTCAACGCCCTGTCATAGACTACCGCGACAGCTGACTCCCCCCAAGTTGGATCCAGCTGCCGAGGAATCGGCTACAGCTGCCGTCTAAGAATTTAGTTGACTTCTCACCTATCGTCTGTTGAAGTTCCAAACAGATGTCTAGATAGGATCACTAATGTTTGGAAGTATTGATAGGAGTAAGGGACTACTCTTCTGTACCTACGATTTATCGGGGAATATTAGGAAGACTCAGGACGATATGCGTCAGGAGATCGAGAGACTCGATGGCAATCGGCTCCTTAACACTGCCCCCACCGATTTAGCGGCGCATTTCTCGGAGAAATTTAAGATCGAGCCTATCAATTTGCTTCGCGATAGGTGGTATGCCGACACAACAGAAGTCCAGGTCGATGTGCGTTATGATCGGAGGCGATTTATCGATGACACGAGTAGGCCAGTATTTATCCCAGGAGAGAGAACGGAGGTTCGAATCCCATTCACTGGCGAAGCTGATCTATTCTACTCGCAGGGGAACATGATGACTACAAGCCCACCTCGGGCAGTTATCGTAGGCAATGAATTAGTTCTACGCTTTGAAAGCCCGGCGGACTCTCCGCAAGAGGTACGTCCGCTTGTCGACCGCGAATTGCAGAGTATCGAGCAATATATTGCCTCGCAGAAGCCAATGATCGATGCACACAAAGAAGCCAATGATCGATGCACACAACGCAGCCCTGCCTGGCTTGGCAATGCAGACGATAGAGCAGCGAAGGGCCCGACTGCTTGCCCAATCGCAGAGAGCCTCTGCACTCGGCATTCCAATTAGACGACGCAACGATGCTCCAACGACATATGCCGTGCCTACGACGCGCCGTAATGCTTCACCGTCTCTGCCTCCAGCATCCTCCGCGCCGTTCACACCGGAACCCACTTGGGCAATGGAGCAATACGAACAGGCCCTAAAAATCATGCAGGACATGGCGATTGTGATGGAGCGCAGTCCCGAGGCCTTCAAGTCGATGAACGAAGAGGCCTTGCGGCAGCACTTTCTTGTACAGCTGAACGGTCAGTTTGAGGGCCGGGCCACCGGCGAGACCTTTAACATGGAAGGCAAGACCGATATCCTTTTACGCGAAGGCGATCGCAATGTCTTCATCGCGGAGTGCAAAATCTGGAAGGGGCCAAAGGCATTCAACGAAGCAATCGATCAACTGCTTGGCTACGCCACTTGGCGGGATGGCAAGACGGCCATCTTGGTGTTCAATCGCGGCGTTGACACAAGCACCGTACTGAATGGCATCGATACAATGGTGAGGCAGCATTCCAACTTCAAGCGGCCTGTGAGCTGGCCTCATGAGAGTGGATTCCGCTATGTATTGAGTAGCAAGGGCGATGCGAACCGTGAGCTTATTTTGACGGTCTTGGTCTTTCACGTACCCACATAATCAAACGGCCAGTGCTTCCAATGTGAAGGTGCAGCCTAAGGGTAGTGACCCGAACGGCCGGGAAAACTTCCCGCCTCCACCCGACGACCTGACGACTCGACGACCACACCTCGACGGATCGTCGCTTCGACGGGTCACGTTGGTGCACCCCACCATGCTCCGTGTGCCGCTCGGCAATGGCCTGCTGGGTGACCGCGTGCTGCCGCTGCCGTTTGATCACTACGAGGTGTTGCGCCACGGGGAGTGGTGCACGGTGATGGTCATTGCCACTGGGGAAGTGGTGTTCCAGGGTGGCGGGCGCGCCGAGGTGGTGGCGTCTCGGGCGCCGTTCTGAGTAAGCAGTAGATCGACTCAGTGAACCGCCTTATTCAAGGCATCAAATAGACCGACAAATCTCTGAACCATCTCTGAGGATATTTGCTTCGGCGGCGAGCTTGCAAACGTCACCGCAACAGCATAGTGATTATATCCACCAGACGGCCGTATTTGCACACCTTTCTCTACCAACCACCGCTCGATTCTTTCAACAATCCTATCACCCTGGGGCAAATCAGACTCCTTGAGCAAATTCCCTCCCAACTCCTTCGCAAATGTTTTATTGAAATAGTCAATATAAATACCCAAATCAATCAAATCCTCAACGTCTGATGAAACCGTATTCTTTCCAAGATTACTCACATCCCTAAACTGGGATGCATTGAAAACAGATTTCTGATTAAGAATTTTCAGCTTAATTATTTCTTCAAGCTTCTGATCTGGCCGACCATTATAATCATGAAGAACGGCAAGCTTTAGACCATTTGCACCAAGAAGAGAAACAAAGGTGACCACATTAGTCAAACCTCCGACAGGCACAATGGTTATGTCACCTCTAAGCGCATTTTCCCCGAGGGCTTCCGTAATTGAAGATACGGACTGTAGGTACATCAACTCTGAAGGCCCTTCGACAATCACATTTCTCTTTCCTATGAATAGGTTCTGAGCAACATTCCAACCTAAAGCAGCCTGCAATGGAAATATAGTACGCTGATCAGAGCCAGAAAGATTAGCTGATATTACCGTTCCAATTCGGTCTTTATCCTCAACCATCCTTACCTGATGCAACCTGTCCGAATGAACCATGAACGGGGAATGGGTGGTATACAGAACTTGGTGTTCTTTCGAAAGTGTATCGATGTATGCCAAAAAATCGCTTTGAGCCAATGCATGAAGAGCCAGTCCTGGCTCATCCAAAAGTAGCACAAGATTTTTAGCCACCCCAGGCTTATCGAGTTGTTCACGCACACTATCAAACCAAACCAAGAAACTAAAAAACCATATAAACCCTCTACTTCTCTGATCAAACGGAGTACTAACACCGCGATGTCGCTTATTTTTTATACGCAAATAGAGATTAGGCCCATTATTAAATGGAGCCTCATCCTTAGGATCCTCTTTAATATCAACCTCAACCTCCAACTCCTCATTTTGCTTCCAATACTCCAGCACCTGATCCGTCAAACTAATTGAAACAGCCTCAACCTTAGCCTTCATTTCCTCATACCCAACACTTGCTGCAAAGTCTGCAGACTCAACATCCGCCATTCGAAGCAATGCACGCACAGCTTTATGCTTTGGGCTTAGTCTATTTTCTGCTGTCGCCGCTTGCTTTGAAGCTTCAATTTTACTTGCAAGATCTGCCAAATTTAACTTTCCCGGGAGGATGTCGTAGTCACTGAAATACAAGAATTTAGGTATTTTTTTTGAAAGCTTATTCCAAACCTCATACTCAACCACATTATCCCAACTGGTTTCTTCAACTCTATCCGAGACTTCTTTCAAGAACGTTTTATCCACCTCAGTCAACTCGGCACCCTCAAGATTTTTCACAATCTCGCGAAGAGACTTGGATGCTTGAACAACTGCCACCGCATCCGAACTAAGGCCCTTAGTCTTGGCAAGCCATGAAATAACGGGCGCCTCGGCGACAGAGATTTGTATTTGCCGAGAATTATTATATTTGTGTTTAACCCCAAAAACAAAACCACTCTCCAACTTGGTATTAAACAATCTATTGACTTCAGCAACTTCCTCATCATCAAGCAAATACTCTAGAAAGACCGCCACCTCAGGATCACTGGCATGTTTTCGCATATAAGCGGTATAATCTTTTCTTGGATAATCATCCACAGGCTTGAATTCATCCAACCCCAACGCATCATTCGTCTTGTTGAGCGCCCTAAGAAATACCGTCTTTCCCGCTTCATTCATCCCCACAAACGCCGTAACTTGCGCATCAATATCTACACTTTGATTCGTATTAATAGAACGAAATTTATAAATTTCAGCCTTAACCAATTTCATTTAATTTCCCTCTCCATAATTTTGAGAACATTCTTTTACATGATGTATCAGTTTTAGGCAATGAATTTTTCTCACAGAAAGAAGCGCCCTGGCCCCGACTTCCATGACTGTGGCATCATCAATTTTTCTGCATCAAATGGAACAAAGCTATGTCCAACTACAAAGCACTCCTCGCCCGCAAAGCCGAACTTGACCGCCTCATCGAGGAGACCCGCAAGGCCGAGCAGTCAGGCGCAATCGCCGAGGCACGCGCCCTCATCGCTGAGTTCGGACTGACTTCCGAGGATGTGTTCGGGGGCGGCAAGAAGGCCCGCTCGTCTGCAACCAAGGGCACCACAGTAGCTGCGAAATATCGTGATCCCGCGACGGGAGCGACGTGGACTGGCCGGGGTCGTGCTCCGGTGTGGATTGCTGATAAGGACCGCTCTGCGTTTGCCATCTGAGCAGTATCTCTACGCGAGACAATAAATGTTGGAATTGATGTTCTGATAGACCGCACCAAGTTTGCCAGGCATCCCAACACCCCATCGCATGAACCTCTCCGACGCACTCCTACACCCCAGCGAATACGATGGCGCGGAGATCTCGGCCTATTGGCAACCAGTCATTGGAGATAACTCATCGGTTCTTCATGTTTCTGTGTTCGGCAACCTTTTCCTGCTGAACGAACAAGGACACGTTCTACTGTTGGATAGCTGGTCGGGAGATATCCACGGCGTGAGCGAATCGTATGAGCAGTTCAAGACTGACGTCGGCACCGATCCTGAGTTCTTTCGCTCCTGGTTCTTGACCGACCTGATTGAGCTCCTCGATGCTGGAGGCATGACGCGAGGTGCCGGCCAAGTCTTTGCCCCGTTTGTGTCACCAGCGCTCGGCGGCCGCCTTGTTCTTGAGAACTTCTCCGCAGCACCAATCAAGGCCTACGCCGCACTCAGTTCGGGAGAGGCATTCGGCAGGCGGTAGGCGTCACTGAGCACCCGATGCTATTTAGCACCCGCCAAGAAATTAGATGGCCATCGCATACGTCCTCGGCAGTCCCGTACCAATGGAGTCCTTCGTACTAGAGGGCATCATCCTGAGTTCAGCATGCCCTGTTGGCCTGCCCCTCCCCTGCCGCATTGAGATCCCGATTGATGAATTCATTTCGATCTTGGATGGACCCTACAACAGCTTCGCAGCCGACGTGAAGGACTGGCCCGCAGAGGATGATGATGACGCCTTGGGCATTGCAGGCTACCCACCTCTGGCTCAGATGCTGCACAGTCCTACCCTGCTGCCCCACGCGTTTGAAGCCCTGAGAATTGAGTTCTTCAGCCACTTCTCACGCGGCCAGAGGGCCCTGTATTGCATCAAAGCTATAAAGAATTTACGAGTAGAGGGACGGCAGGTTGTTGTTGAGGCAAGCTGCGTTGCCTTTCCATGGGCCGCACAGCAGCGAACCGCCAACCCATCATAGCCACCATCGATGCAGCCGACATCAATCCGCGCACCATCAATCGCTTTGATGCGCCCCGCCCAGGCCGCTCAACATCACGGTCCGCGACACCAGCACATAGCACCCGCCGATGCCGGCCATCATCAGCTCATCACCGACAGTTCACAGATCCAAGCAGTCCACAGAACCTCGCGCCTCAACAACCTCGCCGTAGAACCCACCGAACCTCACCGACCCACAATGCCCGCATCCATCAACCGATGATGTGCATCGCATCAACTACATCAATGTGAGACGCACAAAGCAAAAAGGCCACCCCGAAGGGTAGCCTTTTACTGCCAATGAATGGCTCCTCGACCTGGGCTCGAACCAGGGACCTACGGATTAACAGTCCGGCGCTCTACCGACTGAGCTATCGAGGAATAATCGGTACTGACAACAGTGATGGTGTGCTGCGGTGGTGGCAAGCTTGCTCACGGCTTGCCGGCGGTGTGCCCGATGATTGCAGCGGGGCACAGCACCAAAATTCTTGGCTCCTCGACCTGGGCTCGAACCAGGGACCTACGGATTAACAGTCCGGCGCTCTACCGACTGAGCTATCGAGGAACAAGACTTAGATTATATACACAAAATTCGGGTGTTTTCCAGTCAGAGCGATGTTTGGTGCAATCTGCGCAAAAAGTTCTGTGCGCGGGTGGCCATAGACGCAGGGCGCTGCAGTGTCTCGCCCCACCTCTGCGAGGCCGCCGGCCTTGGGGCATGATGTGTGGCTGCTCGCTTGGCTGCTGGCTGACGGCCCAGTGCCTGCGCTGCTGGCCCCCATATACATACATTGCATTCCCCTCTCTCCCCACCATGACCATCCACACCATCCTGAAGATGGGCGACCCGCGCCTGCTGCGCGTGGCCCAGCCCGTGACCGCGTTCGATACGGACGAACTGCACCTGTTGGTGCGCGACATGCTGGAGACCATGCAGTCGGTGAACGGCGCGGGGCTGGCGGCGCCGCAGATCGGGGTGGATCTGCAACTGGTGATCTTTGGCTCGAACGAGCGCAACCCGCGCTACCCGGACCGGCCCATCGTGCCGCCCACGGTGCTGATCAACCCGGTGATCACTCCGCTGGGCAATGAAGAAGAAGAGGACTGGGAGGGCTGCCTGTCGGTGCCGGGGCTGCGCGGCAAGGTGCCGCGCTGGTCGCGCATTCGCTACACGGGGTTCGATCTGTATGGCGACCCGATCGACCGCACAGTGGATGGCTTCCATGCGCGGGTGGTGCAGCATGAGTGCGACCACCTGATCGGCAAGCTGTACCCGATGCGGGTGCGGGACTTCACGCAGTTTGGGTATACCGAAATACTCTTCCCCAACATCAGCGCCCAAGAAGACGACTGATGCGATTTTGGATTCGCTGAAGGCAATGCGGAACAAGTCCCTCGCGCGCCGCACGCCCCGCTTTGGGCGGTCTGCAGCGTTGCAAATGCTCGCCACAGCACGGGCTATGGCTGTGCTTTGCGCCTTGCATCCCATCCCAAATCAGGGCATGCGACATCGCGAAGACTTGCCCCCATTGCCTTGACGTCGTTGGGGAGCCTTGCCGTGCTACAGCACTGTCTGCGGCTCCCCGCCTAGTTATCCGGCCGAATGCGAAACCGCATGGGTCACCTGTCACAGACCAGCAAGTCAGCCGCTCCGCTTCGCCCCATCCGGATCCGTGCGCGCATCAAGCTTGAGCTGCAAAAACGCCAGGTCCAGCCATTGGCCGAACTTGGTGCCCACTTCGGGCAGCAGGCCGACCTGGGTGAAGCCCAGGCGTTCGTGCAGTTGGATGGATGCGGTGTTGCCCGCCTCGATGCCGGCCACCATGACGTGCTTGCCGATGGCGCGGGCGCGTTCGATAAGGGCCTGCATCAGCAGTTTGCCCAGGCCGGCGCCGCGGGCGCTGTGGTGCACGTAGACCGAATGCTCCACCGTATGGCGGTAGCCGTCGAAGGCGCGCCAGTCGCCGAAGGATGCGTAGCCGGCCACATTGCCCTGGGCGTCGATGGCGACGAGCACGGGGTAGCCCAGGCGCTGGCGGTCGGCCAGCCAGGCGGCGCGGTTGGCGGCGTCGACCAGGGTCTCGTTCCAGATGGCAGTGGTGTTGGCCACGGCGTCGTTGTAGATGGCGAGGATGCCTTCGATGTCGCCGGTGTGGGCGTCGCGTATCTGCATGGTGGTATCTGCCTGGGTGCTGGGGGTCAGGGGTGCACAGCCGCCATCCACTATGATGGACGAAACAGCTATTTTGGTGGATTATTGTCCACCATGATCAAACAAATGTCCACCAAAGTAGACGACCCCATCGACAGCCTGAGCCAGCGCATTGGCGCGAGGGTGCGCATAGAGCGCGAGGGCCGGGGCTGGTCGCTGACCGATCTGGCGGCGCACTCAGGCGTGTCGCGGGCCATGGTGCACAAGCTGGAGCGCGGCGAGTCGAGCCCCACGGCGACGCTGCTGGCGCGGTTGTCGGGGGCGTTCGGGCTGAGCATGTCGCAGTTGATCGCGCGCGCCGAAGCCAAGGAGGGGCGGCTGCTGCGCCAGGCCGACCAGCCGGTGTGGACCGACCCGCAGACGCACTATGTGCGCCGCCATGTGTCGCCGCCCTCCGATCTGCCGTTGGACCTGGTGCAGGTGGAGCTGCCTGCCGGCGCACGGGTGCCCATGCCCGCATCGGCCTACATCGCACAGCGGCAGCTGATCTGGGTGCTGCAGGGGGCGCTGGTGTTCATGGAGGGCGATGCCCGGCACGCCATGGAGGCCGGCGACTGCCTGGAGCTGGGGCCGCCTGCGGACTGCGAGTTCCGCAACGAAACGGCAGCCCCCTGCAGCTACGCGGTGGTGGTGCTGCGCAAAAGCTGAGCCTGCGGCGCCGCCTCGCCCGCGGGCTTGTCCACGCACACGGCACCGGGCAGCAGCACACCGGGCGAGCGGCTGCCGCAGGTGGCGAAGCCCAGCCAGGTGTGCGGGTTGCCCTCCCAGCACCAGCCCAGCTTGGGCTGCTTGCCGCTGAGCCAGAGCGCGGGCACGCGCTTGTCGTCGCCACGTGAGCCCAGCATCATGAAGCAGCGGTTGGGCTGCAGCATCTCGGGGTATTGCGTGAGCAGGGCGACGCCTTCTTCCAGCATCAACGGCGTGCGGCCATCGGCCGCGATGCGCTCCTGCGCCTGCCTGGGCACGGCGTTGAGCGAGGCATTGCCCCGGTCGACGCCAAGCAGCAGGTAGGCCTGCCCGGCATGTGCCGACAGGTCGGGCAGCGGCCTGAAGAAACCGGGCGCGCGGGGAAACAGGCGCTCGATGGCCGCATGCCCGCGGCGCACGATGCGTGGCAGGGTCGCATCCACCGGGGCCACCGCGCTGTGCACGACCAGCACCCAGGCGGCCGTGCCCTGCTCCACATCCATCCCCGGCGCCCCTGCGGGCACATGGGCACGCAGGCCCTCCAGGCGTTGGCGGAACAACTCGGCCGGGCAGCCGAGCATGGTGGGGTAGCCCAGGGCCACCAGGTGCTGCACCTGTTCATCGAAGGATTTCGTCAATGCATTCCTTTGTTTGCTTACAATGTACGCCATTTTGCGAAAAGCCGCCCCGCCATGTCAACCAAAGCCAAGGAAACCCATGCCTCCCGATTCACGGGCCGCGGTGATCCGCAGGCCACGCTCACGCTGCTGTGGGGTTTGCCGCGCGATGCCAGGCCCGGGCGCAAGCCCGGCCTGACACCCGCGCTGATCGGCGCCGAGGCCATGGCGCTGGCCGATGCCCAGGGGCTGCAGGCACTCACCATGCGTGCGCTGGGCGAGCGGCTGGGCGTGTCTGCCATGTCGCTCTACCGCTATGTGCCAGGCAAGCCGGAGCTGCTGGACCTGATCGTTGAGCTGGCGCATGCCGAGCTGCCGCACGAGCTGCCACAGGGCCGCTGGGAGGCGCAACTGCAGCGCGTGGCCCACGATGCCTGGGCGCTTTACCAGCGCCACCCCTGGATGCTGGAGGTGTCGGCCTACCGCGCCTCGCTGGGGCCGCATTCGCTGCGCAAGTACGAGCGAGAGCTGGGCGCGCTGGAGGGCGCCGGCCTCGCCGACCTGGACCGGGACATGGTGGTGGCCGCGCTCTCCGACCTGGTGCGCGGTGCCGCGCGCAATGCCGTCGATGCGCGCACCGCGGGGCAGGCGACGGGGGAGTCAGAGGCGCAATGGTGGGCCCGGCATGCCGGTCTGCTGCAGCCGCTGGTGGACCCGGCGGTGTTTCCGCTGGCCCTCAGGATCGGGGCCAAGGCGGGTGCGGAGTATGGCGGTACCACCGACCCAGCGCGCTCGTTCGCCTTTGGCCTGGCGCGGCTGATCGAAGGGGTGCGGGTGTACGCGGCGGCAGTGGCGAATGGTGGTGGATCAGCCTGAGGCTTGGCGCGCCTCCAGCAGTTGCTGCAGCGCGGCCAGGTCCTTGCGGACATGGGCCACATCGGCCTCGAAGTCGGCCTGGCCCACGCCCTCCAAGCGCAGCACGACGAAGCTCAGCAGGCTGGCACGATCCCCGCACGGCGTGACGCGAAAGGCGTTGTGCACCGTGGTCCCGTCGGGCAAGGTCACATCATGGTCGAGCACGCCAAACGGGTTGTGCGGCGCCATGTCGACCTGGACCTTGCCCATGGGCGACTCGGTGAACCATTGGCCGTCGCACTGCTCGATGCCCGTGGCCAGGCCTGAGGCCCATTGGGGCAGGTTTTCCATCTGGCGGGCGAAGTCGTAGACCACCTGCGCGGGCGCGGCCACGGGCTGGCTGACGACGAGGGCTTCTTGAACGGGTGCAGCCACGGGGTTTGCCTTCCATCGGTGTTCAGGTCGCACATGGTAGGCCAGCCGCGGGGCTGCGCCCGCGGTTTCCGGTGCAGTCCTACAGCTCAGGCCGCCTTCACGTCGATGTGGTACAGACCCCAGGGGCACAGCGCAAAGCGCTCTTGCACGGGCTTGTCCTTGAAGGGGGCGACGTTGTCCGCGTCGTACACGGCCCACTGCGGGCCCAGGCCGCCCAGCGCCATGGGCTGGCCGTCCAGGCGCGTGGCCACGATCATGCGGTACTGCGCCACATCGGCCAGGCTGATGGCCACGTTGTAGCCGTCCACGGCGCGCAGGCCCAGTTGCACGTTGCTGCCCCGCGCCACGCCGGCGGCTTCGAGCACGGTGACCAGCAGCGGGCCTTCCAGGGTATGGACCTTGGTGTCGTACTCCAGCGTGGGCTTGATGGTCACCGCTGGCAGGCGCTGCAGCGCAGCTGCGTCGAACGCGAAGGCCTTGCTGAACTGGATTTTGTGCTTGGCCATCATCTGGTCGACGACGGGGTCGAGCGCGCCGCGGTTGGTCTTGCCGACGGCGCCGCTCACGGTGAGCAGGGTGGGCTGCGCGGCGCCGGCCTTGGCGTTGGGCGCGGCGATGGCACTGGTGATGGGCAGCACGCCGGCCAGGCCAATGGTGGTGACGAAGTGGCGTTTGTTGATCATGTGTTTTTCTCCGTTGTGGTGGTGTGCTGGGGAACGGGGCGTAGGGTGCTTGCGAGGCCACGGGGTGTCAAGCTGGATTTGACCGGCCGAACCCACGGCACCAATGTGCTTTCCTATGATGGCGGCTTTGCATCGAATGGGTGATGAATGGGTTCCTCCATCTACGAACTCGAAGAATCGTACTTTTCGCGCATCTTCAACAACCGCTGGATCTACGACTGCGCCGTCATCGACCGGCACCACTGCAGCTTCATCCTGTTTGACAACGGGGTTGAAGACACGGGCAACCGGGCACTGGGCACCCTTACCTTCGGCGCCGACGCCAAGCTGGCCGGCAAGAAGTACACGGGCTTTCCCTTTCCCATGCTCGGTGTGGCACCCAATCTGGGCAAGACCTCGGTGATGCTGGGCAGCATCGATGGCGTGGCCGTGCAAGGAGATGCCGGCAGCGGCCTGTGGCCCGACATTCCGAAATCTCCCACCGGGCCTATCAGCACAGGCCCCACCAATGTGGCAACCATCGATGGAAAGCTGCATGTCTGTGCCGGTTGGCGCCACGTCTGCTACCTGAACGATGCGAGAGAGTGGGTCTCCATCCGCCACAACCTGCCCGACCCACCCAACCCCAAGAAGGCCACCCGCTTTGGCTTCGCGGCCATCGCCGGCTTTGATGCCAACGACATCTATGCCGCAGGCGGTGAAGGCGACCTCTGGCGCTTTGACGGCCAGCAATGGCACCAGTGCAAAGTGCCTACCGACAAGTACATGGAAAGCCTGTGCTGCGCCGGCGATGGGTACGTGTATGTGGGTCTGCAGTCCGGCGGGCTGCTGCGCGGCCGCGAGAATGAGTGGCAGGTCATCCACGAAGACCGCATGAGCGTGCCGTTCAAAGACATCGTCTGGTACCAGGACCGGCTGTGGTGCACGTCGGAATACGGCCTGTGGACCCTGGGCCAGGATGGCACGCTGGGCAATGACGACATACCGGCCCTGGCCACGGCCTGCGGCGGCAACCTATCCACCGCCGACGGCATCTTGTTGGTGGGCGGGCTCAATGGCGCGGCCATCCATGATGGCAGCCAATGGCACCGGCTGCTGTGATGCTGCTGGCGCAGCCCCTTCATTTTGTTCTAGTACAAAGCGGCCATCGCACGGTGCCGAACGGCTTCGTATGATGGGTGCACGCCTGCCCTCCCCTGCACCACCATGCCCCTGACCCGAACGATGCGCCCCTGGTTTGCTGCCGCCACGCTGGTGGTTCTTGCCCCACTGTTCAGCGTAGCCAATGCCGCCAGCTTCGACTGCGCCAAGGCCCGATCGCCCATGGAAAAGCTGATCTGCGCGGATGCCCCGCTCTCGGCGCTGGACGAGCAGCTCAATACCGCGTTCAAGGAGGCGATCGAGCGCTCCAAGGCCCGGCCGCAGCTGGTGCAATGGCAGCGCGAGTGGCTCAAATCGTATGAGGTCACGCAATGCAAGGAGGCGCGCTGCCTGGCCAAGGAGTTCACGGGCCGCATTGCCCTGCTGCAAAGCGTTGCGCCCGCCAGCGGGCCCAGTGCGCAGTGGAACGGCATGTACACCCGCTACCACCAGGGCAAGCCCGACAAGGACAGCGCCACCCTGGCCATCGTCGGCCTGCAGGACGGCAGGGCCTACCTGGCGGGCGATGCCGTCTGGCTGGGCCCCAACGCCGCCAACGGCCAGGTGAACGTGGGCGAGATACGCGGCGTGGCCGCCCTGCGCAACGGGCTGCTGGCCTACGACAGCGACGGCTGCACGGCCACGCTGGCCCTGCAGCGCGGCGGCCTGGCGGTGAAGGAAGACAATGGCTGCGGCGGCATGCATGTGACCTTCATGGGCGACTACCGGCGCAAGTAAATCGCGCGCCTAGGCGAGCTTCTCCAGCGGCACCTGGAGCGTGCTCTTGACCGAATCCATGACCACCATGGTGCGGAACCACTTCACCTGCGGGTTGTCGTGGAGCATGCCGTTTGCCAGAAGCTGAAACTCCTCCATGTCGGCCACAGTGATCACGAGCACGAAGTCCACCTCGCCCGTGACGTAGTAGCACTGCTGGATCGCAGGCCCGGAAAACTGCCTCTTCAGCGCCTCCACCTCTTTGGTCTGAACGCACAAGGTGTGGACCTCAACGACCAAGGTGAGACCCTTGCCCGCCTTGGCAGCGTCGACCACGGCCACATTCGCCTTGATGATCCCGTCGCTCAGCATGCGCTGCACCCGGCGTTGCACCGATGCAGTGGACAGGTGCACCAGGTCGGCCAGCTCTCGGAGCGGCGTGGTGTTGTCCTGCTGGAGGGCATTGAGCAGTGCCAGGTCGAATTTGTCCAGGGTGGGTGTGAGGGCCATGAGAAATTTTCTCACCAGAACGGTTCAATCAGAGAGCACTTCTCTGCCGATGCGTCCTATCGTTTCAGCCACCACTTTTCAGGAGCACGACACAATGCATTGGCGCACCCAACTGGTCCAACCCCAGGCCCTGGCAAGAAGCGATTTCCATTCGCTGGCTGTTCCCACCCACCGGGGATCGACCGTGCTTTTCGACGACGTTGCCAGCGTGGCAGACAGCTGGAGGCACCAGGAAAAAGGCTATACCTACGGACTCTATGGATCGCCCACCGTTCTGGAGTTGGGCGCACGGGTGGGCCAATTGGAAGGGGCACTGCAGACCTTTGTAGTTCCCGGCGGCCAGGCCGCCATCGTGCTGGTCTACCTTGCCCTGTGCGCTGCCGGCAGCCATGTGCTGGTGCCCCACAGCGTGTATGGCCCCAACAAAGCCCTGGCCGGGGGCATGCTCACGCGCCTGGGCATCGAGGTGGAATGCTACGACCCGCTGGCGGGGGCTGATATCGCAACACGGATCCGCCACAACACCGCGCTGGTCTGGACGGAGAGCCCGGGCTCGGTGACCATGGAAGTGCAGGACGTGCCTGCCATCTGCGCGGCCGCCCATGCACGGGGCGTCCCGGTGGCGCTGGACAACACCTATGCAGCAGGGGTGCTGTTCGACGCCTTTGCGCACGGTGTGGACGTGAGCCTCCAGGCGCTGACCAAATACGTTGGCGGACACAGCGACCTGCTCCTGGGCACGGTGTCCGTGCGCGACGCAGCCTACCGGGAGCGCATTGGAGACACCTACAAGGAGCTGGGCCTCAACGCATCGCCCGACGACTGCAGCCTCGCGCTGCGGGGTCTGCAGACTCTGGGGGTGCGCCTGCGCCACCTGGAGCAGGCGGCGCTGGAGATAGCGCAATGGCTGGCTGCGCGGCCCGAGGTGCACGCGGTGCTCCATCCCGCCCTCCCCACTTGCCCCGGTCATGCCCTCTGGAAGCGGGATTTCAAGGGCTCTGCCAGCGTGTTCTCGGTTTTGCTGAATGCAGCCTACAGCCAGGAACAGGTCAATGCCTTCGTCAACGCGCTGCGGCTCTTTCGCATTGGCTGGAGCTGGGGCGGGCTGACCAGCCTGGTGATGGCGTACCCAGACCTTGATCGCCCTGCCATGCCATACCCCGGCCGGGTGGTGCGGTTCAACGTAGGCTTCGAGGAGGTTTCAGACCTGAAGGCCGACCTGGCACAGGCACTGGCGAAGGCGCTTGGCTAGAGAACGCGGCGCAGGCAGGATGAACCCACAGGTGGTTGTTTGGCGCGTGCGTGCATGCACACATACACGGCACGCCTTGCCGCACAATCGTTCATCTTTTGCACTTCCCGGCACACCGCACCCATGCCCGCCCAACTCCCCTGGCTGGAACCCCACGACCCCTTCCCCAGCCCGGAGAGCGCCTGGGGCCCCCACGATCCAGCGCCGGGCCTGCTGGCCGCCGGGGGCGCGCTGGATGTGAAGCACCTGCGTGCCGCCTACGGGCAGGGTACCTTTCCCTGGTTCAGCGAGGGCCAGCCCATCCTGTGGTGGGCGCCCGACCCGCGCATGGTGTTGCCGGTGGCCGAGTTCCGGCTGCACCGCTCGCTGCGCAAGACGCTGCAGAAGTTCGCGGCCGCCGGTGACCGCTGCGAAGTGCGCGTGGACAGCGCCTTCGGCCAGGTGATACGGGCCTGCTCGTCCACCCCGCGCGAGGGCCAGGCGGGCACCTGGATCGTGCCGGACATGGTGCAGGCCTATGAGGCGCTGCACGCGGCGGGCTCGGCCCACAGCGTGGAGACCTGGGTCGACGGGCGGCTGGTGGGCGGGCTGTACTGCGTGGCGCTGGGGCGTGCGGTGTTTGGCGAGTCGATGTTTGCGCATGCGACCGATGCCTCCAAGATCGCGCTGGCGGCGCTGGTGGCCATCTGCCGCGTGCACGGCGTGGCGCTGATCGACTGCCAGCAGAACACGCGCCACCTGGCCTCGCTGGGGGCGCGCGAGATCCCGCGCAGCGAGTTCCTGCGCCAGATCGGCGTGGCACAAGGCCTTGCGGGCGGCGCTTGGCGTTTCGAGCCCGTATACTGGAACCAACTGCTGGCCCCTCATTCCACGCCCCTGGCATGACGCAACTCAACGACCTGCCGCTGCAGACCCTGCAGTTCTATGCGACAGCGCCCTACCCGTGCAGCTACCTGCCGGACCGGCAGGCGCGTTCGCAGGTCGCCACGCCCAGCCACCTGATCCAGAGCGATGTCTACTCGGGCTTGGTGGCCACCGGGTTCCGGCGCAGTGGCATGTTCACCTACCGCCCCTATTGCGATGGCTGCCAGGCCTGCACCCCGCTGCGCGTGCGCGCGCAGGAGTTCCGACCCGACCGCAGCCAGCGCCGCGCCGCCGCGCAGCACGGCCAGCTGCAGGCGCGCGTGTTGCGGCTGTGCTTCGTGCCCGAGCACTACCAGCTCTACCTGCGCTACCAGAACGGGCGCCACGCGGGCGGCGGCATGGACCAGGACAGCATCGACCAGTACACGCAGTTCCTGCTGCAAAGCCGCGTGAACTCGCGGCTGGTGGAGTTCCGCGAGGTGGACGAGGCCACCGGCGAGCCCGGGGTGCTCAAGATGGTGTCCATCCTCGACGTGCTCAACGACGGCCTGTCGGCCGTCTACACCTTCTACGAGCCCGAGGCACGCGCCAGCTATGGCACCTACAACGTGGTCTGGCAGATCGAGCAGGCGCGCTCCATGGGCCTGCCCTATGTCTACCTGGGCTACTGGATCGAAGCCAGCCCCAAGATGAACTACAAGGCGCGTTTTCTGCCCCACGAGATCCGCCAGGGCAACGAATGGCGGCGGGTGGAGCAGCGTCACCCAGGTGCCAGCGCCTGACAGGGGCTCCAAGGCACCCGATGGTGCCGTTGCATTTCACAAGGTAAGATGCGGTGATCAGAGGATGTTGTGGATATCCCTTACTCCACGCCATTCCCGCCGCCCATGAAAAAAATCGACCCTGGTATCCCGATCAAGCCCAGCGTTCAGGTGCTGGAGCGCATGTTCACGCTGATCGACGTGCTCGCCTCGCGCGAGGACGCCATCTCGCTCAAGGAGATCAGCGAGAAGACGGGGTTGCACCCGTCCACCACGCACCGCATCCTCAACGACCTGACCATCGGCCGCTTCGTGGACCGGCCCGAGTCGGGCAGCTACCGGCTGGGCATGCGCCTGCTGGAGCTGGGCAACCTGGTCAAGGCCCGCCTGAGCGTGCGCGACGCGGCGCTGGCCCCCATGCGCAACCTGCACAAGCTGATCCAGCAGCCGGTGAACCTGAGCATGCGCCAGGGCGACGAGATCGTGTACGTGGAGCGCGCCTACAGCGAGCGCTCGGGCATGCAGGTGGTGCGCGCCATCGGTGGCCGCGCGCCGCTGCACCTGACCTCCACCGGCAAGCTCTTCCTGGCCGTGGACGACCCCCAGCGCGTGCGCGCCTACGCCACCCGCACCGGGCTGGCCGGCCACACGCGCAACAGCATCACCCAGTTGCCCGTGCTGGAGCGCGAGCTGGCCAAGGCGCGCCAGTACGGTACGGCGCGCGACAACGAGGAGCTGGAGCTGGGCGTGCGCTGCATGGCTGCGGGCGTGTACGACGACCAGGCCAAGCTGGTGGCCGGCCTGTCCATCTCGGCCCCGGCCGACCGGCTGGACGAGGGCTGGATGGCCAAGCTGCAGGCCACGGCGCAGGAGATCTCGCTGGCACTGGGCTATGTGCCGGCCAAGGCGCCCATGTCGCCGCTGTCCTCCTCCGCGTCCCTGCACAGCAGCGAGAGCCTGCACACGCCGGTCGAATAGTGAGCGAGTGAGCGCAGGGGCCAGGCCCCCTGCTGAAAACGACAAACCCCGGGAGCCTGCGCCACCGGGGTTTTTTCATGTTGCACCCAGGGGCGGGATGCCAAGGCCCGCGGGGATCAGCCGTTGGAGTTGCTGTGCACCACCGCTTTCACGGGACTGATGGCGGCAGGCATGGACTCGACCCAGTGGCGCACGCGCTCGGCATCGCCCAGGCGGCTGAACTTGCCGGCGGAATCCAGAAACACCATGATGAGCTTGCGGCCGGCCACCTGGGCCTGCATCACCAGGCAGCGCCCGGCTTCGGAGATGTAGCCGGTCTTTTGCAGGCCGATGTCCCAGGTGGGGTTCTTCACCAGGCCGTTGGTGTTGTTGAACTGCAGCGTGCGCGCGCCCAGGGCCAGCTCGTAGCCGGGCGAGGTGGAGAGCTCGCGCAGCACCGGGTCGCCATGGGCGACGTTGACCAGGGTGGCCAGGTCGCGGGCACTGCTCTGGTTGCGGCTGGACAGGCCCGTGGGCTCGACGTACTTGGTGTCGGTCATGCCCAGCAGGCGGGCCTTGGCGTTCATCTGCGCGACGAAGACGTCCAGGCCACCCGGGTAGGTGCGGCCCAGGGCGTGGGCAGCGCGGTTTTCGCTGGACATCAGGGCCAGGTGCAGCATTTCACCGCGCGTGAGCGTGGAGCCCACGGTCAGGCGCGAGCGGCTGCCCTTTTCGGTGTCCACATCGTCCTGGGTGATGGTGAGCTGCTCGTCCATGGGCAGCTTGGCCTGGGAGATGATCATCCCGGTCATGAGCTTGGTGAGCGAGGCGATGGGCAGAACGGCGTGGTCGTTCTTGCTCAGCAGCACTTCATGGGTGTCCTGGTCGATCACCAGGGCCACGCTGGACTTGAGGTCCAGCGGGTCATTGACTTCGTGCAGGCCTGCCAGCTGGCCGAAGGACGGCTTGGCGGGCACGAAGGCCACGCGGGTCGCAGCCTTGGAGGTCTTGGCGCTGACGCGCACCGGCTTGGCAGCCACGGCGGCCTTGCGCGGGCCGACGGACTTCTTGGCGGTGGCCGATGCCACCTGCTTCTTGGCGGGCGCCTTCTTGCGCTCGTTGGCATGTGCCATGGGCGACGCAAGCGCCGCACTCACAACGACAAAGCCCAAAACTTTGAAAAGACGGTTCAATGCGGTGCGGCCATGGTGCATCAAAGTGCTCCAAAGGGTAAGAAGTGTGGGCCAGTGTACAGAATCAAAAAAAGTCGCGCAAGATCAAGACCTTGCGCGACTTTCCAAGAAAGTGAATGAATTATAAATTCAACGCTTAACCCTGTGCTGCCACTCGGTCAGCTTTACTTTGTAATTTGTTCAACGCGCTGAGGTAGGCCTTGGCTGACGCGACCACGATATCGGGGTCCGCGCCCGTTCCGTTGACCACGCGGCCGCTGTTCTGCAGGCGCACGGTGACCTCGCCCTGGCTCTCGGTGGAGCCGCTGATGGCGTTGACGGAATACAACACCATCTCGGCGCCGCTCTTGACGTGGGCCTCGATGGCCTTCAGGGATGCGTCCACCGGGCCGTTGCCCACCGATTCGCCGCGCACTTCGTGCCCGTCCACGGTGAACACGATGCGCGCACGGGGCTGCTCGCCGGTCTCGCTCTGCTGGTACAGCGAGACGAAGCCGTACTGCTCCTTCTCGGCCGTCACGCTCTCGTCGCTGACCAGGGCCAGGATGTCTTCGTCGAAGATCTCGGCCTTGCGGTCGGCCAGCTCCTTGAAGCGGGTGAAGGCGGCGTTGATCTCGGTCTCGCTGTCCAGGCTCACGCCCAGTTCCTGCAGGCGCTGCTTGAAGGCATTGCGGCCGCTGAGCTTGCCCAGCACGATCTTGTTGGCCGTCCAGCCCACGTCTTCGGCGCGCATGATCTCGTAGGTGTCGCGCGCCTTGAGCACACCGTCCTGGTGGATGCCGCTGGCGTGCGCGAAGGCGTTGGCGCCCACCACGGCCTTGTTGGGCTGCACGACGAAGCCGGTGGTCTGGCTGACCATGCGGCTGGCGGCCACGATGTGCTTGGCGTCGATGTTGAGGTCGAGGTTGAAGTAGTCGCGGCGCGTCTTGATGGCCATCACGACTTCTTCGAGCGAGCAGTTGCCGGCGCGCTCACCCAGGCCGTTGATGGTGCACTCGATCTGGCGGGCACCGCCGATCTGCACGCCGGCCAGCGAGTTGGCCACGGCCATGCCCAGGTCGTTGTGGCAGTGCACGGACCAGATCGCCTTGTCGCTGTTGGGAATGCGTTCGCGCAGCGTCTTGATGAAGTTGCCGTACAGCTCGGGGATCGCGTAGCCCACGGTGTCGGGCACGTTGATGGTGGTGGCGCCCTCGGTGATCACCGCTTCGAGCACGCGGCACAGGAAGTCGGGGTCGCTGCGGTAGCCGTCTTCGGGGCTGAACTCGATGTCGGCCACGAGGTTGCGGGCAAAGCGCACCGACTGGCGTGCCTGCTCGAGCACCTGCTCGGGCGTCATGCGCAGCTTCTTTTCCATGTGCAGCGCCGAGGTGGCGATGAAGGTATGGATGCGCGCGCTGTTGGCGCCCTTGAGCGCCTCGGCCGCACGCGAGATGTCGCGGTCGTTGGCGCGCGAGAGCGAGCAGATGGTGGAGTCCTTGATGGCATTGGCAATGGACTGCACGGCCTCGAAGTCACCGTTGGAGCTGGCCGCAAAACCCGCTTCGATCACGTCCACCTTCAGGCGTTCGAGCTGGCGTGCAATGCGCAGTTTCTCGTCCCGGGTCATGGAAGCGCCGGGCGATTGCTCGCCGTCGCGCAAGGTGGTGTCGAAAATGATGAGTTTGTCGGCCATGGGGTTCTCCTGGTATTTGATGGTGGGGTGGTCCGCAACGCTGGAATTTCTGGCGCCCAAAGCAAAAGGCCCGCTGCGGGTGCATACGGGCCTTGGTGGAAAACGTGTGCGCGTGCGCCTACCGTCCGGGCCCGTGGGGAGCTAGCAGTAGGATCGCAATGGACAACGTGTTCATGCCGTGCAATGTAGCACAAAGCGCCAGCAGGCGCTCACTTGTGCAGGCCACGCTCGTCGGGTTCGTCCGTGGACGTGCTGATCACGCTGCTGTGCTGCCCCTTGGCCTTGCGCCAGGCGTAGACGGCGTAGCCGCTCAGCCCGTAGAACACGAACACGCTGAACAGCACGATGGGTGGGTGGATGTTGATGACGGCGATGCCCAGCGCGATCAGCACGATGGCGGCAAAGGGCACGCTCTTCTTCATCTGGATGTCCTTGAAGCTGTAGAACGGCACATTGGTGACCATGGTGAGCCCGGCATACAGCGTGAAGGCGAACATGGTCCAGGTGACCTGGTCCCAGCCGATCCAGGCTTCTGCGCCGCGGCGCACGCCCAGTTCGGTCATGAGCCAGATGAAGCCGGCCACCAGCGCGGCGGCAGCGGGCGATGGCAGGCCCTGGAAATAGCGCTTGTCCACCACGCCGGTGTTCACGTTGAAGCGCGCCAGGCGCAAGGCCGCGCAAGCGCAGTAGACAAAGGCCGCGATCCAGCCCCAGCGCCCCAGGTCCTTGAGCGACCACTCATAGGCGATGAGCGCGGGCGCGGCGCCAAAGGACACCATGTCCGACAGCGAATCCATCTGCTCGCCGAAAGCGCTTTGCGTGTTGGTCATGCGCGCGACGCGCCCGTCCAGGCTGTCGAGCACCATGGCGCAGAACACCCCCACGGCCGCCTGATCGAAGCGCCCGTTCATGGCCATCACGACGGCGTAGAAGCCCCCGAACAGCGCCGCCAGCGTGAACAGATTGGGCAGGATGTAGATGCCTTTGCGCCGCTTGCGCACCATCACACCGGAGCCGTCGGCCAGGTCCTTGCCGTCATGCATCGAAAAAATCTCCATCGCCAGGCCAGCCGGCGTGAACAGCTATCAAAATTATAGTAATCGGCACCTGCACGCACAGCGCGCGGCACCCCTCCCGGGAGCGCGTGCACGCTCCAGACCAAAGGCGCAGTGTAGCTGCACCCAGGCACCCCGGACGAAGGCCGCCTGTCAACAATTCATGACCGGTGCGCCGCGCGCCGCCGGCCTCAGGGCACCTGGCCTGGCGCCACAACGAAAAAAGGCCACCGAAGTGGCCTTTTTGGGGATCGACCGTGCGCGCGAGGCGCACGGCTCGCCGATCAGTTGCGGGTCTGGTCGACCAGCTTGTTCTTGGCGATCCAGGGCATCATGGCGCGCAGCTTGCCACCCACCACTTCGATGCTGTGGTCGGCGGTGTTGCGGCGGCGGGCCGTCATGCTCGGATAGTTCAGGCGGCCTTCCTGGATGAACATCTTGGCGTAGTCGCCGTTCTGGATGCGCTTCAGGGCATTGCGCATGGCGGCGCGCGACTGCTCGTTGATCACTTCAGGAC
>JAESFW010000364.1_pt1 | contig 27005 bp, 27 predicted proteins | sample 9269481 | NCBI WGS metagenome assembly JAESFW01 (sample SAMN14515350, study PRJNA621654) | algae metagenome | isolation source: Lyngbya sp. HA4199-MV5 and co-occurring heterotrophs from soil with... | place: USA: Ahupuaa O Kahana State Park, Hawaii | collected 2009-07-21
GGATTGCCCCGCTCGGCGGCGGCTTCGCGCGTAAAGGCGATGGAGAACCGGGATTAAAAACCCTTTGGCGAGGGTTAGGCGTACTGCACCACTTGCTCCAAGGAGCGCAACTTGCGCCCAAACCTTAGTCCCTAAAGCAGTTCTAGCGACTTCTGCGTAATGGATAGAATTCAAATCCGGGCTCATGGTGCGAAACCCGTTCAAACGGGTTGTCAGGCGCTCGTAGTCCTCTTGAGAGGACTTCCTGCCATTAGCCCGCACTTTTAGTGCAGGGCGGGTTCAAGTACTCGCCCAAAGATTTGTCAGCCAACCAGGCGTTCAATCACAAAGCTATCTGTGGAAATGAAGCCATTTAATCGTTCCCTGTGCGAGTGGAAAGGGTACGCTAGCTAGTGAGCTTTGATAAGTGCTTTACAATGTTTCTAGCTGAAAAGTTGAGAGAAATTAGTAACTTTGTAAGCAAGTTACGTGTTCCGGTTTTAAGGATGGCAAGCTTTATGTTCCTTGCCTATCTTTTATTTGGTTGTTCTTGGGTCACAAGCTTTGTTATTGCTAATCAAACAAACAGTGTCTTAGATGTGACTTATCAGTTCCGTGGAATGGCAACTGAAACAGGCAGTTGCTTTGATGAAAACTGGAGAACAGTACCAGATGTCTTTCCGATTTCGGACTTGCGAAAGCAGACTCCAAAAGTACAACAATTGAGTCGAAGCGAGTATAGTTGCAACGTGAAAGAATTAAGAGTTAAGTTTCCACTAAAGCCCAAGATGGCTGTTAAAGTTGGTACCGAGGTGAATTATCTTGGACATGAAGATAGTATTGCCTACAGTGGTCATTTAGGAATTGAGTCTCTGAAGCTGAGTGGAAGTAGCGACTCCATTACTTATGAGGGGCTTCAAGTTATTAGAGGGTTTAGAGAAGTAGATCAAACTCTATACGTCCTTGAATATAACTAACGGTCTTAGTAGCCCTGCATCACTGACAACAATTCAGAGCGATTGTTGCGTCTCATTTTACCTGAGTCACGCGCCAACTGAGCTTGAGGTTAATCCAGAAGTTCCACAACGTCACTGCCGCGATCGCCAGAAAGTTCGCCAGATAGGCATTGAGATGCAGTCCGTTAAACAGCAGATTGAGAATCAGAATTTTGAGGATGAGACCCATCAGGCAGATCAAGTTGAACTTAGCAAACCGTTTGATGACCTGATGGCGTTTCTGCTGCTGTTGTGCCAGATCGCCAAATGTCCAGCGATCGTTCCAGACAAAGTTGTTGATAATGGCTAACTCTGCCGCCACGATCGCGCTGCGAGTTAACCCAAAGCCCAGGATGCCGTGCAGAAGATACAGCAGCCCCATATCCACCACTAAGCCGCTTAAGCCGACGAAACCAAACCGTAAAAAGCGCCCCAGCGGAAAATTTAACCGCTGCTGAAACCGACCGAGCCGCCCCAGGGATACCCGCAAACGCACCAAATGGCGAATATAGTCGCGGTACTGCTTCCAGGTCACTTTGCTTTCGCCTGCTTCGCGTTCCTGAAACACGTAGCCCACTTCAGCAATTTGCTCGATCCTGCCGCGTCCCAGCACTTCGAGCAGAATTTTGTACCCCAATGGATGCAAGACCTGTTCGGCGATCGCGCTACGTCGCACCAAAAAATACCCGCTCATGGGATCAGTCACTCGGCTTACGACATCGGGCAGCAACACCAGCCCTAGCAGTTGTGCCCCCCGCGAGAGAAAGCGCCGCATGGCACTCCACGTACTTACGCCTCCCCCTTCAACGTTGCGACTGGCAACGGCTAAAGCGACACCACGTTCGATCGCCGCCAGCAACTCCTGCAATACTTCGGGCGGGTGCTGCAAATCGCCATCAATCACGCCCAGAATCTCGCCCTGCGCTGCCTGCCATCCACGAATCACCGCCGTCGAAAGCCCCCGTTCTGCTTGACGACGCATGACTCGCAGATTGGGATAGCGGCTCGTCAACTGCGTCGCGATCTGCCAGGTGCCATCAGGACTATCATCATCCACCACAATAATTTCGTAGCGATGGGGCAACACAGCTTCTAACTGGTCACTCAGCAACGCCACAATGCGCTCAATGTTCCGACCTTCGTTGTAGGTTGGCACCACTAACGAGAAGCGCACAGGCGCGATCGCCTCGACTGTTGCCCCTGGCAGTAGGTGGCGCGGCGATCGTGCCAAGGTTGGTTGCGACGGCACCTGCAAGAGTCCTGAAAGCTCAGGCAGGAGTTGTATAGAGCCAGTTGTCACCATAGACGTTTTAAGGTAGGACTAAAGCAGCACTGCTGCGAGGAGCGGATGGGAAACAGCCCGAAACGGCTGCAAAACGATGAAACAGCCACAGGTGACAGTTGGTTGGCAATCAACGGTTTTTAGAGACGCTCTGTTCTCAAGAGGTGTGCTCTCAAGAGTCATAGGGTTTTTGACAAGGCACGGTTCGCCGCAAAAACGTGATCCCCCCTTGCCTCTCCTAAGGTTTGCACTCTCCTAAGGTTTGCACAGAGCGACGATTGTGTAAATCTTCCATAAAGTTGGCACTGTTCTCTGTAGACGCAGAACAGTAAAAAATGTGTCCACTGTCGATCGCCCCACCTGCCCCCGCAATGCCGCTCATTGATGCCGCGCTGCTTGCAGCAAATGAAGCCGATGCGATCGAGCAAATCGCCATCCAGCAGAGCTTTCAACGCGAAAGCCTGGTACTAAAAAGCACAGACAGTTGTGCTAGCGTTGACATACTCACCCGCTTCAACGTCAACCTCTAACGCTGTGATCATGGACACCTCCGCAACTTCTGATGCAGCCATCATCGCCTTCAACACACGCATTGTGGCTGTCACCGTCTACACCAATCAAGCACTGGTAACTCGGCGGGGTACTGTCACCTTAACGGGGCAAGAGCAGACGTTAATGCTGGAATCGTTACCCATTACGTTGAAACCCGAATCGGTGCGAGCGTCTGGTCAGGGCACTGTTGCTGTCAGGCTTTTGGGCGTGCAAACGGAGCGCGTCTTTACAACAGAGCCTGTGGTCGATCGGGTGGCTCAACTGACTGCCCAGATCGAGCAGTTGATGCACGAGCAGAAGACCGTAGAGGACAAGCAAGCCGCCGCTCACCTTCAGCGCACGTTTGTTCAAACCCTCAGTGAGAAAGCCGCCGATCGCTTTTCGCGGAGCCTCGCTCAGCAGCAAGTGAGTCTCGCCGAAACGCGCAATCTGCTGAACTTTTTAGGACAGCGCTACGATGATGCGTCCGAGACGATCGCTCAGTACGAGCGGGAACACGCCCAATTGCAGAAGCAGATTCAAGCGCTCCAGCAGCAAATCCAGCAAATGCAAACGCCACGCCCCCAGGAAAGCTATCGTCTGGCTGTAAACATCGCGTCGGCTGGGGCTGGGGAGTTTGAGCTGGAAGTTTCCTACGTGTGCGATCGTGCCAGTTGGAAGCCGCTCTACGATGTGCGGGTCAGCACCGCCGATGCCCGCGTTCACCTCACCTACCTTGCTGAAGTAAAGCAGACCACAGGCGAAGACTGGAGCCACATCGCCCTTACCCTCTCAACGGCCAAGCCAGGACTGGGCACGCTACCACCCAAACTTTCGCCCTGGTATGTCGATGTCTTTCATCCCCTGCCACCTGCACCCGCACCCATGATGGCAATGCGACGACGGGGTGCTGTGATGTCTGCGCCCGGAGACGATGATGACTATGGCGAATATGGTATGCCTGCTGGCGAAGCATCAGCGCCACCCCCGATCGCGGCTGAAGTAACGATCGCACAGATCACCCATGAAGGCGGCGTAGTGACCTTTGCGATCGATGGCAATAGCAATATTCCTGGCGATGGCGGCTTTCACAAAAGCACCATTTTCAACGACGATTACCCGGCACAGTTGACCTATATTGCCATGCCCAAGCTGGTGAGTTTTGCCTATCTGCAAGCGGTTGTAAGTAATCCGTCCGATGGTGCCACCTTGTTGCCTGGTCAGGTCAATCTCTTTCGAGACAATTGCTTTGTCGGTTCCACAGCCCTAGACCATATTGCACCGGGACAGGAGTTTAACTTGAACTTGGGCATTGATGAAGGATTGAAAATCACCCGTGACCTGATTGAACGCAAAGTCGATAAGCAGCTCATCGGTGGGCAGCGTCGCATTACCTATGCCTATCGGCTATTAGTTATAAATCTGCGTGATCAGCCAACCACCCTGCGCCTCACTGAACAGCTTCCCGTAAGTCGCAGCGAGCAAATTAAAGTGCGCCTTAACCGCACCAGTCCGCAAATTCAGCTTGGCGAAATGGGTGTATTAGAATGGTCGTTGCCTCTAGAGCCTAAGGATAAGCAGGAACTTTCTTACCAGTTCACCGTCGAACATTCACCAGCACTGACAGTGGCAGGGTTAGAAGTCTAGGTGGTGTTCTAGGGGCTGTCATCAATTACGACAACACACTGCTTTCAGCAAGGGTTTCAGCCCCTAGCTTTGTGTGTTGGGGCGGGCGCGACCATGCCGATACCGCAGATTTTGGAGCTGAATTGATGACGCGCCCTAGAAAGGTTGTTCGCAGTCTTTGTAGGGACGTTACAGGTAACGTCTCTACAGATCGTCGGCTTGAGGTCAGACGGCTACATCTAGCGGTGTCTCTCAACCTCGATCGCACTCAGGTGTGAAAGTTCATCTGGCTTGGGGGTTGGTTTTACGCTCCTTCCTGTAGAATAGCGTCAACATTCGCCTACGCCACATTTGTTGGGGATTGGCAGATGCAGGGAGTATCCCTTAACGACCAGGCACGATCGTGAATGGGCAGGTAGCAGATACAGAGATTGGCAGCGGACAAACGATAGTAGGCATGGACTATGCAAGCACAGAGGCAATGGCGCATTCGTAGATGGGTAAGCGGTGGATTGGTGGGCTTGATCGTTGTCAGTAGCACCGTATGTCCGCCTAGACCAGGCGTAGCGCTGCCAGCCACCACGATCGCTCAGGCAGCCCAAACCGCAGAAGGTGCTGTCAATCAGGGCATTCAGTACATCCAGCAAGGGAAACTGAGTGACGCGATCGCTGCGTTTCGTCGGGCAACCCAGCTTGATCCCCGCATGTCTGCGGCTCACTACAATTTGGGGCTTGCCCTGCGACAACAGGGACAACTGCAACCAGCCGCCACTGCCTTTTATCAAGCCACCCAAGCCGATCCCACCTTTGCCCTTGCCTACGCCAACTTAGGAGCCGCACTCCTGGAAGGAAACAACCTGCCCCAGGCAAAAGACTATCTGCAACGCTCCGTCGAGCTTAACCCCAAGCTAGGACTGGCTCACTACAACTTAGGGTTAGTGCTGGAGCGCCAGGGCAGCTTTGAGCCAGCGATTAATGCCTACAAAAAAGCGATCGAGCTTAGCCCTACCGCTCCCGAACCTGCTTATCATCTGGGCATGGTCTACGTCCAGCAGCGCAAAACGAAGGACGCTCGCGCTGCCTTTGAGCAAGCCATCAACATTGATCCCAACTACGCCGAAGCCCACTATAACCTTGGCTCGCTGCTCTTTACCCAGGGTGACCTCAACGGAGCGCTCAACGCCTTTCGACGATCGGCACAGGCAAACTCCAACTACGCCAATGCGTACTATGCGGCTGGACTGGTGTTCATGCGCCAAAGCAAATTCAGCGATGCCCAAAAAGTGCTGACCTACGCCAAAGATTTGTACACCAAACAGGGCAATACCGCCTGGGCTACGAAAGCAGAACAGCAGTTGCAGAAAGCCAAGACGGGGCGATCGTAGGAGAGAGGAGAGAGGGGTGAGAAGCCTTCATCCCTCTCTCCTTGCCTCTGCCCTCTGCCCTCTGCCTTTTTTAGCCTTTAGCCTTCCTCTCCCAAGTTGCCAAAACTGTAACCAAACATACCTTTCTCCAATTCGATGGCACAGTGGAAACATCAAATCATGTCACTTCATTCGTCTTTGTGAGGAGAACTCATCATCATGCATTCAACCCTTTCAATTGTAAAAACTGGTTCCTGGAAATGCCTTCAAGCGCTGATTGTGAGTGCTGGGCTGTTGAGCCTTGCCTTCGCAAATCCCGTTCTGGCGCAAGAAAAAATGGCACAAGAAAAAATGCTGCGGACGCTGACTGTCACGGGACGCGGTACTGAAATGGTCGCCACAACGATTACTCAGGTGCGTTTAGGTGTAGAGGCGCAGGGCAAGACTGCCAATGCGGTGCAGCAAGAAGTGGCGCGTCGATCGAATGCTGTTGTTAACCTGCTCAAGTCACGGCAGGTAGACAAACTGGAAACGACAGGCATCAACCTCAATCCGACCTATCAGTACGACAATGGCAAGCAAACGCTGACGGGCTACTCTGCCAGCAACATCGTGAGCTTCCGCATTGCCACAACCAAAGCAGGCGTGCTGTTAGATGAAGCGGTGAAAGCTGGGGCTTCCCGGATTGATGGCGTGAGCTTCATTGCGACGGACGAGGCGATCGCAACAACCCAAAAGGCGGCACTACGCGAAGCCACCCAGGATGCTCAGGCACAAGCCGATGCGGTCTTTAGCGCGCTTAATCTAAGTAAAGGGCAAATTGTCAGCGTTCAGGTCAACGGAGCCTCTGCGCCGCCACCGCGTCCACTCGAAGATTTTCAGTCACTACGAGCTTCTGCTGCCCCAAAGGCTCCTAGCCCAGTCATCGGCGGTGAACAAGAAGTGCAGGCATCTGTAACGTTACAAATTAGCTACTAGCCGCCATTGATCGATCGGGACGTTCCATGGAACGTCCCGACCAACCGTCTTGCTAAAACTCGTCGTCGTATCCGCCCGCATTGGCACCTGCCTCGTTATCGCGCTTCGATCCCAGCAAATCCAACCGTTCAACGCGGATGATGGGCTTGGAGCGATCGTCCCCTGTGCTGCGGTCTTTCCAGGTATCGAACTTTAATGCGCCCGTGACCCCAATGAGACTGCCTTTACGGACATAATTTGCGGCGACTTCAGCCGTTTTGCCCCAAAGCTCTAGATTGAACCAATCTGGCTGATCGGTGTTGCGTGTTTTACGGTTCACTGCCAGCGTAAGGCTACATTTCACACTGCCAGATTCAAAATACTTGACATCTGGATCTCCACCAACACGACCGACCAGGGTGACAGCGTTCAAGCTCATAATGTTTTAATTAGGTTTCTGTAAGGTTGATGTCTGATTGACTGACAAAACTCTCAAAACCCCGATGCTTACGTCGATTGGGTAAAGCCATCCCGGCATAACAGAAAAGCGCTGGCGTAATACAACAAAACCTGGAATAGTGCTGGCTTCACGTTGTTGCACCTAACCTACAGCTACTCAGTACCCATAACTAACGGCTAACAACCATCAACGGCTACTGTAGCGTTCTTCTGCCCAGGGTTCACCGCGACGGTGATAGCCATTGCGTTCCCAAAAGCCCAACGCTTCGTGATCGAGGAACTCTAGACCGTTGAGCCACTTCGCGCTTTTCCATGCGTAGAGGTGCGGCACAACGAGCCGCAAGGGTCCGCCGTGTTCGGCAGGGAGTGGTTCGCCAAAGAGCGTGTGTGCAAAAAAGTTTTCTTCGCGCAGAAAGTCGTCGATCGCAATATTGGTCGTATACCCGCCGTAGCAATGCTCCATCAGATGTACTGCTTTAGGATCTAGCTCCACATGGCGCATAAAGTCAGTCACTTTGATGCCTGTCCACTGCACATCCAGCTTTGACCAGGTAGTAACGCAGTGAAAATCAGCCGTAAAGCTGCTCTGTGGCATTGCCATGAGGTCTTCCCAGGAAAAGGTGGCTTCTTTCGCCAGTCCCCAAACGCGCAACCGCCAGTTTTGGACATCAACGCTTGGCGTGTCACCGTAGGTCAAAACTGGAAAGCCTTTGGCAAGATGCTGACCAGGCGGTACACGGTCTTGCAATTCCGAATCTGGTTTCTGAAAAAACTTTCCCAGCATGGCAATTTATGGATTTCGCGATCGACTACGACTCTTCGTCTTCTTCAGCATCGGCTTGTGGGTAGATAAACCCTTCAGCGCGTCCAGTCAGGATCGATTTACCGATCGACAGAGCGCGTTGTGCCTGTAAATTTGCCTTACGCTTCCAGGTTGCCTTGCGCTGATCACGCTTGGAGCTGGAGGTTTTCTTCTTAGGAACAGCCATGACAGTGGATGGTTTAATTTGACAGCTTTTCCATTCTAGGGCATTAATTCCAGATTTATGGTTCGATCGCTAGTCAATTTGAGCCATTCAATTTGACAGGGGTGTAGGGTATGGGGTGTAGGGTGTAGGCGGCAGTCTATGAAGATGGCGGTAGCATGACCAGATTATGGCAAGCATTGCAGGGCGATCGTCTCTTGCGTTCCACCCGCGTTTGGCTGGTGGCGATCGCGCTGGGCAGTGGTCTTGTCATGGGCTTAGCACCTGCGCCACTCAATTTGTTTCCGCTGGCGTGGGTTGCACTGGCTCCGTTGTGGCTCCTGCTTTTCAAGGGTGAGCTTGTAACCACCCAAAGCATGGCGCAAACCCGTTCAAAAGACTCCGGTTTTCGGTTGCCTTTTGGCGTTTGGCTCAGCCTTGCCTGGGGCATTGGCTACCACGGGCTGGCGCTTTCCTGGATCACGGGGCTGCATCCGCTGACCTGGTTGGGTGTACCGTGGCTGGCAAGTGTGGCGATCGTCCTCTTCTGTTGGGGCTTTATTACCCTATGGGGAGCGGTGCTTGTTGCCATCTGGTCGTTGCTGATGCTGTGGATTGAGCGTCTCACCCATAGAACGCAGGCTTACTCTCTGTGGGCGGCTCTCCGCCGAGTGCTGCTGGGTACGACCATCTGGTGTAGCCTGGAATGGCTTTGGAGTCTGGGACCGCTTGATTGGACGGTACTGGCGTATACCCAGAGTCCGGGCAATCTTGCCTTGCTACACATTGGTCAAGTTTCGGGTACTTCTGGAGTGACAGCGGCGATCGTAGCGGTTAATGGTCTTTTGGCAGAAGGGTGGCTGTGCTATCAACCGTCAGTCAGTACCTTCAGAGAAGCAAACTATAGCAACCAGCAGCTAACAGTCAATCAGACAAAACTCAAAACCGTCACTCTGTTAGCGGTTGCTGTCATTCTCCTGCTCGCGGTGCATGGGTTGGGCTATGCCCTTTACCGACAGCCGTTGGCTTCGGGGAATGTTGCACCACTACGCGTAGGCATCATTCAAGGCAACATTCCCACGCGTATCAAGCTAGGCAGCGAAGGCATTCAAAGGGCAACTGCTGGATATACCAGTGGGTATGAAGCGTTGGCGGCACAGGGAGTGGAGGCTGTATTGACACCAGAGGGAGCGCTACCCTTTCTATGGAGTGAGCCAAACAAGTTGCGGAGTCCCCTTTATCAAGCGGTGCTGGCAAAAGGGATCGTGCTCTGGCTGGGAACCTTTACGGCGGAGAAAGATGGGATTGCGCGGAGCCTGCTGACGATCGCCCCCAATGGCTCTACCCTGAGCCGTTACAACAAGATTAAGCTCGTGCCGTTGGGTGAGTATATTCCCTTTCAGCACCTTCTGGGAGGCATCATCAGCATTCTCTCACCGATCGCCGAAAATGGCTCACCGGGAATGTTTGATCAGCAGTTTGCAACCCCCTTTGGACGAGCGATCGCCAGCATTTGCTACGATTCTGCCTTTCCTGAAGTGTTTCGCACCCAGGCAGCAGCAGGCGGACAGTTCATCCTCACCGCATCGAATTTAGACCCTTACAGCGAGGTGTTGATGGCTCAGCATCAGGCACAAGACATCATGCGGGCGATTGAAACCGATCGCTGGGCTGTGCGCGCCACGAATACAGGCTACTCCAGCATCGTGACTCCACATGGCAACGTCGAGTGGCGATCGCAGCCGCACCAGTATCAAACCCACGCAGCCGCGATTTTTCGCCGCCAGACTAAAACGCTTTATGTCCGTTGGGGCAATTGGCTTCCTCCTGTGCTGCTGGTTTTGGGCGCGATCGCAATCGGAGTCTCTTTTTATTGTCCGCCTAACTTACTGGTTCACCGCTAAGGGTGAACCAGTAAGTTAGGATAAATGACTAAGCAACGTTAGGGCGCGTCGTCAATTTAGCTCCGAAACCTTGCGATATCAGCCTGATCGCGCCCGTCCCAACATACGAGGCTAGAGGCTGAAACCCTTGCTGCAACTAACCTGTAGTCGTCATTGATGACAGCCCCTAGTAACTAGCGTTTTTCTGGTGATAGCTATGACAATGACACTCCCGCTGGTTTCCTCTGCGACAGCTATTGCGCCAACGGCAGCTCCTTCGCGGTCTAACCAGGTGACTCGCCAGCACTACCCAAACTTTAAAATCATTGTGCTGAACGATGATTTCAATACGTTTCAGCACGTTACCGAGAGCTTAATGGAGCATATTCCAGGCATGACACTCGATCGCGCCCTGGAACTCACCAACCAAATCCACCACGAAGGGCAGGCGATCGTGTGGGTGGGACCGCAAGAGCAAGCAGAACTCTACCACATGCAGCTTGGTATGGAAGGATTGACGATGGCCCCCTTAGAAGCTGCATAAAGAGTGAGCGGCAGGAACAAGCTAAGTAGTTGTTAAGTTTTTAGTTGTATAGCCCTCTGGGCATTCAAGAAAAGTTTTTAGTGAGCCGTACCAAGCGAGCGATTAATCTAACAACTAACAACCAACAACTAATTACTTTACAAGCCCTAACGCAACTGCCTTTCATGCAACCCAACAGGCTACAATCCTTCCATAGTGCCGTCGTTTTGCATGAGTAACCCTCCCAGTGGCAGGCTCGTTCTCAACCATTCCACCCATATTCCAGGCTTGATTCCGCTGTTAGAGCGGTTGACACATCAGGCTGGCATTCAAACTATTACGCCCGGTGTGATCGCCCCCGTACGTGCCCATGCGCCTAAAATGGTGTTGAAAATCTCCGTGCCCATTCGAGGTGGATTTAAGGTCATTGCACGCCAGGGTAAAACGGTGCAAGAAGTTTTCATCCTGACACCCCTCTCGCAGGAGCAGCTTGAAGCCGCTATTGAAAACGTGTTGAAGCGACGGTAACGATCGTCATGCAAATCCGCCCTGCCAGTCCTGCTGATGTGCCTGCTGTGCTGCCGATGGTTGCCAAAATCTGCGCCTTGCATGAGGCATGGGACGCTGCCAAGTATGGCTTTTTGCCCAATCCTGCCCAGCGCTATGAGCGTTGGCTGGTGGAACAAGCGACGGGTGATCGCAGCGTTTTTCTCGTTGCCCAAAGCGCCGCACCCCACAAGCAGCAACCTGGAGCCTTGGTAGCCTTTTTGGTTGGCACGATCGAAACCGAAATTCCCATCTATCGCCTGCAAGAGTACGGCTTCATTCACGACCTTTGGGTAGAGCCAGAGGAACGCCAATCAGGCTTAGGGCGACAACTGGTTGAGCAAGCACTGCACCAATTCGCGCAAAAAGGGATATTGCAAGTGCGACTGGATACAGCCATTGCCAATGAAGCTGCACGGCGACTATTCCAGACTTGCGGCTTTCGTCCAAGCACGATCGAGCTGTTAGCAGACGTTCAAGCCTTAGAACTGCCAAACTCACCCACTTATTAAGAACTGCGTGAGTATTTCAAAAACACCTGCCTTGAGTGTCCATTGCAGCAATGGCGGGTGCATCACAATTTTGCAGAGTTAAGGTTTTTCAGAGTCTCGTTCGCGAGCGAGACGCTCGCACTGTTGATACAAAACTATTGATACAAAACTGGGATGCCATTTAAAGCACGATGCAACTACTCTGGTTGCCGAATCGAAACACGGTGCAGGGGTAAGCTCAAAACGCAGGCTGCTGTTAGCAAGTAAGCCAGTACGCCCGTCAGTTTTACGCTCCACATGAGCACTTCCCACTGGGGCAAGATCAGATGCTGCAAGCCAGCCGCAACGCAATAAACGAGCCAGTAAGTGAACGTCATCAACATCAAGACGCGATCGGTAATCTCCCAGTCGCTCTCATAGGCTTGGCTACCACTAAAGAGAAGCGCTATCCCGACGATCGCGGCAAAAAATGAAAGGATCGTCAAATAATCGTGCCAAGAACAATGTGGCATGTGCTTACCTAAAGATGCTTGAAGCTCACAATGAACCATAGTTTAGAGGAAGAAGTGTTGTGAGATACAGTAATCCTTACAAAGAGCAATAATCGCCACCGCGTTGCTTAAAAAAACGCAAAGTAGGCTCAGAAAATAAAGCCTGGCTTAAACGAGTTGTGGTTGTTAGAGAAGAGGGGGAGTGGGGAGTAGGGAGTGGGGAGTAGGGAGTGGGGACGAAGCTTTGAGTACTCTCTATCCGCTAACTTCTGACTTCTGACTCCTTCTAACAACTAACAACCTTTCTGGTATGCCCGGAGGGCTTTACAACTCCCTTGCCTTCTGCCTCCTGCCTCCTGCCTTCTTCTAACAACTAACAACTAACAACTCCCCTGCCTTCTGCGCCCAACCCTCATCTAAGCACCCGTAAACCCGTCACCTTCGATCGCCCCGTTTTGGCACTGTTGAGATATCTGCCATCTCTCCAGACTCCTTCAAGACGCGTACCATCCGCAAAGATGTAAGTGCCTCCACCGTTTTGCCTGCCATCCCGAAACTCGCCCTCATAGCGATTGCCACTGGGAAAGGTACAAGCGCCAGTGCCGTTCAGCACCTCATTCCGAAAGTCTCCTTCGCAACGAATGCCATTTGCAAAAACAAAGACCCCTCTCCCCTGGCGGCGACCGTCTTGAAACGTGCCTTCAAACCGATTGCCACTGGGAAACGTACAGACACCAATTCCATTCAGCAAATTATTGCGGAACTCGCCCTCGCAGCGCGTATTGTCAGCGAAGCGAAAAAGCCCTTTGCCCTCACGTTGATTATTGCGGAATTCACCGTCGTACCGATTGCCGCTGGGAAAGGTGCAGATGCCTTTACCGTTGAGCAAATCATCCTTAAATAGCCCCTCACAACGGGTGCCGTTTGCAAAGCTAAAGACCCCTTTTCCCTGCCGCCTGCTGTTGCGGAGTTCTCCTTCGTACCGATTACCGCTGGGGAAGGTGCAGACTCCTCGGCCATTGATTAAACCATCGCGCGATCGCCCGTCGCAGTAATTGTCTGTGTCAGCCGCCTGTGCGATCGCAGCGCCAAAGCGGGAATGATGGATGTCAATGACAAGATTGATACCAACAGAAGCCAGTACAATAATGCCGAATCGATAAACTAGCGCAGGGTTAAATAAAATTCGCTTCATACAAGGGGGTAAATGTTGTCACGTCACAGTCACCGTTTACCGGGTCTAAGCGGCTCCGATACTGAACCTTGTTCAAATCAAGGACTCGCTTGTCAGGATTCGCACTTAACGAGAAACTGTTAAAGCTCCTGACGATAGCCTTGGACTGATGTAATCATCGATAACGGTATTGAACCTGGCTCATGATGCAGCAGCTTCTTCTATCAGCGGCACTTGAAAAGGTTATGGGTGTAAGAACTTAGATGTTATAGCGCACGTCCTGCTTATGTCATCTTTCTACCTAAAGTCTCATGGTTCTGGCTATCTACTGCCCTCTTAGCATCGTTTTAGACGCTGTTTTCGCCCTGATAATGATGGCTACAGCCGGGTTCGTCCAGCCCGGTTCTCTGCACCTTGCTCATCCGTATCTTGCCAGTTCATACCTTTGCTGTAGGATTTTTCGAGTTTGCTGATGCTTCCCTTGTTCTCGTTCCTTACCCTGGCGCAAACGATCGCGGCTCCGTTTCCGCTTCCTAGCCCTTCAGTTCCAACTCCAACCCCTCCCAAAGTACCACCGCCGCAAGAAATTGTTCCACCTCAAGACGAGCGGCTACCACCCCAAGAGGTACTACAGCGCCAGGAGATCTTTGAGCCTCAAGAGTTACGCCCATTGCCAGGGAAGCTTGACACGGTGCCAGTGTTCAATAGCAACAGCCCAGAGATGGTGCTGACTGAAGGCATCTTGCTCTCGACCTTCCCGCCAGAGGGAAAAGTCGTCCCGGCGGCTCATCTCAATTTTCCTTTTCAAGGTCGGTTTGACCTGTTCTCTCACCACATTGCCAAAGCCAAAAACCCCAGTGAGACGCGCACACTTTTTCAAGGAGTGCTTGTCTACAACCCAACCTACCAACCGATTACGATCGACATTCTCCAGGGTGCAAGCTATCTCACCCGCCCCGACGCACAGTTTGTAGAGTTGCCCTCTTATGTGGATGATCCAAACGGTCGGGTGTACGCAGGTCCCGGTAGCCGGATTGTGAACGATGTGCTGCGTGGGCGACGGCAGGGAAACTGGCCTGCTGTGATGGTGATTCCACCCCGCCAAAGCTGGATGTTGATGAACTTGCCAATCCCAGTTGGCAGCGTTGTGCCTTCATCAAACGGTCGCTCTACCTTGCTGCGGTTGCGGAGCAATGGTCCTGTTTATCTTGCTAGCTTAGCGATGTTTGCGCCGCTCAATCCAGACAAGTCAGAACGCAGCCCGACCCTGGAAGAATGGCAAACCCTTCTGCTCAATGGCGGTTTGTCAGGTCCTCGAGACATTCCTCCCACGCCAATGGAGCGCTTAAAAGATTACGCACGCGTCATTTATGGTCGCGTTGCTGGTGTCGCGCTAGGGTCTGAATGGAAAGCAAACTTGACTGATAGCCCCAAGGCTGATTCTTTAAGCATCCCAAAGCGCGGACATGCGTTTTCCTATGGGCTGAGCACGCTTTACCAGGGCACCTTTGGCACGGGGCAGGTACAGAGTGCTTCTTTGCTGGTACGCTACGCAGATACAGCCTATCAGGCTCATGGCAACTATGGCATTCAATACAGCCTGACGTTGCCGCTGCAAAATACCACTGGACAGCGACAGACTGTTACGGTGGCAATCCAAACGCCCGTCAAGCAAGATAAAGCTAGAGGTGGGTTGCTGTTCTTTACTCCCCCAGAAGATCGCATTTTCTTTCGCGGTCCTGTGCGAGTGCGCTATACCGACGATCGTGGCGCTCCTCAAACGCGGTACATCCATCTCATTTTGCAGCGAGGGCAAGAGGGCGCACCGTTGCTGACGTTATCGATGCCCAAAGGAGATCATCGCCTTGTGCAGGTTGACTTTCTTTATCCACCCGATTCAACTCCGCCACAGGTGTTGACCGTGAAAACATTGAATGAATCTTGAGAGGTTGTTTGAAAAGCCTTAGTTGAACCATTAACCTGTAGGGGCAAAGCATACCCTACGGGAAGCAGGCTACGAGTGACGATTCGCTGCTGTTTTCGAGGGCTTGTTTGCCAGAATGCTTTGCTCCTACCCAAGACAATCGCTACTTTTAAGACATTCTCTGAGAACCAACTAGAAGCGTTAGGGAAAGGGGAAAGGGGCAGAGGGAGGAAACTCATTGACTCACCAAACAGCAGAGATTGATCGCAGTTCAGTGGTGTCCTGGCTTTACTGGTCGCTGTTACCCATCCATCGACTGTTTTTGAGCCTTTTCTTTGGCTCGATCGTGATTCATGGGATCAAGCATCTCCCGACCCAAGGACCTGTTGTGCTGGCACCCAAACATTACAGCCGCTGGGATCCTTTTGTGCTGGCGTTGCTCAGCGTTGAACCACTCTGGTTTATGACCAATGCGAATCAGTTCGCTGGTGTGCAGGGCTGGTTTTTACAGCGGTTAGGAGCCTTCCCTGTGGATGTAGAGCATCCTAAGATTGCCAGTTTTCGCTGCGCGATCGAACTGTTGCAAGACCACAAGAAGCTCATGCTCTTCCCTGAAGGCGGCATTGTGCGCGATCAGCCTCTAAGGACGCTGAAGCTGGGCTTAGCACGCATGGTTTTGCAGGCAGAAGCGACCGCATCTGAGCGCCTGACCATTCCAATTGTGCCGATCGCCATTTGTTATCAACCTGCTCCAGTCTGGAGATCGCACATCACGATCGCGATCAGACCTCCCTTATACACCTCAGATTATCGGCAGAGCAACGATAAAAAAACCGCTCAAGCCATTACCGCTGCTCTGGAAGCCTCGTTGCTAGAAGGATTGGTTGAGATGGGTTAGTTTTGAGTTGAACCAGTTGTGGGTTGTTAGAGAAGTGGGGAGTAGGAAGTGGGGCTAAGAATAAAGCTTTGAGTGCTTGCTCTCCGCTGACTTCTGACTCCCTCTAAAAACTAAAAACCAAAAACTCCTTTACCTTTATCCTTCTGCCTCCTGCCTTCTGCCTCCTGCCTTCTCCTCCCGTAACGGCTTCACCATCCACAGCGACTGCGTTTGAAAGCCTAACCCTTGATAAAGATTGAGCGCGGCTTGATTGGCTTGAAACACTTGCAGTCCCATTCGTCGATCGCCCCTGGCAGTTGCCCATGCCTCAGCGTGAAGCATCAGCGCTTTACCAATACCCTTACATCGATGCTCTGGCATTACGTAGAGTAAGAAAACGTGCGTATGGCTATCACCATGTACCTGATCGATCGCGGTGCCTAACCAGAGGCATGCTACAGGGGGGGGCGATCGCAAAGCAGAGGTTGGAGCTAAGGCTTCTAGACACACTTCGTGAGCAGGAACAACCCACCAAAGCGGTGTCTCATGAGATAAGTATTGCTCAACTGTTTGAGCGAGGTGGGCATAGCTATCGGCTGCTTCCACCTCGTGATAGGTTCGCTGCATAAACCTCAACAGCAACGCTCGATCGAGTCCAGAACCCAGACGTAAGCTATAACCGGGAGGCAGTTGGTTCAACACAAACACCTCAATGCATCGGCTAACGTTGGCTTACTTGAGCTAATTGTCGTCAGCGTCAGGACGGGAATCGAAGCTGTTGACAGCAATTGCTATTGCAACAACGCTGGATCGTCAGGAAGACCCTTCACTAAAGCCGAAAGCGCTGGAGGCAGACCTGCAAGCGACTCAGCGCTGGGGACGATCGCCTTCTGCGGGCTAATGTCGCTTATGGGAGCTGGAGCCGCCATATCAGAGGGCAGAAAGATACGCACGCTGACCGCAGCTAACGCGACGAAAAAGATGAGAAAGATGAAAAGCGGAGCAATGTACTGCCGGAAGAAGATCATGGAAGTAGCCATATGTATAGTATTTAATTCAGGTAGAAATTCTGAGACCTCACTCAAGATTTGTGAAGTTCTTACTTATTATCGTAACGCGACATTGCTAATTTTCATCATGCAAATCAGCAGATTTCGATCGTCGTTTGTCATTCCACGGAGCAAAAAAAGGCAGCAGCAAAAGCCCCGGCAAAGAAGCTGCCAGCGTGATCAAGAAGAAGATTGCCCAACCTTGCTGCGTCGCACCTGCCAGATAATTTTGAGCTAAGAGACCAGGGTTTGACTGGAGAAACGGCTGGAGTCGTTGTGCTAACTCACCGCTCGCGGGACCTGCCATCAAATCTCTACCGACTGCCATTAAGCTAGAGAGGAGAGCGAACTGCGTGGCTGAAAAACGGGGATTGCAAAGGCTCATCAGAAAGCCCAGAAAGCCAGCCGTGCCCAACCCGCCACAAAAATTCTCAACGTTGATGGCAGCAACCATCGTGGGGTAGTTTTTACCCACCACCGCGAGAAGGTAGTAGCCCAAATTGCTCACCGCTTGCAGCGCACCAAACACCCACAGCGATCGATTGATGCCAATTTTGCTCAGTACGGCTCCACCTGCCAAAGCGCCGACGATCGTGGCAATCAACCCCATCCCCTGCCGAATGTTGCCAATATCCGCATCGGCAAAACCTAGCCCTTTACCGCCAAGGAACGGGACAGCCATTTTAGCGACCATCGCATCGCCCAACTTGAACACGATGATAAAGATGAGCGTGAACAGGGCTTGCTGCCAACCCAGGCGACGAAAAAACTCCATAAAGGGCAGCACAACGGCCTGTCGTAACGATTCGGGCGGTCGATCGCGCTCAACAGGTTCTGGTGCCCACAGCGAGGTGAGCAGTCCCAACCCCATCAACAGTGCCATAAAGCCATAGACCCAGGGCCAGGTAATGCCATCAGCCAGGTTAAAGGCAATCCAGCCTGTAAGCAGCAGGGCAATCCGGTAGCCCAGAATGGTCATGGAGGCACCCGCCCCGACTTCTCGCTCTGAAACCACATCAGCGCGGTAGGCATCGATCGCAATATCTTGAGTAGCGCTCAGGAGAGCCACGCCCAACGCCGTCAGTGCCAGCAGTTGTAGATTAAACGATCGCTGCTGTACTTCTAATGTGGCGATGACACCCATTTGCAGCGCCAGTGCCACGATCCCTGCAATCAGCCCTGCCTGTGCCAGCAGCATCCAGCCGCGTCTTCGTCCGAGAAACGGCGGCACAAAGCGATCGAGCAGCGGCGACCAAATAAATTTCAGCGAATAGGGCAGGCTGACTAAACTAAACCAGCCGATCGTGCTGAGGTTGAGTTCGGCTTTAGTCATCCAGGCGCGAAAGGCATCATCCGTCAGCGCAAACGGTAGCCCAGAGGCAAGCCCCAGCAGCAAAATAGCCGCCATCTTGCGACTTTGAAAGACCTGCAAAAACGATCGAGAAGGTTTCACGGCTGAATCGGCAACTCACTAAACTGAGTGATGCATTGAGCATTCAGCCATCATCCCACAGCAATACGGCATTTCCTGCGGTCTCTTGCTGTTACAACAGTCTCAGCCCCGTTGCTGGTTCACAAACTTGGCTACAAGTTCGTCCGCCAAACGCCGACTAGGCTACCCTGCACATCAAGGTCTCTGGCAGGAACCTCGATCGGTGGGTAGGTATCGGCATCGGGATTGCCCGGTTGTAGCACGACCTTGCTACCTTTGCGATGGAAGTACTTCAGCGTTGTTTGCCCTTCTACCCTGGCGGCAACGATCGTGCCATTCTTCAGCGCCTTAGGGTCGGGAACGGGCTGCAAAATGACCACATCCCCATCATCAATAAGGGCATCGATCATGCTGTGCCCTCTTACCCGCAGCGCAAAAAAGCGAGGATTCAGGAGGAGGTTGGAGAAATCGAGATGCTCAACTTCGGTATCCTGGAACGTCTCTACCAGTCCACCAGCGGCGATCGCGCCTCGAATGGGTACGCCTGGGGAAGAAGCCTGAGTCAGACGAATGGTACGGGCTTTCCCCTCATTCCAATCGATGTAGCCCTTTGTCTTCAAGTGTTCCAGGCGGCTTTGTACAGGTGCCGGAGACTTCAAGCCCATCGCCTTCATCATTTGCCGAATGGATGGCGAATGCTGATACTCACGAATGTAGCTCACCAGCCAGTCGTAGAGTTCTTGTTGGGCTTCAGTAAGGGTTTCCATAGTAGTCATTCATCGATCGCAGTACTTAGAACACTTGTACCATCAATTTTGCGACCTGTCCAGTACTTTCTTGATGAAGAAGCTTATTTTTAGATTGCGAGAGATTAAGGGTTTGTACGGAGTTAAATGAATGGGGCAGAAGGCGGAAGACAGGAGGCAGAAGGACGCATCTGAAGCTCAAGGGGGGTGGGATGCGGAGAAGGGAGGCGCGGAGCGGTAAAACGGTGTAACTGTTCTCCGTGTCCCCGTGTCCCCGTGTCCCCGTGTCCCCGTGTCCCTGCGTCCCCGCGTCATTATCCCCCAATGATCGAATACGCCCTTAGGGGTCTGGGGCTGCTAGGCTTCGATCACCACTCGCAAGTTGCCGCGTTTTTTGGAGACTCGGCAGGCGGTGCTAGAACCCGATCGCTCAAACTCCAGATCCAGCAGCGTGGGACCAACGCGGAGGTTCTGAAGGGAGAGGTAGTTAATCGATTCTGGCAAGGCAGGGTCGATGATGCGGAGGTAGTTGCCAGGAGCATCTGGAACCAGGTTGACCATCATCTGCAAGAGCTGAAAGACGCTACCTGTTGCCCATGCCTGGGGTGAGCAGGCGACAGGATACTGCACCGGATCGTTGTCTTCTATGCGATCGTAGCCGCAGAACAGTTCAGGCGGACGCTGATACGGCTGACGCTTGGTCATATCCAAAATACCCTTAGACACTTCGAGCGCCTGATCGATGAGACCGAGCGATCGCAGCCCGATCGCCGTCATCGCATTGTCGTGAGGCCACACAGAGCCAATGTGGTAGCCCATCGGGTTGTAGGCAGGTGAGAGGCTGCTGAGAGTGCGGATACCCCAGCCGTTAAACATATCGGGCGCACGTAGACGTTCGGCGACGCTGTAGGCTTTTTCGGGGGTGAAGATGCCCAGGTTGAGGCAGTGCCCCGGATTGGAGGTAATGCTATCTACGGGCTTACCATCGCCATCCAGCGCCAGCGCACAAAAGTCCTGATCTTCCATCCAAAAGTCGCGGTTGAAACGGACTTTGAGGTCTCTGGCTTCGTCTTCCCAACGATCGGCGAGATCAATCCGCTTCTTCATACGGGCGATTTGTGCTAGCCGTACTTTAGCAGCGTAGACATATGCCTGTACTTCACACAGGGCGATCGCGCCTTCTGCCAGTTGCCCGCGACGGTTGATGATGCAGTCACCAGAGTCTTTCCAGCCCTGATTTGCCAAACCTCGACGAGACGTGCGGAGATAGCTGAGATAGCCTGTTTCGCGGCAGTTGCGATCAATCCAGTCCATAGCTGCTAGCGCATTCGTCCACAGAGCATCCAGAGTTTCGTGGTCGGCAGTCCAGGCAAAGTACTCGGCGTAAAGCATCAGCCAGAGCGGAGTGGCATCCACCGTGCCGTAGTAGGGCGTGTGAGGAATTTCCTGGCAGCGTGCCATTTCACCAAAGCGGATTTCGTGCAGGATTTTTCCCGGTTGCTCATCGCGCCATTCGTCGTCGTTTTTGCCCTGATATTGCGCGAGGATGGTGAGGGTTTCGCGTGCGATTTGGGGATCAAGCATCAAGATTTGAGAAGCGGCAATGATGGAATCACGACCAAACAGAGTGGAGAACCAGGGCACCCCAGCAGAGAGCGCTTTCCCTTTACCAAACGATTGCCGCAGCAGGTAAATATCTTGCTCGGCTCGCTCAATAATCTGGTTGAAGGTATTTTTGTCCGATCGAATCCGTGTCACCTGTTGCCGCCAGGTTTGCTCTTCCATCAGTTCAGCCGCTTTTGCCTGAGAGAGCGTTACAGGAGCGCTAACGACAGAAATCGCGTGGCTGTTATTAAACATTTGCAGACGATAGCCAAGCTTCAGCGTTTCGTGAGACGCGAGCGTCAATTGCCACACCGCCGTAAAGCCTTTCAGCAAGTCGGGCTGCTGATGGACGAAGTAGATACGCGACTCCATTAGCGCATGGTCTAACCCTTTGTAAGCAAGCGTCATTTCCATTGCCTTTGCCCCAGGCTTGGTAGCACCATCCGTCGCCGATCCATCGCTCTGGTCAGCAGGCATGTACTCAGAAGGTATCAAGTGCAACCGCTTGCCGTGAGTTTCGCGTGCGTAGCCTCGAATATCAAACAAATCTTTGAAATCAGCATCAAAGCTCAGGCTCATTTCAAAGCTGACCGTGTTGGTGGTGTAGTTAGAAATTTCGATTTCCTCAAACAAGCCACCGTTGAGAACGAGTTCGCGCTTGATGCCGATCGACTCGGCGCGGATATTATCCTCAATCTGAGGGTTTGTGCATAACACCGACAGGAAAAACCCTTTGTCTGCCGTACTGCTCAAAAGAATGGGCGATCGACCCTCAATTTGCAGTTCCAGTCGGCTGAGAAAGCGGGTATCGCGGCAAAACAACCCCATGCTAGAGCTGCGATCGTTCTCCATGCAGCCGCCAATGTTGCCCAGCGTATCAGTCAGCAGGAATAAGTCATCATCCTTTAACGTCAACGTGGTGTGAGGTCGCTCACTCAGCACACACGGCCATTCAGTAATGGGAAGTTGGTCAGCCGGGGCAAACTTACGACCGTCAAGTTCAATCAGTTCCAGAGTTTCTAGTGTCATTCGATCCACAGGTTCCGGGTAACAGGACAAAGTTAGTAAGGGCAAAACTTAAGGCACTCAAACACACATGCGATTGAACACTACTGAGCATGAGATTTGAGGCGGTGAACCGTAACCGAAGCAGGAGGCAAAGCCCATCAACAGCAAATGCAATGATGAGAGGTTTAAACGGTTTTAGTTTAGGACGTACAGTCGCATATCTCTCTCATAGCGTCTTGGATCGAAAGGTATTGGATAGGAATATCTTTGGACGCATCACATTTGATCAGGTATCTCCTTACTCTGCTGAGCAAGACTGACCGCAGTAACGCAGCCGCTACAAAACGACGACTTTCACAGAACTAGCCCATATTCAAGGCTACAGAATTTTTGCAGCTTGTGTCGCGATCGGCAGGTTCATTCACCAGATCTCATAAAATCTTGATAGAACTGGTTCTCAGCCCTTCACCACACGTCTGCGATCGACCTCGGCTTTCTGAATTTATTGTTCCAAGCTGTCAGCGTTTCTAAACAAGAGGGCAGAGGGCAGGACGCGGAAGGCAGGAGGCAGAGGGCAGAAGGCAGAGGGTAGGGAAGCAAGGGGAGCAGGGGAGGCAGAAGGCAGGAGGCAGGAGGCAAAAGGCAAGGGAGTTGTAAAGCCCTCCGGGCATACCAGAAAGGTTGTTAGTTGTTAGAAGGAGTCAGAAGTCAGAAGTCAGCGGACAGAGAGTACTCAAAGCTTCATCCCTTAGCCTTACCTCCCACTCCCCATTCCCCACTCCCGACTCCCCATTCCCGACTCCCCAATTCTGTCGGTGGTGAACAGGTAAACGTCATTGGCTGTCCGTTGGGATGGGTAAAGCTTAACTGCATGGCGTGTAGGTGATAGCCACAATCGCCTGGTACGGGTGGTCTAGCGGTTTCGGAGGGGCGATCGAGCATGGGAATCCCGCCGATCGCATAGAGCGGATCACCGACCAATGGATAGCCAGCCGCCGCGAGATGAATGCGAATCTGGTGCGGTCTGCCTGTGAGGATAGTGACTTCGAGCAAGGCGGTTTCGGCATCACGTCGCAGCACCACACAATCGCTTTGGGCAAACGCGCCCTGAGGATGCGCTGCGTAGACATAGCCCAACACAGGATGAGGTTGCTTACCGATCGGCTCTGTAATGGTGAAGCGATCGGGTATGGAGGTGCCTTGTGCCAGCGTGCGGTAGATCTTTTGCATCTGGCGTTCGCGCAATTGTTGGCTTAGAAAGGCACGGGCATGAGGCGATCGAGCCAGCAACATTAACCCAGAGGTGCCTCTGCCCAACCGATGAATCGGGGTAGGTGTTTCCTGCGGATAGCGCTGCTGCAACTGCCAGAGGAGCGTATGTTCCAGAAAGCCCCCTCCTGGTAAAACGGGCAACCCAGAGGGTTTAGCGATCACCATCAGGTCAGCATCCTCGTAAAGCACCTTAAACGAGAGCGGTACCTCCGGTTCATGCCAGGGCGGACGCTGATAGGTCAACCACTGCCCTGCTAGCAGATGCGTTTCTGCCGTTGGTGCTGCCCCGTTGAGTAAAATTTGTCCTGCCTGGATGCGGCTTTGCCACTCAGCCCGACTGGAATGGCGATAGCGATCGGTGTAATAGTCCAGCACCGTCATCCCCTGTGCCGATCGATCTACCTGCTCTCGATATGTCCAGCCGCTATTTACAGATTCGGTCTTCACATTACTCAGCACATTGCCTAACTCTTGTATTCTGAACGGTATAGCGTCGTTCCATCCAGAAGCATCCAGTTTTGGCTGTGCCAACTTGCAGTAGCCCTGAAAAGTAAATGCCCCCAGCCAGAAGCCAGGGGCAATATCAGGGTGCATCTACCACTCCTCTATACCAAAACACCTGGGGGGATCCGGAGGAAATGGCTGTTGGTTTTTAGTTTTTAGAAGGAGTCGGAAGTCAGAAGTCAGAAGCCAGAAATCAGGAGTTAGCGGACAGCGAGCACTCAACGCTTCATCCTTTAGCCCTACTCCGCACTCTCCCTCTTCTCTAACAACCAACAACTAACAACCAACAACTTCCCGTGCTTTCTCTCTCTCAACTTCAGACTCACCAAACGCTTCCTGCGGGCGATCGCCCACAGTATCGCTGTCGAGCAAATTTGAACCTGTACAAATCCCCAGCGCTTGAAGGATTGGTCACGCAGGCAGCGGCGGGGCGTTGTTTACGGGTTGTGTCGTTATCGGATGAGATGCAGCCAGGAACAACACCTGAGGCGATCGAAGTCTGTTTGTGTGAAGACGATTATCCCGGTTGGCTGGCGATCAGCGCGCTTGAACAGCTTGAGGTTGCTGAACCACCGTATCAAGCGATTTCTCGTTCTGAACCAGAAATCAGGAGTCGGGTGCAGGGGGCGATCGCCTTTGCTCAGGCAGCGATGGCACAGCCCAACCAGTATCTCTGGGGCGGTACGGTTAGCCCCAACTACGACTGTTCTGGCTTGGTGCAGGCAGCGTTTGCCTCGGTGGGCATCTGGCTTCCCAGAGATGCGTATCAGCAAGAGGGGTTTACCCAGGCTATTTCGCTGCCAGAATTGCTTCCTGGAGATTTAGTTTTTTTCGGGACTCCTGCCAAAGCAACGCATGTGGGGCTGTATCTGGGGGACGACTGCTACATTCACAGTTCGGGTAAAGATCAGGGGCGGAACGGGATTGGCATCGATTGCTTGTCTGCGACGGGCGATCGCATTAGTCAAACCTACTTCGCTCAACTCCGGGGTGCAGGGCGCGTTGTTGCTTGTTACCAACCTTCTAATCGCACCTGTCGGTAACAGATCGGTGGCGGATCTTTGATACAGTGCTTTCAGCGTTTTCTTTCTTGTCCAACCTTCTTTCTGTTGCTATCGGTATTGACCATGAGTGCTTCATTGCATCCTGACGAACGCCTGGTAGGGGCTTCTAACGCCGCTCCTCCTGAAGTCTCGGTCGTTGTGCCGATTCATAACGAGTACGATAGCCTGCCGCATCTGGTAGACGCGATCGCCTCCAGCCTCCGTGCCGAACACCTCCGCTACGAGATTATTTGTATCGACGATGGTTCTACCGATGGCTCGGATGCTCTACTCCGGCAGATGGCACAGGCACGAGGCGACTTGCGTGCAGTCATCTTGCGCCGCAACTATGGTCAAACGGCAGCAATGGCGGCGGGTTTCAGCAGTGCAAGAGGGCTGGTCATTGTGACGCTGGATGGCGATTTGCAGAACGATCCCGCCGATATTCCCATGCTGCTGGCAAAGTTGGACGAAGGCTACGATCTGGTGAGTGGCTGGCGCAAAGATCGTCAGGATGCAGCACTCACACGGCTACTGCCCTCAAAAATTGCGAACTGGCTGATTAGCCGAGTCACTGGCGTAAAGCTCAACGATTACGGCTGTTCGCTCAAAGCCTACCGAGCCGAACTGATTGCCGATATGAATTTGTACGGAGAGCTTCATCGATTTCTACCCGCCCTTGCCTTTATTGAAGGTGCCAGAATTACTGAAATTCCAGTGCGCCACCATGCTCGTCGCTTTGGTAAGAGCAAGTACGGCTTAGACCGCACGTTTCGAGTCATTATGGATTTACTCACCGTCTGGTTTATGCGGAAGTTCCTTACCAAACCGATGCATGTGTTTGGGCTGTTTGGCGTGGGGTCGATCGCCCTTGGTACCATCATTGGCACATATCTCACCGTGCTCAAGCTTGTCTATGGTATGGAAATCGGCAATCGTCCGCTGTTGATTTTAGCGGTGGTTTTAGTCCTGGCTGGCGTACAACTCTTTAGCGTTGGGCTACTGGCAGAGCTGTTGATGCGTACCTATCACGAGTCGCAGGGCAGACCCATCTATCGCATTCGGGAAACGATCGAGTCAGGTGATGCCAGCGATCGTTAACGGCAACCTAGGGCGTGTCATCAATTAGCGCCGAAACCTTGCAATATCAGCAGTGTCACGCCCGTCCCAACACACCAGGCTAGGGGCTGGAACCCTTACTGCAAGCAACGTGTAGTATTAATTGATGACAGCCCCTAGCGCTTTGAAACACACAGTTACATCCTATTCCTCAACGGTGTTTAGGATTATATCCTTTGGCAGATTGGTTAATAGAAGTGAGCTTGTTATTGTTTATTTGTCAACGTAAAAGGCTTAGCAAACAACCATGAACATTATTGCTTGGATCGTATTAGGTTTAATTGCAGGTGCCATTGCGAAAGCAATCTATCCAGGTCCTCAAGGTGGCGGTATCCTTGGCACAATCATTTTAGGTATCATTGGCGCGTTTGTCGGTGGTTCTTTGTTTAGCTTGTTGAATACTGGTACGCTTCAATTAGCCGCGACAAGCTTAAGCATTCCCGGCATTTTTGTCGCTGTTCTCGGCGCAATTATTGCCATCTTCCTGTGGGGTTTGCTGACCCGTCGCGCAGTCTAGGCAAACAGTCTAGGCGAACGTAGGTTCGGCTCAACAAAATTCTGATAGAGGTCACTTTGATGCTGTGAATGCTTTAAGCAAGTGATTTTGGATTCACAGTTAAGACGCTGATCTTCTTGAGCAGAAATAAGTGGGTTCAGTGGGAGAAACAGTCAACTCCTGCTGAACCTATTTTTATGAAAGAGGAGCGGATGAAACGGATTGCTCATAGCTTACAGTCAAAATCGATTAGCCGCTTTGTTTCGATCGCGGCTTGATACCTTATTCTTCGGGCAAAATCCATTGCGGTGGTGCTGTGCGCTTTTTGCGAATCGCTTCTTCTGCCATTTCTAGCATTTGATCGAGCGATGTTTCGCGAATAAATTTGGCTGCTTTGGCTTTATATTCCAGATTTGGATATTTATCACCTAGGACACAACCGTTAACACAGGCTTCAGCACAGTTGATCGTCATTCCTAGCTCCAAGATCAAAACGAGATGTCATTCAATCTTTACTTTCCGAAGCAAGAGAGCTTGGAGGCTGATTGAAAAGGGGGAGCGGTGTGACAAATTACGCCAAGCGCCTGACCATGAGCCGAATCATGGCGAGATAAATCATCGTTTCAGCGGTTTCTGGTAAGGCTTCATAGTCGCAATTGAGGCG
>JAESFW010000365.1_pt1 | contig 26809 bp, 24 predicted proteins | sample 9269481 | NCBI WGS metagenome assembly JAESFW01 (sample SAMN14515350, study PRJNA621654) | algae metagenome | isolation source: Lyngbya sp. HA4199-MV5 and co-occurring heterotrophs from soil with... | place: USA: Ahupuaa O Kahana State Park, Hawaii | collected 2009-07-21
GTTGATGGTGAAGCTGATGATGTCGGCCCAGCGCCGGCCCTCGCGCTCGTCCAGGGCCTCGCGCGAGATCTTGGTCATGTAGTACTTGATCGCCGAGTACAGGCCATCCACCTCGTCATCGAGCTTGCGCAGCTCCTCGGCCAGCTGCAGGTTGTCGGTGCGGATCACGGTGTGCAGGCCGATCATCATGGACTCGACCACATCGGCCTGGTGCAGGGCCTCCCGGGCTGCACACGAAATCGCCAGAGAAGGGGTGGCCAGTGCGGACGGGTCCAGGTGCTGGGGCCGCCGCCCGGCCGCCGACTGCGCCTTGTCGCGCGGCAGCAGGCGCGCCACCCAGTCGGCCACCCAGTGGGTGAAGCCGATGAAGCCCACGCTGATGACCACGTTGAAGCCCAGGTGGAACAGCACCACCCCCGGGCCTGCGCCCGGCAGCTGCGGCTGCACATAGGTGAGCCACAGCCCGATGAACGGCGCCACCAGCAACACGCCCAGCAGCTTGAAGGCCAGGTTGCCCACGGTGACCTGGCGCACCTCGATGGCCGACTTGGCCGTGGTCAGCACGGCCAGCAGCCCGCTGCCTAGGTTGGCGCCCAGCACCAGGCCCAGCGCCACGTCCAGCGGCACCACCTGGGAGGCGGCCATGGCCGCCAGCAGCAGCACGATGGCCAGGCTGGAGTAGGCCAGCACCGCGAGCAGCGCGCCCATGAAGATTTCCAGCACGATGTCGCTGTTGAGCGAGCCCAGCATGGCCTTGATGATGGGCGAGGCCAGCATGGGCCCGCTGGCCTGCACCACCATCTCCAGCGCCAGCAGCATCAGGCCCAGGCCGATCAGCACCCGGCCCACGCGCCCGGCCGTGCTGGCCTGGCGCGAGATGAAGAGCACCACGCCCACGAAGATGAACAGCGGCGACAGCCAGGACAGATCGAACGAGAACAGCACCGACATCAGCGCCGTGCCCACATCGGCCCCGCGCATCACCGCCAGGGCCGCGGGCAGGGTGATGAGCCCCTGGCCCACGAAGGACGAGGTCATGAGCGAGGTGGCCGTGCTCGACTGCACGAGCGCGGTGACCCCCATGCCGGAGAGGGCGGCCGTGAAGCGGTTGCCCATGCTGCGGGCCAGCAGGGTCCGCAGGTTGGCGCCGAATACGCGCAGCACGCCGGTACGTACGAGGTTGGTTCCCCACACCAGCAGCGCCACCGCTGCCAACAGATTCAGGAGATGCTTCATTAGTAAACGCTAACTTTTCTTCTTGTGACGTGCACTGGCAAGCATGCACCGTGCCCGAAGTCGGGCCGGCCCCATCCGTTCATTTCCACACTGCGGAATTACAGGGCGCTGCCGCACCCTGGGGCGGGCGCGAGAAGGGCTGCGGCGCAGAGCGACTCCTGGGTGGAGTGGGCGCTCGCAGACAAAAAGGGCACCCGCCATTGTCATAAAAATGACACATAACGGACGCTCAAGCATACTCCTGAATCCATAGCGCGGGAAGCATGCCCATGAGGCGGCAGGTGTGTTGTGCGCCGCGGACGGGTCTTAGTCGATCAGTTGCCCGCCGTCGTGGAAGGGAAAGGGGCCCGGGTGGCTGCCGCTGGCCACCAGGTGGCTGACCAGCGGGCCACCGGCCGGTAGCGCATGCAGGGCGAAGCCGGGTGGCTCCAGGGTCCAGGCCGAGGCGGCGTCCGGTGCCAGGTCCAGGCAGACCTGGTGGGCCGGCGAGGGCACGGTCATGGCCAGGGTGCCGCCAAAGCGCACCTGGATGCTGCGGTGCAGGTGGCCGCAGACGATGCGTTCCACATTGGGGTAGCGCGCCACCAAAGCCTCCAACTCCCGGGCGCCCTGCAGCAGCCCGATGTCGTCCATGTGGCCGATCAGCGTGCGAAATGGTGGGTGGTGCATGGCGATCACCACGGGCCGCGTGCGGTGCGTCTCCAGCTCGCGCGCCAGCCAGGCCAGGCGCTCGGCGCACAGGCCGCCCTCGCTGGCGCCGGGCACCACCGTGTCCAGCGCGATCAGGGTCAGCGCACCGATGGGCACGCTGTACTGCACGAAGCCCTCCGTGCCCAGGTAGTGGTAGTGGTGCCCGGGAAAACTGGCGCGCAGTTGCCGGCGCTCGTCGTGGTTGCCGGGCAGCAGGTAGGTGGGCAGATCGCCCAGCGGCTCCAGCAGGCCACGCAGGTGCTCGTACTCGGCCGCGCGGCCGAAGTCGGTCAGGTCCCCGGTGATCACCAGGGCGGTGGGCTGCTGGGGCAGGCGCAGGATGGTCTGCACTGCCTGGGTAAGGTAGGGGGCCGTGTTGATGCGCCCATAGGCCAGCCGGCCGGGCTCGCGGATGTGCAGGTCGGACAGTTGCAGCAGCAGGGTGGTCATGGGTGTCAGGTGCTTTGGTGGCTGGGCATGAGGCGTTCGGGGCGGATGCGGATGGCCACGCCCTCGCCCTGGCGGGCCGGGTGGTCGCGGGCCACGTCGGCCTGCAGGGGCTCCTGGCCCGCCACTGCCAGCGTGAGCTGCACGCGCTCGCCCAGGAAGCTGCGGCGCAGCACCTCGGCGCGGCCCCAGCCTTCGCCCGCAGGACCGGCCTGCACCTCGATGTCTTCGGGCCGCACCAATAGCACGGTGTCGGCGGCGCAGGCCGCAGGGCAGGGCATTTCAATGCCACCCAGGGGCAGCAGCTGGCGGGCCCGCGCCGCTTCGCCGCGCTGCAGGCTGTTCACCCGGCCCAGGAACGTGGCCACGAAGGAGTGGGCCGGTGCGCGGTACAGCGTCTCGCCGTCGCCCACCTGCACGATGCGGCCGGCCTGCATCACGGCCAGGCGGTCGGCAATGGCCAGGGCCTCCTGCTGGTCGTGCGTGACGTGGATGGCCGTGATGTGCAGGCGGCGCAGCAGCTCGGCCAGTTCGTCGCGCAGGGCTTCCTTGAGCTTGGCGTCCAGGGCCGTGAGCGGTTCGTCCAGCAGCAGCACACGGGGGCGCACGGCCACGGCGCGGGCCAGGGCCACGCGCTGGCGCTGGCCGCCCGAGAGTTCGGCGGGGCGCTTGTGCTCCAGCCCGTTCAGGCGCACCAGGTCCACCAGCTCGCCGACCACGCGGCGCTGCTCGGCGGCGTCGGCGCCGCGGATGCGCAGGCCGTAGCCGATGTTGGCGGCCACTGTCATCTGCGGGAACAGGGCGTAGTGCTGGAACACCATGCCGATGCCGCGCTGCTCGATGGGCAGTTGCGTTACATCGGTGCCGCCAAAGGCGATGCGGCTGCCTGCGTCGGGCGATTCCAGGCCCGCGATCAGGCGCAGCAGCGTGGTCTTGCCGCAGCCCGAGGGGCCGAGCAGGGCCAGCACCTCGCCGGGCTCCACGGTGAGGTCGGTGGGTTGCAGGCCGCGCGTGCCATCGGCATAGGTTTTGGCGCAGCGGACCACGTCCACGCGCGTGCGTTCAAGTTCCATGGTGTTTTTCGATGAAGCTGCCAAGGGCCTGCAGGCCCCACAGCACGGGCAGGATGGCGATCAGGAACACCAGCGTGTAGGCCGAGCCGATCTCGATGCGCATGGAGGCATAGCTGTCCGCCAGGCCCACGGGCAGGGTGCGCGTGAGCGGGGTGTGCAGCATCCAGGTGAGGTTGAATTCGCCCACCGAGAGCGTGAACACCATCAGGCAGCCCGCCACAATGGCCGGCAGCACGGCGGGCACCAGCACGCCGAGAAAGCGCTGCGCGAAGCTCGCGCCCAGCGAGCGCGCGGCTTCTTCGAGCGCGCGCAGCTCGTCCTTCTGGAAGGCGGCGCCCACGGTGCGCACCATGAAGGGCAGGGTGAACACCATGTGCCCGACCAGGATGAAGGCAAAACTCTGGCGAAAGCCCGAGAGCGTGCCGTAGGCCAGGATCAGGGCCAGCGCGCTGGCCAGGCCGGGCACGGCCACGGGCAGCGTGAGCAGCTCCTCGAACCCGCGCGCAAGGCGGGAGCGGCTGCGCGCCAGCGCATAGGCACAAGGCACGCCGATGAGCAGGTTGCCCAGCACGCAGGCCAGGGCCAGCAGCAGCGAGGCGCCCACGGTGCCACCGTAGTTCTCCCACACCTCGCCGAGCCAGCGCAGGGTGAGGCCGCTCTTCAGCCCGGTGCTGTAGTTGTTCACCAGCCCGGCCAGCACCGACAGGGCGATGGGGGCGAGCATGAACAGGCTCACCAGGGCCGTGAGCGCCACCAGGAACCAGGGTGCTTGTCGTGCGTTTCTCATCATGGATGCGTCAGAAAGCCGCGGTGCTGGATGCGCGGCGCGCCGCCCAGAGCGCCAGCCAGGTGATCAGCCCCAGCGTGATCGACAGGCTGGCGGCCAGCGCGAAGTTGGCGTAGTTGGTGAACTCGTTGTAGATGGTGATGGGCAGCACCTCGAACTTGCTGGCCAGGGTGAAGGCCGTGCCGAAGGCCCCCATGGCGGTGGCGAAGACGATGGCGCCGCAGCCCAGCGTGGTGGCGGCCAGCTCGGGCAGCCACACATCGCGCGCCACGCGCCAGCGCGAGGCACCGAGCGACCGGGCGGCTTCTTCCAGCGCCGCATCCATGGCACCCGCCGCAGCGGTGTAGGTGGCGATGGCACGCGGCAGCGAGAAGTACAGGTAGGCCAAAAACAGGCCGGTGAGCCCGTAGGCAAAGGTGGTGCGGCCCAGGCCCAGGGCATCCGAGAGGTCGGCCACCAGCCCTTGGCGCCCACCCAGCAAGATCATGAAGAAGCCCACGATCACCCCGGGGAAGGACAGCGGCAGCGTGAGCAGCGACAGCAGCAGCTGGCGCCCGCGAAAGCGCTGGCGCGCCAGCGTGATGCCCACCAGCGCGCCCAGCACCAGCGTGGCCAGCGTGACCATGAGCGACAGGCCCAGGGTCTGCAGCAGGCTGTGCAGGTAGCGGGTGTGGGTGAGTACCGCGAAGTACGTGGCCCAGCCCTTGCCGGCCGGCAGGGCCAGCAGCAGGGCCACGGGCAGCAGCCAGAAGGCAGCGAAGAAGGCCACGGCCGGCGCTGCGCAGGCCAGCAGCAGCGCGTGGGAGGGAGCGAAGCCGTGGCGCATGGCGTGTGCTTACTTGACTTCCGCGAGGTAGCGGTCCGAGAAGCCCTTTTGTACCGCCGCCATGCGGCCGTAGTCGACCGTCTTGGCGCGGGCATAGTCGCTGGCCGGCAGGAAGCGTGCCTGCACGTCCTTGGGCATGGCGCTGGCGCGCACGGGGCGCAGGTAGGCGTTGGCCCACAGGGCCTGGCCTTCGTCGGAGAGCACGAAGTCCAGCACTTTCTTTCCATCGGCCGCGTGGGGCGCGTTGGCCACCAGGCCCATCACGTAGGGCACGACCAGCGTGCCTTCGGCGGGGATCACGAACTGCACGTTGGCCTTGTCCTTGTACTTGGCGCGGTAGGCGTTGAAGTCGTAGTCCAGCAGGATCGCGATTTCACCCGAGAGCACGCGCGCATACGAGGTCTGCTTGGGCACGATGGGCTCGTTCTTCTGCAGGGCCTTGAAGTAGTCGATGCCGGGGCCGAAGTTCTCCAGCGTGCCGCCGCGCGCCTGGTTGGCGGCCACGGCGCCCACATAGCCCACGAAGGCCGAGGCGGGGTCCAGGTAGCCGATGAGGCCCTTGTAGTCGGGCTTGAGCAGGTCGGCCCAGGACTGCGGCACCGGCTTGCCCTTGAGCGCGTCCACGTTGACCATGAAACCGAGCGTGCCCGAGTGGATGGTGAACCAGTGGCCGGCCGGGTCCTTGAGTCCGTCGGGGATGTCCTTCCATGCCGCTGGCTGGTAGGGGGCCACCAGGCCGTCCTTGTGCGCCTGGATGGCGAAGGTCACGCCCAGGTAGGTCACGTCGGCCACGGGGCTGGCCTTCTCGGCGGCCAGTTGCGCCAGCGACTGGCCGGAGTTCTTGTTGTCCGGCGGCACGGTGACGCCGGTTCTGGCCTTGATGGCCTTGATCTGGCTGCCCCAGTCGGCCCACTCGGGCGGGCAGTTGTAGCAGATGGCCGTCTGGGCCATGGCGGCGCCGGTGGCTGCCAGGCCGAAGGCGAGTGCGGCGGCGCGCAGGAAATGGGTGGACGGGAAGGTCATCGAGAACTCCTGTGGACAGGGGGTGGGGAAGTGAGGATCAGGCGGGTGCGCAGGATTCGCCGGTGCGCAAGTGGTGGGGCAGGGTCAGCCCGGCATCGGGCGCCAGCGGTGCGCCGCTGGCCATGGCCTGCACCAGCAGCTGCACGCTGCAGCGGCCGATGTCGGCATTGGGCTGGGCCACGGTGCTCAGCATGGGGGTGAGGTCTTCGCCCAGCGCGATGCCATCGAAGCCCGCCACGCTCAGGTCGCGCGGCACGGCCAGCCCGGCCAGGTGGGCGGCGCGGATGCTGCGGATGGCCAGCAGGTCGTTGGAACAGACCAGTGCCGTGGGCCGCCCGGGCCGCTGCAGCAGGGCGGTGACATCCTGCACGGCGGTCTCCACGAAGGGCACTTCGAGCACCGGCGCATCGGCCAGGCCGGCCGCGGCCATGCCGCGCTGGAACCCGCGCCAGCGCTGCTGGGCCCGGTCGGAGGCGGCAAACTGCCCGCTGACCATGGTGATGCGCCGGTGCCCGAGCGCTGCCAGGTGCGCCACCAGTTCGGCCACGGCCTGCTCGCCGTCCACCGAGACGCAGGGGTGCTCCGGGTGCCGGTTATAGGCCAGTACGTAAGGCAGGCCGGCTTCGGCCAGGCGCTGCAGCGCGCTCGACGTGGCAGGGTTGGAAACCACGAGGATCATGCCGTCGACATTGCCCGCCAGCAGCAGGTGCACGGCGCGATCCTCCTGCGCCAGCTGGTAGTCGGTGGCGAAGGGCAATATGGCGTAGCCGCCTGCGGCCGCAGCCTGGGCGATGCCCTGCAGGCATTCGGCAAACACCGGGTTGAGCAGGGTGGGCAGCACCACGCCGATGACGCGGCTGCGCTGGGTGCGCAGCGTGCGTGCGCTGGCGTTGGGCAGGTAGCCCAGGGCCTGGGCCACCTGCTCCACATGCGTGCGCGTGGCGGGCGTCACCTTGTCCGGCAGGTTGAAGACCCGCGACACGGTGGCGACCGAGACCCCCGCCTGGCGGGCCACGTCCTGGATGCTCATGGAACCTCGTTGCAATGTAAACGTTTACATTGGAGCGAACCCGTGTGACGTGCGTGTGACCGGTGCCAAGGAGTGGCACCATGAAAAACGGCCCTCGAAAGGGCCGGTCAGGAATGCGGAAGCGGGGGGGCGCCGCTACTTCGCCTTCTTCATCCGCAGCAGCTCGTCGAGCACCAGGCAGATCGCGCCCACGGTGATGGCCGAGTCCGCCAGGTTGAAGGCCGGGAAGTGGTAGCCGCGGGCGTAGAAGTCCAGGAAGTCGACGACATAGCCGTGCATCATGCGGTCCACCACATTGCCCACGGCACCGCCCAGGATGCTGGAGAGCGCAAAGCAGAACAGCTTTTGCTCCGGGTGCGCGCGCAGCTGCCAGACGATGAAGATGGTTGCGGCCACGCCGATGCCGGTGAAAGCCCAGCGTTGCCAGCCCCCGGCATCGGCCAGGAAGGAGAAGGCCGCGCCCGTGTTGTGCGCACGCACGATGTTGAAGAAGCTGGTGATGGGGGTCGCATCACCCAGGCGGTAGGCGTCCAGGATCAGCGACTTGGTGACCTGGTCGGCGACCAGGATCACCAGCGCCCAGGCCAGCCAGGGCCACATGCGGCCCAGGGCCGAGGTGGAGGTGCCGTTTGCCGCTGCCATCACGCGTGCACGCGGCTTTCGCCGGCGCCGTACAGGTTGCTCGTGCAGCGCCCGCAGATCGTCGGGTGGGCCGGGTCCTGGCCCACGTCGGCGCGGTAGTGCCAGCAGCGGTCGCACTTGGCATCGGTGCTGGGCGCAACGCGGATCTGCAGGGCATCGCCGGCTGCCAGCTCGACGGCCGAGGTGATGAACACGAAGCGCAGGTCGTCGCCCAGGCTGGCCAGCAGCGCGTGGTCCTCGGGCGCGGCCGTGAGCACCAGATTGGCCTGCAGCGACGAGCCCACCTGGCCGTCCGCGCGCAGCACCTCGATCTGCTTGTTCACCGCGTCGCGGATCTCGCGCAGGCGCGACCACTTGGCCAGCAGGCCCTCATCGGCGCCGGCGATGGAGCCGTAGGTTTCCACGAAGATGGATTCCGAGCTGCCGAACACCTTCCACGCCTCTTCGGCCGTGAACGAGAGGAACGGTGCCATCCAGCGCAGCATGGCGTGCGTGATCTGGTAGAGCGCGGTCTGTGCGCTGCGGCGCGCCAGGCTCTTGGGCGCCGTGGTGTACAGGCGGTCCTTGAGCACATCGAGGTAGAAGCCGCCCAGGTCTTCCGAGCAGTACAGCTGCAGCTTGGCCACCACGGGGTGGAACTCGTAGACCTTGTAGTGCGCGAGCACCGTGCCCTGGAACTCGGCCGCGCGCGTGAGCGCGTAGCGATCGATCTCCAGCATCTGTTCGAACGGCACGGTATCGGTGGCCGGGTCGAAGTCGCTCACGTTGGCCAGCAGGAAGCGCAGCGTGTTGCGGATGCGGCGGTAGGCGTCCACCACGCGTGCGAGGATCTTCTCGTCGCCCGCGATGTCGCCCGAGTAGTCGCTCGCAGCCACCCACAGGCGGATGATCTCGGCGCCCAGCTTCTTGTTGATCTCCTGCGGGTCGATGCCATTGCCCAGCGACTTGCTCATCTTGCGGCCCTGGCTGTCCACGGTGAAGCCGTGGGTCAGCAGGCCGCGGTAGGGCGCGCGGCCTTCCAGCGCGCTGGCCAGCAGCAGCGAGCTGTGGAACCAGCCGCGGTGCTGGTCATGGCCTTCCAGGTACAGGTCGGCCTCGGGACCGGTGTCGTGGTGCACATTGGGGTGCGTACCGCGCAGCACGTGGCTGAAGGTGGAGCCCGAGTCGAACCACACCTCCAGGATGTCGGTGCTCTTGGTGTAGTGCGGCGCATCGGCGGCGCCCAGGATTTCTTCCACCGTCACGCGGCTCCAGGCCTCGATGCCGCCCTTCTCCACGATGTCGGCGGCCTGGTCCATGATTTCCATGGTGCGCGGGTGCAGTTCGCCCGAATCCTTGTGCAGGAAGAAGGGGATGGGCACGCCCCAGCTGCGCTGGCGCGAGATGCACCAGTCGGGCCGCCCGGAGATCATGTCGTGCAGACGGGTCTTGCCGTTCTCGGGGTAGAAGCTGGTGTGCTCGATGGCGTCCAGCGCGATCTGGCGCAGCGTCTTGGCGGGCTTTTCACCGGCCTTGGTGAACACGCCTTCGCCTTCGTCCATGCGCACGAACCACTGCGCGGCCGCGCGGTAGATCACCGGCGTCTTGTGGCGCCAGCAGTGTGGGTAGCTGTGCGTGATGTCCTTGGTGGCCATCAGGCGGCCGGCATTGCGCAGCGCCTCGATGATGACGGGCACGGCCTTCCAGATGTGCTGGCCGCCGAACAGCGGGAAATCGGCCGCATAGGTGCCGTTGCCCTGCACGGGGTTCAGGATGTCCTCGAGCGCAAGGCCATGGGCGCGGCAGGAGTTGAAGTCTTCCAGGCCGTAGGCGGGCGAGGAGTGCACGATACCCGTGCCGTCGTCGGCCGTGGCGTAGTCGGCCAGGTACACGGGCGAGAGGCGGCGGTAGCCGGCATCGACGTCGTACAGCGGGTGCTCGAATTCCAGTCCGCCCAGGTTCTTGCCAGCCGTGGTGGCCAGCACCTGGCCGGTGAGGCCAAAACGCTCCAGGCAGGAGGCCACGAGCGGCTCGGCCACGAGCAGCAGGCGCTCGCCGGCATCCACCAGTGCGTAGCTGATCTCGGGGTTCAGGTTCAGCGCCTGGTTGGCAGGGATGGTCCAGGCGGTCGTGGTCCAGATCACCACGAAGGCGTCCTTGGCCAAGGCCGGCAGGCCGAAGGCGGCCGCCAGCTTGGCGGGCTCGTGCGCCTTGAAGGCCACGTCCAGCGTGGTGCTCTTCTTGTCGGCGTATTCGATCTCGAACTCGGCCAGCGAGCTGCCGCAGTCGAAGCACCAGTACACGGGCTTGAGGCCGCGGTAGACGAAACCGCGCTCCATCACGCGCTTGAACGCACGGATCTCGCCCGCCTCGTTGGCGAAGTTCATGGTCTTGTAGGGGTTGTCCCATTCACCCAGCACACCCAGGCGCTGGAAGTCGGCCATCTGCTGGGCGATCTGCTCCGTGGCGTAGGCGCGGCTCTTGGCCTGCATGTCGTCGCGGCTCAGGTTGCGGCCGTGCTTCTTCTCGATGGCGTTCTCGATCGGCAGGCCATGGCAGTCCCAGCCGGGCACGTACAGCGCGTCGAAGCCTTCGAGCTGGCGCGCCTTGGTGATCATGTCCTTCAGGATCTTGTTGACCGCGTGGCCCATGTGGATCTGGCCGTTGGCGTAGGGCGGGCCGTCGTGCAGGATGAACTTGGGCGCACCGCAGCGCGCGTCGCGCAGGCGCTTGTACAGGCCCTTGTCATCCCATTCCTTGACCCAGCCCGGCTCGCGCTTGGGCAGGTCGCCGCGCATCGGGAAGGGGGTGTCGGGCAGGTTCAGGGTGCTGCGGTAATCCGGTGCGGTGGATTCGGTGGTACTGGCGTTGTCGGACATGGGGAAGCCTTAAAACGGGGCATTCCGGGGCAGGCCCGGAGCAAATGCGGGAAGCAACAAGGGGGTGTGGGAAGGAATCCGGCCTGCAGGGCAGGCGCTGCGCAGGCAGCCCCCTCAAATTCGGTCGCGCGTGGTCTGGCGCCGGGTCTCGGTGTGGTTGGTGGGGGCGTGGGCCGACGCGAAGTAGGCGCGCGCATCCGCACAGTCCTTGGCAATGCCCGTCGTCAGGGCATCCAGACCGTCGTACTTGAGCTCGTCGTGCAGTTTGTGCAGCAGTTCCACCCGGACGATTTTACCGTACGCCCCTTCGACCCCCAGTTCGGTGGGCCATTGCAGGCAATGGGTCTCCAGCAGCACCCGGCCGCCATTGACGTCATCGGGGTCCAGCGAAGGGCGCACCCCCAGGTTGGCCACGCCCTGCAGCGGGGTTTCGCAAAGGCCATGCACCAGCACGGCAAAGATGCCGCTGGCGGCGGGTTTCCAGTGCGCAAAGCGCAGGTTCAGCGTGCGAAAGCCGTCACCCGCCCCCTCGGCCGTGGCGCCCAGTTCGCGCCCGAGCTTGCGGCCGTGCACCACATGGCCCGATATGGCGTAGGGCCGGCCCAGCAGCCGCGCGGCGGCTTCCATGTCGCCCTGGCCCAGGGCCTGGCGCACGGCCGAACTCGACACGCGCAGGCCGTGCACCTCGTAGCTGTTCATGCGCGCCACGTCGAAGCCCTGGGCCTGGCCCGTGGCGTCGAGCAGGGCGTAGTCGCCCGCGCGCTGGGCGCCGAAGCGGAAATCATCGCCCACCAGCACGTAGCGCGCGCCCAGGCCCCGGATCAGCACCTCGTCGATGAAGGCCTGGGGGGACTGGGCAGCCAGCCGCGCGTCGAAGGGCAGCACCACTGTCTGCTGCACGCCACAGCGTGCCAGCTCGGTGAGTTTGTCGCGCAGGGTGCCCACGCGCGCGGGTGCCAGCTCGGGCTTGTGCAGCGCGCCGGCAAAGTAGTCGCGCGGGTGGGGCTCGAAGGTCAGCACGCAGCTCTCCACCCCGCGGTGGGCGGCTTCGCTGTTGAGCAGCGCCAGCATGGCCTGGTGGCCGCGGTGCACGCCATCGAAGTTGCCGATGGTCAGCGCGCAGGCGGGGGCGATGCCGGGGTGGTGGAATCCGCGGAAGATCTTCATTGATTTGTTATCTTTTTGATAGCAGCTTGGGCATATGGGTAAAGCACCGGACGCCAATCTGTCATGAAAACAGAGTATATTGTGTACCACGGACCCCGCTGAAGAGCCGGGTTCGCGAGACATCCGCGTTCCGATTCCTTGTGTTCATTCTTGTTCCAGGAGGCGTGTTTTGAAGGTCTTGAAGCTGTCAGCCCAGGGGCTGCCCCAGTCGTGGATATCGCTGGAGCAGGCGGTCACCCATTACGCCGCCGGCGAAGTGCGCTGGGAGTCCGGCGGCGAGGTTGCGCTGTTCCGCGGCGGCCACAACGCTGTCACGGGCGAGCAGTCGCTGATCGCGGTCAACAGCATCATCGGCACCAAGGGCGTGCCCAGCATCAACCCCTTCGACCTCAAGCCGGGCCTGACCAACAGCAAGCTCTTCATCCGCGACCGCAATGTGTGCGCCTACTGCGGCGGCCACTTCCACGAAGACAACCTCACGCGCGAACACATCGTGCCCTTTGCCCGCAACGGGCAGGACCACTGGATGAACGTGGTCACCGCCTGCCGCCCGTGCAACCACCGCAAGGGCCCACGCACCCCCGAGCAGGCGCACATGCCGCTGCTCTACGCGCCCTACGTGCCCAGCCTCTGGGAAGATTTCATCCTGCGCAACCGCCGCATCCTCGCCGATCAAATGGAATTTTTGATGGCGCATGTGCCGAAATCTTCGCGCTTGCTGGCATAGGCGGGCTTGAGGCCCGCCTGCCTGTTCAATACGTCAGTTCCAGAAACACCAGGTGCCCGCTGGCAGCCGGCCAGGTCTGCCCCACCACGCGCTCGCCATTGAACTGCGCGGCCAAGCTGCGCTGCGGGCCTTCGGGCTTGATCTTGGCCGAGGCCACGCCGGCACCGGCGGGCACGCCTGCGGGCGGGGCGCCGTCCAGCAGCATCTGGTCGCGCGCCGGGTCCAGATAGCCGCGCGGGCGGGTCATGCTGACCACGCTGGGGGCGGCCTTGTCGGCGTCGGCGATGCGTTCGGCGCGCAGGTGCACGATGGAACTGCTGCGCGGAAAGCCGCTGCGGTAGATGTGGGTGGTGGCGTAGCCTGGGGCGCTGATGGCGAATTCCAGCGGTGCGCCGGTGGGCACGACCAGCGGACCCCACTGGCCGTCGGTCGCCACCGTGGTGCGCAGCAGGGCGTTGCCGGTGCGGGCACCGGTGGCCGGGTCGGTGGCATACACCTCCAGTTGGGCGCCGGGCAGGGGCAGGTTGTTGCTGAAGTTGCCGGTCTTGGCGTCCAGCGGGTCCACGCCCAGGCCCGTGACCTTGCCCGACAGGGCGACGCGCGGCTCGTTGGCGATGGCGGTGGCGGCCGGCGCCTTGCCCGTGATGAACTGGTAGGCCGCCGCAAAAGCGGCGGGCGAGAACGAGGTCTCGCGGTGGTCGATGCGCGGGATCACCACATTGGTGGCGCCCTTGAGCTCGGGGCCGGCCGCCGTGACGTTCGTGGCCGTGCCCTTCTGGCCGATCCACAGGCCATCGGGCTGGGCGAACTTGTCGTTGTTGTCCGAGCGCACGGTCATCCAGCGCACGGGGCCGGTGACTTCATCGCCCGCGGCGTTCTTGGGTGCGTTCAGGCCTTTGAGGAAGGGGCCCGTGCCCGCGAATTCATTGCCTTCGCGAAAGCCCGGGATCGCCCAGACGCCGTGGTTGGGCGTGCCGCCCAGGATGGCATGGCCCACGGTCTGCTCGCCACCACCGTTCAGGACGTAGTTGCGGATGGCATTGCCGCCGCGCGAGTTGCCGATCAGCACCACTTTGGCCGCGCCCGTGGCTTGGCGCACCTTGTCCACTTCTGCCTTCAGGTAGGCCATGTGCTCGGCCGTCGAGGTGCGCCCGGCCTGGGGCTTGGTGTCGTCGTCGCGGTTCAGGGGGTAGGGCAGGTCAATGGCATGCAGGCGCTCGCGCGGCCAGCCGTTGGACTCGAAGCGCCACACCGTGGTCTGCCACAGCGCCGCTGTGTCGCCGTTGCCATGCACGAAGACAATGGGCGGGAAGCGGTCCTGCGAGGGCGCCTGGCTGGCGCAGCCTGCGAGGGCCAGCACCGCGGTGGCGGCAGCCACCAGGGCGGACCGGCGTGGCAGGGAAATCATCGTCTTCGTCGTCATCGTGTGCTTCTCCGGAAATGAAAAATGCCCGTGGACCGGGTGATCCACGAGCATGTCCTGCGGGTGTTACGCGCCTGCGTCAGGCAAACACGCCGGCCGTGTCCTGCATGCGGGCCGACACTTCGCCCAGGTGGTGCAGGGTGTCGCCAAACGCCATCTCCAGCTGCGTGAGCTTCTTGAAGTAGTGGCTGCCGATGTACTCGTCGGTCACGCCGATGCCGCCGTGCAGCTGTACCGACTGCTGGCCCACGAAACGCATGGCCTGGCCCAGCTGCACCTTGGCGCGGGCCATGGCGGCGCGGCGTTCGGCCGCGGGGGCGCCCAGCTTGAGGCTGGCGTAGTAGCTCATCGAGCGGGCCAGTTCCAGCTGCATCTTCATGTCGGCCACGCGGTGGCGCAGGGCCTGGAAGCTCGAGATCAGCACGCCGAACTGCTTGCGCTGGTTCATGTACTCGACGGTGCCGGCCACGGTCTTGTCCAGCACGCCCACGGCCTCGGCGCAGGTGGCGGCGATGCCGGTGTCCACGGCCAGTTCCAGCGCGGCCAGGCCGTCGGCGGTGACCAGTGTGGCGGGCGCGTTGGCCAACACCACCTCGGCGGCGCGGCTACCGTCCTGGGTCACATAGCCCTTGGCGGTGACGCCATTGGCAGAGCGCTCCACCAGGAACAGCGCGATCTTGCCATTCAGCTGGGCGGGCACGAGGAAGGCGTCGGCCTGGTCGCCAGCAGCGACCACGCTCTTGGTGCCGGTCACGCTGTGGCCGCCGGCGGCTGCCGTGGCCTTGGCATCGCACACATCCAGGCGGTAGCGTGCCTTGCGCTCCTGCTGGGCCAGCACCACCAGGGCCTCGCCGCTGGCAATGCGCGGCAGCCAGGCGCCCTGCACCTCGGCGCTGCCGAACTGTGAGAGCACGGCACTCGCAATGAAGGCCTGCGCCAGGGGCTCCAGCACCATGCCGCGGCCCAATTCCTCGGCCACCACCATCGCATCGATGGCGCCCTGGCCCAGGCCGCCATGGGCCTCGGGCACGGTCAGGGCCGTCAGGCCCAGCTCGGCCAGCTCATTCCAGGCATCGCGCGAGAAGCCACCGGCCTCTACGGCCGCACGGCGGCGCTCGAAGCTGTAGCCCTTGTCCACCCACTTGCGCACGGCATCGCGCAGCTGTTCCTGGTCGTCGGAAAAATCGAAATCCATGGTCTTGTCTCCTTAGCCCAGAACGGTCTGCGCCACGATGTTGCGCTGCACTTCGTTCGAGCCGCCGTAGATGGTGGTCTTGCGCAGGTTGAAGTAGGTCGATGCCAGGGGCGCGTTGGCCACCTCGCCGCCGGGGAAATCGCCCTGCCAGCCGGCTTCCATGGCCTCCTCGATGAAGGGCAGGGCAAAGGGGCCCGCAGCCAGCATCATCAGCTCGGCATAGCGCTGCTGGATCTCGCTGCCGCGGATCTTGAGCAGGCCTGCGATGTCCAGGGAGTTCTTGCCCGACTTCTCGGCCGAGAGCACGCGCAGCACCAGCATTTCCAGTGCCACGATGTCCACTTCGAGCAGGGCGACCTGGTCACGGAAGCGCGTGTCCTCCCACAGGCCTTCGGCCTTGGCGATGCGCTTGAGGCGCTCCAGCTCGCGCTTGCTGCGGTTCACGTCGGCGATGTTGGTGCGCTCGTGGCTCAAGAGGTGCTTGGCATAGGTCCAGCCCTTGTTCTCTTCGCCGATCAGGTTCTCGGCCGGCACTTCGACGTTGTCGAAGAACACCTCGTTGACCTCGCACTCGCCATCGAGCAGCTTGATCGGGCGCACGGTCACGCCGGGCGACTTCATGTCCAGCAGCAGGAAGGAGATGCCGGTCTGCGGCTTGCCCTCGGTGCTGGTGCGCACCAGGTTGAACATCCAGTCGCCGTGCTGGCCCAGCGTGGTCCAGGTCTTCTGGCCGTTGACGATGTACTTGTCGCCCACGCGCTCGGCGCGCGTCTTGACCGAGGCCAGGTCTGAGCCCGAGCCCGGCTCGCTGTAGCCCTGGCTCCACCAGACTTCGCCGCTGGCGATGCCGGGCAGGAAGCGCTTTTGCTGCTCGGCATTGCCGAAGGCCATGATTACCGGGGCCACCATCACGGGGCCGAAGGGGATGATGCGCGGTGCGCCGGCCAGGGCGCACTCTTCCTCGAACAGGTGCTTTTGCACGGCCGTCCAGCCGGGGCCGCCGAATTCCTTGGGCCAGCCGAAGCCGAGCCAGCCCTTCTTGCCCAGGATCTTGGCCCAGCCCTGCATGTCGTCACGGGTCAGGCGCAGGGCGTTGTGCACCTTGTGGGAAATTTCGGGGGGCAGATTGCTGCGGACCCACGCGCGAACTTCGTCGCGGAAGGCCTGCTCTTCGGGGGTGAATGCGAGGTCCATACGGCTTGTCTCCTGAGAAGTCCTGTTTGTAGCACGGTCGTTCGTTTTATTCCTGTCCGGGTGGCGACATCGGGGCCGTGGGCGGTGCCATGCCCAGCTCGGCGCACAGCCGCTCCACCGTGGCCTGCAGGCCGGCCACCTGGGCCTCCAGCGCGGCCACCCGGGCCTGCAGCGCCGAGGGCGCCCCGCCTCCCGTGGCGGCGGAGACCGTCGGTGCGGTGGTGTCCACGGGACCGCACAGCAGGTGCGCCCAGCGCTGCTCGCGCGCGCCCGGTGCACGGGGCAGCAGCACGACCAGCGGCCCGCCCTTCTCGGCGCTGCGCTCCTGCAGTTCGTCGAGGAAGGCTTCTACCGAGGAGATGTCGGCAAAGCGGTACCAGCGCTCGGCGTTGATGCGCAGCTCGCCCGCGGTCTGCGGGCCGCGCAGCATCAAGAGGCCCAGCAGCACGGCCGACTGCTCGGGCACGCCCACGCCGCGCTGGAAGTTGTGCTCCCAGCGCGTGGTGCGGTTGCCGCTGGTCTCGAAGGCCAGCGTCTGCTGGCGCAGGGCGTCGAGGGCCTCCTGGGCCTCGGCTTCGCTCAGGTTCATCACCGGGTCGCGGCTGGTCTTCTGGTTGCAGCCGGTGACCAGGCCGTTGAGCGACATGGGGTAGCTGTCGGGCACGGTGCGGGCCTTCTCCATCAGGGTGGCGAGCACGCGGGCCTCGTTCGCGGTCAGGGGGCGGTTGGCGGGGTCGAAGGGCATGGCTGGGATAATCCGTGGCAATTTATGAAGAACATCGTGATTTTGATCTCCGGCAGCGGTTCCAACATGGCTGCCATCGTGCGCACCGCGCAGCAGGAAGACTGGGCCCGGCGCCATGGTGCGCGCGTGGCCGCCGTGCTGAGCAACAAGGCCGATGCCGCCGGGCTGGCGTTTGCGCGCGCCGAAGGCATTGCCACCGAGGCGCTGAGCCACAAGGCCTTCGACAGCCGCGAGGCATTCGACACCGCGTTGGCGCAGGCCATCGACCAGTACCAGCCCAGCCTGGTGGTGCTGGCCGGTTTCATGCGCATTCTGACGCCAGGTTTCGTGGCGCGCTATGCCGGCCGGCTGATCAACATCCATCCCTCGCTCTTGCCCGCTTTCACGGGGCTGAACACCCACCAGCGGGCCATCGACGCCGGTTGCAAGGTCGCCGGGGTCACCGTGCACCAGGTCACCGATGAGCTCGACGTGGGCCCCATCCTCGACCAGGCGGCGGTTCCCGTGCTGCCGGGTGATACGGCCGAGACGCTCGCCGCCCGTGTGCAGGCGCAGGAGCATGTGATCTACCCGCGGGCCGTGCGGGCCTTCATCACGGCGCTGGCATAGCGCGCCCTCCTGGCTACAGGGTACGCACCAGTTGGGCCTCGCTGCTGTCCAGCAGGTCCTGGGCCAGCGCGGTCTGGTGGGAATCAGTGGCGTGTGCCACGACCACCCATTGGCGCTTGCGCAGCGCGGAGCGCACCCGGCGGATGACCCAGAGGCGGTCCGGGCGCAGGGCTGCCATGGCCCCCAGCATGAGGCCGAAGGTCGTGCCAAAGCCCACGATGGCCATGAAGGCCAGCAGAGGGCTGTTGAGAACCGCCGGTTCGCTGGTGGCGATCAGGTAGCCAAAGGCCAGCAGGCCCAGCATGGCACCGAGCATGCCGGCCACGGCGTGCGTGACCAGCAGGGTGGTGACCGGGCCGCGGGGCTCCGGTTCCAGGGCCTCGCTGAGCAGGTCCCGGGCGCGCAGCCCGGCGTGCTGGGGCCCGAGCAGCCGGACCTGCCCCCGCCGCATGCCCGGCAGCCGCAGCAGGCGGCGCACGGCGATGTCCGCTTCTGCCTCACGGGCAAACAGCCCGACGACCTTGGTCAGCGATTTTTCTTCCCCCATTCCTTGCAGCAGATAGTCCATGGCGTGCTCCGTGGTGCCCCTGGCCGGGACTGGCGGGGCAGCCCCGGGACGTGTGGATCATGGCTTTCACGATAGCCCGGACCGCAGGCCCGGGCTGTAGGACGTCGTGGCGTGCCGGCGCAAGTGCCGGCCCTGCACACCGGCCTGCATCGATGCCGTCAGGCCAGTGCGCTCAGCGTGCTGCCCGATGGCGATCCGGTGCTAGCAGCAGCCTCGTACCGGCTGCGCGCCAACTGGGCCAGTTGCCCCAGGTCCATCGTCGGCCCGCTGTCCTGCGCCGGGTTGCTGGCCGCGCCGCCGAACTGGCGGGTCAGCTGCGCGATGAAGGACTGCGCCTCGTCGCTGCTGATGCTGCTGTCGCCATCGGTGTCGATGGTCTTGAACAGCGCCGTGATCGCATCGGCCTCTGCTGCGCCGGCCGCCTGTTCCGAGGCAGAGACCACGCCATCCTCATTGGTATCCAGCGGGTCGTACGTCGTGCCGCTGCTGGCCGAGGTGCCGCCCGGGCCACCGGGGCCTCCCGGGGGCGGTGGGGGCATGCCGCCCACCGCGCCGCCAGCGGGCCCGCCCGAGGGGCGGCCGGCATCGAATTCCGCTTGCGAGAGGCTGCCATCGCCGTCGGCGTCGAGCTGGCTGAACAGTTCATCGCTGTCCACTCCGGTCTTGCTGGCGGTGCCGCCGGGCATCTTTTCCAGCAAGGCTTGCAGCTCGGTCTGGCTCACACCGCCGTCGCCATCGGTGTCCACCTTGCCGAACAGGTCGTCCCCGGCCTGGCCTGCGCTCCCCGCTCCCTCGCTGCGCGACTGCGCAAAGGCCACGGTAGAGGGGAGCGGGGGCAGGATGCTTTGCATCGTCTTGCCCAGCTCATCGGCATTGAGGCTGCCGTCACCGTCGCTGTCGTACTGCTTGACCAGGTCGGCGGCGCTGGCCTGGCCGTCCACGCCGGTTTTCTGGGCCACATCGTCCAGCAGGCCCTGCAGCTCGGCCTCCTTCACACCGCCGCTGCCGTCGGCGTCCATCTTGGCCAGCAGCCGCTCCGGCGAGGGGCCCGGGCGTTGCGCCCGCTGCATGCTCGCACTGGACCAGGCACTGCTGACGCTGCTTGTGATGCTCGTCATCGTCGTTCCTTCCATGGGTTGCGGGCTGCAGCCTGTGTTCCCCGAAACGGCGAGCATGCCGGCAGCGGCCCGCATCCCATTCTTGGAAGTGCCGGTCACGGCGGTTTGTACGGTTTGTGTCCGTGCGGACACAATGGCACTGGCGGTGGCGTGAACTGGCAGGTGTTTGCCGTTCAATTCAGCGCTTTGCCCGGCCGGGGCGGATTCAGCGGGCGCCCGGGGCCGGTGGCGCCACCTCGTCGTTGGCGCATTTCTCGAAGCGCGGGCGCAGGCGGCCCCCGATCAGCACGTCTTCGGCGAACATGGCCGCCGGCCGGACCCAGAGGCCGCGCTGGCCGTAGAGTGCGCGGTACAGCGTCATGGGCTCCAGGGTCTCGCTGTGGCGCACGGTGTCGATCACCTCGTAGAGCATGCCCTTGTAGTGGCGGTAGAGGCCGGGCGGGGTGGGGGTGAAAGAGGGCAGGTCGTCGTCGGTCATTTAGTATGTCGGTCAGCAAAGAACAGGGTTGAGGGGAAAATTCCAGTGGATCAGGCAGATTTTGTGCACCTGGTGCGCATGAGCGAGCACGACAGCGCCGACAACAGCCGCCGCTACCGGCTCGGCGTGGCGGCTTTCGCCGCGCTCGGCTATGCCTGGGTGCTCGGCTGCCTGGCACTGGGGGCGGGGCTGCTCGCCTGGGTCATTCCGCAACTGCTGTATGGCCGCTTCCGGCTGGCGCTGGTGGTGGCCCTCGTGGGCTCGGCGGGTCTGGTGTGGGTGAGCATACGCGCCCTCTGGGTGCGGGTGGACGAGCCCAAGGGCATGGAGATCACCGCGCTGGAGGCACCCGAGCTGTTCGAGGCCCTGGAGCGCATGCGCCGCAAGATCAAGGGCCCGCCCATCCACCATGTCTACCTGAACGATGAGTTCAACGCCAGCATCCAGCAGCTGCCGCGCTACGGGCTGCTTGGCGGGGCGGTGAACTACCTGACCATCGGCCTGCCCCTGCTGCTGGCGCTGGACCGGCCGCGCTTCCTGGCCGTGCTGGCGCACGAGTACGGCCACCTGCGGGGCGACCATGGCCGGTTTGCGGCCTGGATCTACCGCACCCGGCTGTCCTGGATGCGCCTGAACAGCAGCCTGGAGGACGACGAGGGCGCTGTGGCCGTGGCCACCCAGGCCTTCATGCGCTGGTATTTCCCCCGTTTCGTGGCCAAGACCTTCGCGCTGGCGCGCCAGGATGAGTACGAAGCCGACCGCATCGCCGGCAAGCTGCTGGGGCGCGATGTCACCGCGGCAGCGCTGATCGAGATCGAGGTGCGCGGCGAATGGCTGAACGACAATTTCTGGGGCGGCCACTGGAGCGAGGCTGCTGGCAACCCCTTGCCCGTGGGGCCCTACCGGGCCATGCGCAAGCGCCTGGCCGAGGTGCCGGAAGCCACCTTTGCCAACGACGCGCTGCGCCAGGCGCTCAAGCGCATCAGCAATGTGGACGATACCCATCCCGGCCTGCGCGATCGCCTCGAAGCGCTGGACGCCGTGCCCACCCTGCCGGCAGAGTGGTCGCGTGGTGGCGCCCTGGCTTTGCTGGGCTCCGAAGCCAAGCGCTGGGTGGCGCATTTCGACAAGCAGTGGTGCCGCGACAATGCCGGTGAGTGGAAGCGCCACCATGGCTGGCTGGGCCGGGTGCGTGACCGTGCCCAGACCCTGCAGGCCCGCATGGCGCAGGCGAGCGCCGCCGAGCTGGTGGAACTGGCCCGGCTGCAACGCCACCTGGACCCCCGCGCCGAGGTGCGCGGCCTGTACGAAACGGCGCTGGAACGCAGCACCGACCACCCGGGTGCGTTGCGGGGCCTGGTGCAATGCCTGCCGGCCGACGACCGCGACGGCAAGATGCTGCTGCTGCACCGGCTGTGGGAGGCCGGCAGCAGCGACCGCTACTGGACGGCACGCACGGCGCTGGCCGAGCTGGAGACGCCACGCCTGGGCTACGACCACGACGCCGCGGCCTTCAAGCAGTGGCGCAAGCGCCTGGAGCGCGCGCAGGAGTCCGAGGAGCGCGCCTGGGAGGAGCTGTCGGGCACTTCCTTCTTCAGCCAGACCACGCGCCACGACCTGAGCCCCTTCGAGCTCGAGGAATTGCAGGCCGAGCTGGTGCGCTACAGCGATGTGGAGCGCTGCTGGCTGGTGCGCAAGAACCTGCGCGAGCACCCCCAGCGCCGCGCCTACCTGGTCTTCGTGGACCTGCCCGACATGGACGATGGCAGCCGCTACCAGCTGTGCCGTGCCCTGGAGCGCCAGCTCAGCCTGCCCGGGCCGGCCCTGGTGCTGTGGGCCGGTGAATCGCCCACGCTCAAGGAAATCCAGCGCTCGGCGTTCGACCCCGTATTCACACGTTGAAAGGGGCCGGCGAAAGCCGAAATCAAGGGTTTGTGGGCCAGAGTGGGACAATGGAGGGGATATGCATCCCAAAGTTCTTCTCGACGCCTGCGCTGAACTCGTCAGGCTGACCCTTACCTTCGAACACCCCGCCGATGCGGTGGTGTCGCGCTTTTTCCGTGACAACCGGGGCCTGGGGCCGCGCGAACGCGCCACGCTGGCCGAGACGGTCTACACCGTGCTGCGCAAGAAGCTGCTGTTCGACCACATGGCTCCGTCGGGTTCGGGCCCCAAGGAGCGGCGCCTGGCCATCCTGGGCTTCCATGGCCCGCGCGATTTCCTCAAGGGGGCGCTGAACGAGCAGGAGAAAAAGTGGCTCGACCAGTGCGATGCCGTCACGGTCGATGACCTCATGGAGCGCCACCGCCACAACCTGCCCGAATGGCTGGTCCAGCCCCTCAAGGAACAACTGGGCACGGGTTTCTGGCCGCTGGTGGAAAGCCTGTCGAATGCCGCACCGCTGGATTTGCGCGTCAATGCCCTGCAGGACAAGCGCGCCGATGTGCAAAAGGAACTGGCCAAGGCCGGGATCCCGGCCGTGCCCACGCCGTACTCGCCCTGGGGCCTGCGCATCGACGGCAAGCCCGCACTGGCCAAGCTCGATGCCTTCACGCGCGGTGCCGTGGAAGTGCAGGACGAAGGTTCGCAGCTGCTGTCCCTGTTGCTCGACGCCAAGCGCGGCGAGATGGTGGTCGACTTCTGCGCGGGAGCGGGCGGCAAGACGCTGGCCATCGGCGCCACCATGCGCAACACCGGGCGGCTGTATGCCTTCGACGTCTCGGGCCACCGCCTGGACGCCTTGAAGCCCCGGCTGGCGCGCAGCGGCCTGTCCAACGTGCACCCTGCCGCCATTGCCCACGAGCGCGATGAGCGCGTCAAGCGCCTGGCCGGCAAGATCGACCGCGTGCTGGTCGATGCGCCCTGCTCGGGCCTCGGAACCCTGCGCCGCAACCCCGACCTCAAGTGGCGCCAGTCGCCCAAGGCGGTGGAGGAACTCACGGCCAAGCAGACCGCCATCCTGGCCAGCGCCGCGCGGCTGCTCAAGTCCGGTGGCCGGCTCGTGTATGCGACCTGCAGCATCCTGCGGCAGGAGAACGAGGCGATCGCCGAGGCGTTCACTGCGGCCCACCCCGATTTCGTGCCCCTGGATGCGGGTGAGACCCTGGCCCAGCTCAAGGTCGAGGGCGCTGAAAAATTGTGCAGTGGCGGAGCTTCGGGCACTGGCTATCTGCGCCTGTGGCCCCATCTGCACCAGACGGACGGCTTCTTCGCGGCCGTCTGGGTGAGGAAGTAAGGCGCCCAAGCCGCTTCGCGGCCTTCGCCAGGCGCATTGGCACGGCGGTTGCATGGCCTTGTCGCGCAAGCGACGCAGAGGCTATTTCACCGTGGATACTGTGGATAACCTCTAATCCAAAACAGGGGCCGCCCTTTAAAATTCGGGTACCTGCCACCGCTGGTGGCCGGGTATTTTGCACAAGGTTTTTCTCACTATGTTGTTACCCGATTGGGTTGTTCTGAACGCGGCCATCGACTGGCTGGGCCACGGGCTGTGGAATATCGCCTGGTGGGAGATCGTGCTCTACACCCTGGCGACGACCCACGTCACGATTGCGGCCGTCACCATCTTCCTGCACCGCTCGCAGGCCCACCGGTCGGTGGATCTGCATGCGATTCCTTCGCATTTCTTCCGCTTCTGGCTGTGGGTCGGTACCGGCATGCTGACCAAGGAATGGGTCGCCATCCACCGCAAGCACCACGCCAAGTGCGAGACTGCCGATGATCCGCACAGCCCGCAGACGCGCGGCCTCGATACCGTGATGTGGCGCGGCGCCGAGTTGTACCGCGCCGAGGCCAAGAACGCCGAGACGCTCAAGAAATTCGGCCACGGTACGCCCGACGACTGGGTGGAACGCAACGTCTATTCCCGTTTCCCCTGGCAGGGCGTGGGCCTGATGCTCGTGCTTGACCTGGCGCTGTTCGGCGCCATCGGTGCAGCCGTCTGGGCCGTGCAGATGCTCTGGATCCCGTTCTGGGCAGCGGGCGTGGTCAACGGCGTGGGCCACTACTGGGGCTACCGCAACTTCGAGGCGACGGACGCCAGCACCAACCTCTCGCCCTGGGGCGTGATCATCGGTGGCGAAGAGCTGCACAACAACCACCATACCTACCCCACCTCGGCCAAGTTCTCGGTCAAGCCCTATGAGTTCGACATCGGCTGGGTCTACATCAGCCTGATGAAGAAGGTGGGCTGGGCCACCGTGAAGAAAGTGCCGCCCAAGCTGCTGCGCGGGGACGTCAAGCCCGTGGCCGACGAGAAGACGCTGGAAGCGCTGATCGCCAACCGCTACGAGGTCATGGCCGGCTACGCCCGCGGCGTGCGCCAGGCCTGCAAGGAAGAGATCGCTGCCCTGCAGGCGCGCCAGGCCGATGCCTCGGTGCTCAAGGCCGCCAAGCGCTGGCTGCACCGCGACGCCGAGAAGGTGCCCGCCAACGCCCAGTCCCAACTGGCCCAGGCGCGTGCGGCCCATCCGGCCCTGGACAAGATGGTCACCATGCGCGAAGAGCTGCGCCAGATGTGGCTCAACACCACGCAGTCGCGCGAACAGCTCACGGCCGACCTGCAGGCCTGGTGCCGCCGTGCCGAAGAGAGTGGCATCGCCGCGCTGCGCGACTTCTCGATCAGCCTGCGGGCTGCGCGCGCCTGACGAAGCGCTTTCTCAGGCCGAGCCAAAGCCGCTGCAGGGCCCCGCGCCCCGGGCGGCTTTTTTCATGCGCGCGCATGCTGGGCGGCTCCGCGTCCCTGCCGACGGGGCACACGCTCAGTTCGAGCCTGGCGGGTGCTCCCTCGGCCTCGATGCCGATCCAGGCGCCCTGCGGGTTGCGCCATGCGGCATGGGGGGGCAGGCGGTAAGGGGTCGCCAGGGCCGTGGAGCGCAGCAGGGCCGTGCCCGAAAGGCTGCGCAGCTCGCTGCCGGCGTCCAGCCAGACCAGGCGGCTCTGGCCTGCTTCCAGGGCCAGTGGCTGCGCGCTATCTGCAGGTTGGAGAAGGCCGGCGAGGGGTGGGCTGCCGGCCGCGGGGGTGGGGGTGGGGTGCTGCTGTTTCATGCCTCCAGCGTAGAGGCGGCGCCTGCTTCGCAACAGGCACAGAAACCGGACGGAAGAAGCGGAGCAGGCCAGGGATTTGTGCCCTGTTCCGGTTGTTTTTGGGCCGGCCTGTATCTGTTCTGGTGATCGATTTGAGAGCATCATCGGCTCGCCATGTCTGTACCTTCTGAAGAGCACCTCCCCCTGTACCGCCAGCTGGCCGACCACTACCAGCAGGCCGTGGCCCAGGGTGTGCTGCCGCCGGGCGCGCGCATGCCCTCGGTGCGTGAGCTGATGCAGCGCCATGGCGTGAGCCTGTCGACCGCGCTGCAGGCGCTGCGCACCCTGGAGGAGCAGGGCAGTGTGCAGGCGCGCCCCCGTGTCGGCTATTTCGTGCAGGACCACCGGGTCCACCTGCTCGGCCACAGCAGCGAGCCCGATCCCCGTTGCCCGGTACAGCAGATCGACGGGGCCCAGTTTGCGGGCATCAACGAGCGCATCTCGCTGTGGTTGGAGCAGGGGCGGCGCGCGCAGGTGCGCGTGGACCTGGGGGCTGCCATGCCTGCGCCCGAGCTGTTCGACCACCTCACCCTGAACCGCATTGGCGCCGCACTGCTGCGCGAGTTTCCCGATGTGCTGGTGCTGGGCAACTCGCGGCCGGGCACGCATCCGCTGTTCCAGGCCGCCATGGCGCGCCAGGCGCTGGAGGTGGGCGTGAGCGTGGCACCGCAGGAGGTGATGGCCACGCTGGGCAACTCCGATGCGGTGAATCTGGCGCTTGCGGCGGTGACCGAGCGTGGCGACGTGGTGGCCGTGGAGTCGCCCACCTTCTATGGCGTGCTGCAGGCTGTCGAGACGCAGAACCTGCGTGCGCTGGAGATTCCCAGCAGTTCGCGCACCGGCATCTCGCTCGAGGCCCTGGAGCTGGCAGTGCAAAACGAACCGCGCCTGCGGGCCGTGGTGGTGGTGCCGCACCTGCAGATGCCCAACGGCGCGCTCATGCCCGACAGCCACAAGGAGCGGCTGGTGGCGTTCTGCCGCCGCCACGACCTGGCACTGATCGAGGACGACATCTACCGCGAGCTGGTCGATGCGCCCGTGCTGCAGCGCCCGCTCAAGGCCTGGGACGAGACGGGGCAGGTGATCTACTGTGTGTCCTTCAACAAGACCTTGGCGCCGGGCCTGCGCCAGGGGTGGATGAATGGCGGGCGCTGGCACGAGCGCATCCAGATCCTCAAGTTCGCCCGCACCCGCAACATGCAGGTCTGGGCCCAGCTGCTGGCGGCCCGCACTGTGGGCACGCCGGCGCACGAGCGCCACCTGCGCCGCTTTCGCAGTGCCCTCAGGCTGCAGCGCGAGCGCAGCGTGCAGATGGTGGCGCGGCATTTTCCGCAGGGCACACGCCTGTCGGTGCCGCCGGGCGGCTTGAGCCTGTGGATCGAGCTGCCTGCGGGCGTGTCTTCCATGGTGCTGTTCGAGCAGGCGCTGGCCCTGGGGATCCGCGTGGCGCCGGGCCCCATCTTCTCGAACTCGGGGCGCTACGAGGGCTTTCTGCGCCTGAGCTGCGGCCTGCCCTTCTCGCCCGAGGTGGAGTGGGCTTATGGCGAGCTCGGGCGCCTGCTGCACGGGCAGGTCCGCGCATTGCCGGCACAGCGCCAGGCGGCTTGAAAGCAAGCAAGAAAAAAGCCGCCAGGCGCGGGGCCGGGCGGCTTTTTTCGGGGGAACCGGGCTGAATTACTTCAGCTTGATTTCCTTGTATTCCACATGCTTGCGTGCCTTGGGATCAAACTTCATGATCAGCATCTTTTCGGGCATGGTCTTCTTGTTCTTGGTCGTCGTGTAGAAGTGGCCGGTACCCGCAGTGGATTCCAGCTTGATCTTGTCGCGTCCGCCTTTGCTTGCCATGGTGTTTCTCCTTAAGCCTGGCCACGTGCGCGCAGGTCTGCGA
>JAESFW010000366.1_pt1 | contig 26376 bp, 20 predicted proteins | sample 9269481 | NCBI WGS metagenome assembly JAESFW01 (sample SAMN14515350, study PRJNA621654) | algae metagenome | isolation source: Lyngbya sp. HA4199-MV5 and co-occurring heterotrophs from soil with... | place: USA: Ahupuaa O Kahana State Park, Hawaii | collected 2009-07-21
TCAAGACCGATGGCTCGGTGTGGGCCTGGGGCTCCAATGCCAACGGCCAGCTGGGCGTTGACTCGGCGGCCGATGTGGACAGCCCCCAGCTCGTGGGCAACGGCTACACCGCGATCGCGGCTGCGGCCCAGCACACCCTGGCCCTGAAGTCCGACGGCACCCTCATGGCCTGGGGCAGCAACAGCGTGGGGCAGTTGGGCACCGGGGCTGCAGGGACCACGCCGGTCCAACCCACGGCCGTGGTGTTCGGCGGCACCAGTCCGGGGCCGCTGGGCGAGGTGACCGTGACGGGGCCCATTGAGCTGCGGACGCTCACGGTGCGGGTGCAGATCGCCAGCGAACACCTGGCCAGTGGTGTGCAGGGCGATGTCTATCTCATGGTCTTTGGGCCGGATGGATCGGCATACTTCTACAACGGGTACGGTTTCCCACACGTGACGCCGTTCGGTCTTCCCCAGCCCTGGATCAACGGGCTGGAGAACAGGACCACCGTGCTGATCTCGAACCAGGACCTGCGCGCCTTGCGGGGCACCAAGCTGTATGTCGGTTACGGGCTGAAGAGCAGCAAGCACAGCGACACGATGCAAGAGATGCTGGCCAGCAAACGCTACCAGCTGGTGTACAGCTTCCCGTAGCCGAAGGCGCGGGCCGGGTGCTGGTCCGACGGTCTCAGGCCGCGACCGCACCGCGCGGCAGGGCGCGCAGCGTCTCCCACGCCTCGCGCGCCCAGTCCTTGTCCCAGTGCGACAGGGCCTGGTCATAGGCGGCGTAGAAGTGCTCCAGCGCGCTGTCGCTCTCGCACCAGGCCAGGGCCAGCGGCAGCCGGGTGGGCAGCAGCTCGGCGGGCCCCTCGTCGGGGTGGCTGGCGGCGTGCAGGATGGCGGCCGGCGTGGTGCACGCCTGCAGCACGGGCAAGACCTCGTCGTCCAGGTATTCGAACAGCCCCGGAATCAGCCGCTCCACATACTCGGCATTGCGCAGGGTGCCGCCGGCATGCACCATGTCCGGCCCGCGTTCCAGGTCCACCATGAGTGCGGCGATGCCGCGGAACTCGCGGCCCCGCACCTGGATCCGCCGGGCGCCGCCGAGGGCCTCGAGCACGGCCTCGGGCAGGTGGGGCACGATGGCCGCGACCACATCCACCGACAGGCGTTCCTCGAAGGTCGAGAAGCTGATGGTGATGGACTGCGTGCCGACCGGCACCGTGCGCTCGGCCACCAGCGGGATCTCGGAGCGAAAGGGCTCGCCGCGCACAAAGCGCCAGCCCAGTGCCTCAAAGCGCGGGCGCCACGCGGCCTCGCACTGCGCCATCACCGCGTCGCGGTCTGCGGGCACCAGGGCCGGCGCCGGCAGGCCACCGTCGCCCCGGTCCAGGCGCGAGAGGCCATCGAAGGTCAGCACATAGCCGAACGGCAGATAAAGGCGAGCCGCCTGGTCATCGTAGACGCTGAAGCCGAGTTTGGTGGCGCACTCCACCACCACCTCCTGGTAGTTCTCGGGCCCATGGAAATCGAGGCCCTGGCTGCGCTTGCGGTGCCCGGGGTCGATGGGGTATTCGATCCACTCCCGGGGCGTGCCCTGCGCCACCATGCGCGCTTCGATCGCGTCGCGCAGCTGCTGCCATTTGGCATTGGGCAGAGAAGCCCGGTCGCTCAGGTACTGGTGCTGGCGCTCGGCCGCCGCCAGGCTGGTGGGGCGGGGGTGCTCCCAGAGATGGACCACATAGCTCATCGGGCGTCTTTCATCAGCGGTGATGGTGGGGCGGCATTATCCCTGTGCGCACCTGCCTGCCTGCCTGTCTGTCTGCCTGTCTGTCTGCCTGCGCCAGGTGTCAGCCCGGGCGCTGGGCCAGCGCTGCAATGACCTGCGCGAGCGGGGTCGTTCCGGCCTGTTCGGTGGCCGCGGGATCGCTGTGGATGTCGATGTGCGAGGTATTGAGGCCCCGTGTCATTTCGGTGAAGCCCACCAGGGCGGCCTCAGAGAAGCGGGCATCGGCCAGCGCCTGGGGCCACTGGGCTTCGGGCACGGCGGCCACGTCGATGGGCCTGCCGAGCGTGGCCGCCAGGACGGCGGCGACATCGCTCGGTGCGTAGTCCCGGGGCCCTGCGAGGGCCACGGCGCGGGTCCCGGTCCAGTGCCCGGTCCCCTGCAGCAGCAAGGCCGCTGCAGCGCTGCCGACGTCTGTGGTCGCCACCATCGGCAGGGCGCGCCGGGGCGGCGCGAGAAAGCTCGGCAGCGTGCCGCTGCGCACGGCCTGCGCGACCATCGGCGCCCAGTTTTCCATGAAGTAGGCCGCGCGCAGGAAGACGGTGGGCACGCCGGCCGCCTTCAAGCGTTGCTCGAACATGTGGTTCATCCGGATCCACCCCGTGCCGCCCGTGCGGTCGGCGCCCACCGATGACAGGGCCACCAGCCTGGGCACGCCCGCCGCCAGCGCGGCGCGCGCCGTGGTGGCGGCCATCGCGTCTGCCAGCTCGAAAAGGTCGTCGCGACCGTAGTGCTGCGGACAGACCACATAGGCCCCGCGCGAGCGGCTGAGCGCCTGGGTCATGGAGGCCAGGTCCGTGAGGTCGGCCACGGCGATCTCGGCGCCACGGTCGGCCCACCACCGGCCCTGAGCCGGGTCGCGCACCACGGCGCGCACGGGCTGGCCGGCCCGCAGCAGCGCATGGGCCGCGGCGGCGCCGGTACGGCCGGTGACGCCCACCACGGCATAGGGGAGGGCAGGGAAAGCAGTCATGCAAAAAACTCCAGTTCAGAAGAGCCGCCATGGTGCGAGAGGGCTTAGCATGCGGCAATGGCATGAACGTCATAGTGAATATGCACCAAGTGGATTTATCGGCGCTCGACCTGAACCTGCTCAAGCTGTTCGACGCCCTGGTTCGGGAGCGCAGCGTCACCCAGGCGGGCCTGCGCCTGGGGCTGAGCCAGCCGGCCGCGAGCCGGGCGCTGGCGCGGCTGCGCAAGATGCTGGGCGACCGCCTGGTGGTGCGCGGCAGGCTCGGGCTGGATCTGACGCCGCGCGCCCAGGCGCTGGCAGGCCCGGTGGCCCGTCTGCTGGACGATGCCCGGGGCATCATGGCGCCCGCCGTGTTCGACCCAGCCTCGGCCACGGGCCGCATCACCATCGCCGCGCACGACCACCTGGCCCTGGTCGTGCTGGCCGGGCTGGTGGCGCGCCTGGAGCGCCAGGCGCCCGCACTGGGCCTGCATATCGCGCCCCCCGTGGGCGACAACGTGCGCCTGATCGAGCAGGGCGGTGCAGACCTGGCCCTGGGCATCTTCGAGGCACTGCCTGGCAGCCTGCACCGCCGCGGCCTCTACACCGACCACCTGGTGTGCGTGGTGAGGGCCGGGCATCCCGCGGCGAAAGGCCGGTGGGGCCTGGAACCCTACCTCGCCTTGCGCCACATCGCCATCACCATTTCCGGCGTGGGCGAAAGCGCGGTGGACACCGCGCTGGCGGCGGCGGGCCGCAGCCGCCACGTCGCGCTGCGGGTGCCGCATTTTCTGGCGGGTGCGGTGCTGGTGGCAGACAGCGACATGGTGCTCACCGTGCCCCGCCGCCTGGCGCAGCTGCTGGCGCAAAGGCTGTCACTGGCGCTGCTGGATCTGCCAGTGCCGGTGGCCCCCCTGTCGCCGGCGATGGTCTGGCACGAGCGCTGGCACGGCGACCCGGCCCATGGGTGGGTGCGGCGGCAGGTGGTGGAGGTGGCCGCGCCGTTGGCGTCGGCGGGGAAAAAGGGCCCCCGGCCTGGTTGAGTGGGAAAGCGCCCTGGTGCCTGGCGCAGGCCCCGCCGAAGGGCCGGCCTGCGGCTTCAGCGGTTGGCGCGCAGGCCCCTGCACCCCATGGATTCCGGGTGAGATTGTGTTGTTGACCAAGACCGCGTTCTGGCATTAAATATTTTTGAGGGCGGGATTGCCAGGCACTTGCAGCCGGCGGGGGACTGTTTTCGCAGGTGACATGGGCATTGCAATGCGACTTCTGCCCCTGAGCGCCACCTTGCGGCCAGCCTCCACCTTGCGCCTGTCCCACGCGTAGCGCTTGGCGTGTGGCAGCGCGAGGCCTTTTGCATCGCGCTGCCCCCCGTTCCTGTCTTTCTTCATCGGTGTCCAGGGAGGCCCGTTTGGCAACGGTTCTGGTAGCAGACGACGAGCCTGTCAACCGCGAGTTGGTGGTGACCTTGCTCAAGTACGCAGGCCACCAGGCCCTGGAGGCGATCGACGGTGCCCAGGCGCTCGATTGCGTGCTGCAGCACCGGCCGGACCTGGTCATCTGCGACATCCTCATGCCCACCATGGACGGGTACGAGTTCGCGCGCCGGCTGCGCGAGGATGCCCGCGTGCAGGCCACCCAGGTGATCTTCTACAGCGCCACCTTCCTGGAGCACGAGGCGCGTGTGCTGGCGGCCGCCTGCGGCGTGCACACGGTGCTGGCCAAGCCCTGCGAGCCCGAGCTCATCTTGCAGACCGTGGAGCGCGCGCTGGCGCCCGGCGGGCTGGACCAGCGGGTGGCCGGGCATGGCGCCTCGTTCGAGCGCGAGCATGTGCAGCTCATCAGCGACAAGCTCATCGAGAAGGTTGCCGAGCTGGAGCAGGCCAACGTGCGGCTGCAGGGGCTGTCGAGGCTGAGCCTGGGCCTGTCCTTCGCGCGCGAGCCGCAGCAACTGCTGGAGACCTTTTGCCGCGGCGTGCGAGACCTGTTTGCGGCGCAGGCCGCCATCACCGCCGTGCTGCGCGTGGGCGACAAGGGCATGGACTGGTGCGCGACGGGCTTGCCGGGGGATGAGCCCCCAGGCCTGCGGCCGGCCGTGGCAGAGGCCTTGGCCGGCCTGGCCCGGCAGGGGGATGGCAGCGCGCCGGCCGCCCGCCGCATCGACCTGGATCCACCCGCGGGCATGGCCGGCGGGAGCGGCTGCGCACCGCTGGCGCAGGCGCTGCGGGCCTGCCTGCCGCAGGCGCGCTGGGCCCTGCTGGTGCCCATTGCCGCGCACAGCGCCCGCGATGGCTGCGTGGTCCTGCTCGGCGCGCGCGAGGGCGAGCTGCCGCCCGGCGGCGGCGAAGCGCAGGCCCTGGAGGCGCAGGCCGCGCACTTCGGCCGGGTGTTCGAGAACATCCGCCTGTACGCCCAGGTGCAGGACCAACTGGCCCAGCTGCGCGCGCAGGAGCGCGAGCGCGAATGCACCGAGGCCCTGCTGCGCCTGGAGCATGCCACCGCCAGTGCGCTGGCTGGCGCGGACGGGCTGGACGCCGGGGCCCTGGCGGTGCTGCGCATCCTGTGCGAAGCGCAGGACTGGGTGTTCGCCCGCTTCTGGATTGCCGACGACGCGCGCGGCGTGCTGCGCGTGGTCGCCCACTGGAGCCTGCCGGGCATGGCGCCGCCCGAGCCGCCCGAGGGCCTCGCCCGGCTGGTGCTGCACAAGGGCGAGGGCCTGGCCGGCCATGTGTGGGCCAGCGGCGAGCCGCTGTGGGTGCCGGACCTGCGGGCCGAGCCGCGCGTGGTGCAAAAGGGCCTGGTGCAGGGCGACGTGGTGGCCAGCGCCAGCCTGCTGCCTGTGGTGTCGGGCGGCCAGGTCTTTGGGGTGCTGGCGCTGCGGGCGCGCGGCGCGCGCGTGCCCGACGGGCGCCAGCAGGCCTCGGTGCAGGCCATCTGCCAGCAGCTGGGCCAGTTCGCGCGCACCAAGCTGGGCGAGCGCCGCGTGCAGCGCTTGCACCGCGTGTCCAGCGTGCTCAGCGACATCAACTCCCTCATCGTGCGCGCCACCGACCGCGACGAACTGTTTGCCGAGGCCTGCCGCATCGCGGTGGAGACGGGCCGCTTCAGGAAGGCCTGGATCGGCATGCTCTCGCACACGCCCTGGCGCCTGCAGGCGATCATGGCGGCGGTGAGCGACGTGCCTCTGTCCGCCGAGGCCCTGCTGTCCATCCGCGAAGCCATGCAGCAGCAACTGCAGGGCGGCGGCGTGCGCCTGGAGCAGCTGCTGGAGCACGGGCAGCCGATTTTTGAGAACGACATCGCCGCCAGCGACTGGCCCGGCGTGCGCGAGCGCGCACTGTCCGCGGGCTCGCGCTCCCTGGCCATCCTGCCGCTGGTGGTGGAGCGCCAGGCGGTAGGCCTGGTTGTGCTGCATTCGCTGGAGGTCGGCTTCTTCGATGACGAGGAGTGCCAGTTGCTGCTGGAGCTGGCGGGCAACCTGGCCTTTGCCATGGAGCACCTGCAGCGGGCAGAGCAGATCAACCGCCTGGCCTACTACGACGTGCTCACCGGCCAGGCCAACGGCATGCTGTTCCGCGAGCGCCTGGCGCAGCACCTGCATGCGGCCGCGGAGCGCCAGACCCTGGTGCTGGCCATGGTGGACATCGAGCGCTTCAAGTCGATCAACGACTCGCTGGGGCGCCATGTGGGCGACGAGGTGTTGCGCCAGGTCGGCGCGCGCATGGCGCAGCTGCTGCGCGGCGCGAGCCACATGGCGCGTGTGGGATCGGACCAGTTCGCGGTGCTGTTCGACGAAGAGCTGGCAGAGATCGAGGTGGCCCGCATGCTGCAGGACTTCTACCGGCAGTGCTTCAGCGACCCGGTGGTCGCCAGCGGCGTGGAGCTGCGGGTCAGCGGCCGCATCGGCGTGGCCCGCTTTCCGATGGATGGCGACAGCGCCGAGGCGCTGTACCACAACGCCGAGGCGGCGATGAAGCGCTCCAAGACCTCCATGGACCAGGTGCTGTTCTACGACGCGCGCATGACCGAGGTCATCGCCGCCAAGCTGGCGCTGGAAAACCGCCTGCGCCGCGCGCTGCAGGCGAGCGAGTTCACGCTGCACTACCAGCCCAAGGTGGACTGCGTGGCGCGCCGCACTGTCGGGCTGGAGGCGCTGATCCGCTGGAACGACCCCGAGCGCGGCCTCGTGTCCCCGGGCGATTTCATCCCGCTGATGGAGGAGACCGGGCTGATCGTCGAGGTCGGTGCCTGGGCCTTGCGCCAGGCGCTGGCCGATCGGCGCAGCTGGCAGGCCCAGGGCCTGCACCCGCCGCGGGTGGCGGTGAATGTGTCCGCCATCCAGCTGCAGCGTGCAGAATTTCTGGGCATGGTGCGGACCCTGCTGGCGCAGGAGCCGGGTGAGCCGGGCATCGACCTGGAGATCACCGAAAGCGCGGTGCTGCAGCAGGTCGACAAGACGGTGCAGACCCTGCACGACTTGCGCGCCCTGGGGCTGGACATTGCCATCGACGACTTCGGCACGGGCTACTCTTCACTCTCGTACCTGGCCCGGCTGCCCGTGCAGGTGCTCAAGATCGACCAGTCCTTCGTCTCGGCAATGGCCAGCGATGCCGATGCGCAGACCCTGGTGGACACCATGGTCTCGCTGGCACATGCCTTGCGCATGAAGGTGGTCGCAGAAGGGGTGGAAACCGAGGAGCAGGCCGCCCTGCTCAAGATCCTGCGCTGCGATGTGATGCAGGGCTACCTCATCAGCAGGCCGCTGGCGGGTGAAGCGCTGCTGCTGTGGCTGCAGCGCCAGTCTGGCCATCCCCAAGGGGCTGTGCGCCAAGGGCCCTAGCCTGGGCGGAGAGGGCGGGAGGGTGGCCGTTCACGCAGCCCTTTTGGCTGCTCAGTGCTCGGTATCGTTGCCCTGCTTGCCCGTGGTCACCGAGGCAATCACTTCGAGCACGAAGGTCAGCAGCAGCACGGCGCCGGCCGCCATGGCATGGCCCGAGAAGTACAGCGCGGGGGGCGCGAGGATGGCTGCGAAGATCAGCAGGGCGTAGTGCCTGGGTTTCATAGCGGGTGCCTCCTTGGGGTGCGCCGTTGCCCTGGCTCAGGTGCGCGGCAGCTCGCGCAGGTCCACGGTGCCGCCGGCCTCATAGACGGGGTTGCCGGCCAGAAAGCGCCTGGCGGCCTCCAGGCTGTCGGCGCGCACGCGGATGAAGCCGCTCGGCGCGCCGCTGAGGGCCTGGCCGGGCTGGCCTTTGCGCAGGCGCTCGCCCGCGCCGATGGCACTGCCACCGTCGAACTGGCCGCTGGCGCGCAGCTGGGTGAGGTAGTCGCCCCAGCGCTGCGGGTCGTTGGCGGCCGCGGCGTCGCTGGCGTCTTCGTGCATGAGCAGGATGTATTCGTTCATGGTGTGTTGCTTCTTGCTTGTGGGGCGTTCACAGCGCGAACACCTCGAGCGACAGCTGCTGCATGCCGCCCACCAGGGTCACCAGCGGGTCGGTGGCCAGGGGCAGGGCGGCGGCTGCGGCGATGAGCGTGGCGGCGGTGGCAAAGGGCTTGTCGGTGCCCACCATGGCCGAGAACTGGGCCACGAAGGCCTCGTCCACGGGCGTGTTCAGGAGGTTGGAGCCCACCAGGCGCACCAGGGCGGCGTTGTCCGTGCCGGGCAGCAGGGTGTCGACCATGTTCTGCGCCAGGGCGTTGTAGCTGCCCAGTTCGTCGGCCTTGCGCACCCAGACCGATAGCTCATGCCGGTCGGGGCTGCGGTCGGTGAGGGCGCTGAACAGCGTGAAGGCCTGGCCCACATGGCCGCCTTCGGTCACGCCCAGGTGGGGCAGGGCCGTGTCGTAGGCGAGCACCGTGTCCTTGAGTTCGATGCGCTCCACGCCGCGCAGGGTGGCCGGCGTGCCGGCGCTGCCGCCGACGGGGGTGAAGACGATGGCCCCGTCACTGCGCTGCAGCAGGCCCAGGGCCTGCAGGCTGGCGTAGGGGGTGTCGAGCACCACGGTGTCGATGTTGCTGCTGCCGCTGATCTGGTCGGCCCCGCCCAGGGAGACAAAGCGCGTGCGCACGCCTGCGGCCGCGGCCAGGGTGTCGGCGCCGGTGGTGCCGGTGAGCGTGGCCTGCACGTGGGTGGTGGTGGTGGCGATGGTGCCCAGCTCGTCGAAGGCGGAGAGGTAGGCGCCGTCGCCCGCCGTCCAGCCGATGGCGAAGCTGCCGTCGGCAAAGGCCTGTGTGGCCGTGCCGACGGAGAAGGTCTTGTCCACGATGCGCACGTAGGAGTGCGCGTCCACCAGGATCTCGCCGCCGAACTTGCTGCCATTGGCGTGGAAGATCTGGCCCCGGATCTCGCCGCCCAGGTTGCCCTGCACATCGACGGTGCTCCAGAACACGACGAAGCGGCCGTCGGCCAGCGCCTGCACGGCCTGCGGGCTCTGGCTGCCCGTGGCACCGGCCGTGTTGACCACGAAGGCGTTGCCCTGGGGGGAGCCCTGTGCGTCGAGGAACTGGCCCTGCACGTCGATGCTGTCGTTGGTGTTGGGGCCCGTGCCACGGCTGCTGGTGAGCTGCAGCAGGCGCCCGTCGCCCAGCGCGTGGATGAGGGCGCGCCCGGCATGCACGCCGAGGTTGATCTCCGCGCCGATGGGGGCGCCTGTGTCGGCGCTGTAGAACTGCAGCCAGTTGACTGCACCGGTGAAGTCGGCCGTGCTCGTGGTGCGCAGGCCGGCAAAGCGCGTGGCGTCCACCGCAAAGAAAAGGCTGTTGGTGGCATAGGCCGTGGGCGTTCCCATGGCGGCGCCGGTTGCGTCGTACAGGCCGCCGTAGGTGGCAGCGCTGCTCGCGTACTGCCCCCACGAGACAAAGACCTTGCCATGGGCCAGGGCCAGTGCGTTGATGCCCGCGATGCCTTCGCGGTTGCCGATGAGGGTCTGCTCACTGCCGATGCGCGCGCCGTCTGCGCCAAAGCGCTGGGCCAGGATGGCGTTGCTGCTGTTCGGCTGCCAGGTCACCAGCACCGTGCCATCGGCAGCCGTCTCGGCATTGGCGCCGTACTGGTGGTTCTGCGTGGCCGTGTTGACGACGAACTCGCCCCCGGCCAGCGTGCCGGTGCTGCGGTCTGCAATGCGGCCGATGATGGCGTCGCCATCGCTGTCAGCGGGGTGCCGGCCGCCGTAGACGATGAGCATGCGGTCGTTGGAGAGCGCGGCAATGGACAGCGGGCCGGTGGCCCGCGGCGTGTAAAGGGCGGTGTGCGCCAATGGCATGGACGAGGATCTCCCAGGAGTGCATTGATTCTTGTAGTGCCTGCCGGTTCGGGCGCTGGGTGCGCATGCATGAGCGTGTGCATGCATGGATACCCGCGCGAACATGGCGGCGCAATGGAGAATGCCGCAAACCGCGGGGGCGGTCGAGCTTTTGAAGGCAACAGAATGTTGGCGCGGCCCAGGGGCCGCGCCGCCTCATTCTGCGGCATTCACCTCACTGTGGCAGGGCCGGCCCGCCGGTGCCCGGGCCGTCAGAATGCTGCGGCGAGCTGGCCGGCACCGAAGTTCGCGTAGTCGGTCGCGCTCATGGTGAGCACACCCACCACCGAAATGCCTGCGTTGGTGAAGTCGCTGCTGGCCAGGTGGGTATCGCCACCTGTGTTGCTGCCCACGTTCACCACGGCCAGCACCATGCGCGAGTTGGTGGTGTCGTAGGCCGATACCAGGTAGTTGCCGTTGGCCGCCAGGGTGTCGATGAAGGCCGTGCCCAGGGCTGCCGCAAAAGTGCCCTTGACATCGGTGGTGAACGCGACGGCGGTGGTCAGCTTGATGAACGACACATCGGTGGCAGCGGTGGCCGAGGTGTCCTTCGCCACCGTCTGCACCACCATGGCGTCACCTGGATCCAGCGCCTGCGTGGCGGCCCCTTTGGCCAGGCCGTTGGCGACGGAGTGCGTGAAGCTGGTGTCATTGGCACTGAAGGCCAGTTGATCGGAGGCCAGCGCGAAATCGGTGATGTGCGCGAACGCGGTGTAGTTGGTCGCGGCGCCCGTGCCGGCGGACACACTGGCCACAAAGCGCACCACGTCATTGCCCGTGCCGGTGGTGATGGTGTCGGCCCCCGTGCCGCTGGGCAGAAAGCTCACCGCGCCCAGCTGGATGGTGTCGTCCCCACCGCCGCCCACCAGCGTGTCGGCCGCATTGCTGCCCTTGAGGGTGTCGTTGCCCGAGCCGCCCTTGATGGTCACGGCGCCCAGGGGGGTGCCCGTGATGTTCAGGCTGCCCGTGAGGGCCGAGGCATCGATCTCCACGCCGCCGACGATGTTGCCGGTCAAGGCGAAGTTTCCGCTGCCGGTGAGGATGTATTTGTCCACGCCTGTCACGTTGGTGGCGTCCAAGGAACTGCTGCTGTTGATGGTCAGCTCAATGGTTTCGACATTGGTGATGGTGGGCGCCGGGGCGGCGCTGGCCAGAATGGCCGTGAGCCGGTCGTTGCCGCCCGCGCCGTCGATGTTGTCGGAGGAGCCCAGTGTGCCGACGGGCGCGTTGACCAGTTCGTCTGCCGCGGTGAGGGTGAAGGTATCCACCCCCGCTGTGAGCGTAGCGGCGGGCGGAGGTGGAGGAGGTGGTGGAGGAGGTGGTGGTGGCGGAGCCGGTGGCTCGGGCGCAGGAGGCGGGGGTGGGTTGAGCGCGGTCTTGGCGGCATCGACCGAGGCGGGGTCGGCGGTCACGCCCACCAGTACCTGGGCCAGCTTGGTGAAGTCGGTCTCGGTACTGACCAGGAGCTCGGCGTGGTAGTAGGCCACCTCGGCCTGGTTGTTGAGCACGGCCTTGGCCGGAGCGAACCCTGGGTGGGTGGCCGCATCGAGCGCTTGCAGGGCATCCACGATGATGTGCGCGGCCGTTTTGCCACCTTGGTAGCTGTTTTCTGCCCAGGTGCGCAGCCACTGGTACTGTGCGGAGGCCAAGCCCAGCGGGGCGAGGAACTTGGCGGAGAAGACCTCGATGAAATCGCTGGACGCCATGCGGTCGGGATAGGTGGCCTGGAATTTGTCGGTGGCAGCCAGCGTGGTGGCCAGCTGAAGGAGAGTGCTGCCGGCCTCCATCGCCTCCTTCATCAGCTTCAGGTAGGACTGGCCCGGCGCAATGCCAAACATGCCGATGGCGAGCTTGATGAGGTTTTTCGTGCCTTCCACTGTGACGATGGCCATGGGTGAATTCCTGTTTGTGAAAGTTTGTAAGCGAGCTGCCATGGTAGCGCCTGTGTGGGCTTGCTGTGTCCGGACAAGCCCCGAAAGCCTCGCTTCGGCACGGTGCCATGGCAGGCCCGTCCCGGCACGCGGCTGTGCATGGCCCGGGTGATGGCCGGGGCATGCGGGTGCTGCAGGGTTTTTTCTCCATGGGCAGCCAGCCCGGCTGTGACGGCCCCATGCCCATTCGCATGGGGCCGTCACAGCCGGGGCAGCACCTCTTGCCCTATTTCGCGCAGCACCTCGTCCGGCGCACGGCCCTGGCGCTGCGCCAGGTTGAACAGCACGTGGCCCACGCCCATGGCATGCAGGCGCTGCAGGTAGGCGATGAGTTCATTGCGCCCGGCGCGCAGGCCCAGCTCCAGCGGCTCGGCGGGGGCTGCCGGGTCGGCCAGCAGGTCGAGCTGCACGGACTGGATGAAGGGCTTGCGCTCGCCGCCGGCCTTCTGGTCCAGCGCCTGCTGCCACAGGTGGATGCGGCCTTGCTGGCGCGCCTCTTCGCGGTGGTAGCTGGCCCATGCGTCGGCGTGGGCAGCGGTCCACTGCAGCGACTGCCGGGCCGAGCCGACCACCACCATGGGGATGCGCGCCGCGGGCGGCGGCATCAAGTCATAGCCGCCTGTGGCGTCGAGCAGCGTCTGCCGCTCGGTCGCATCGGGCGACAGCGCGGCGCGCACCAGCGGCCAGCGGCTGCGAAAGGCCTCGCCCCGCGCGTCCAGGCTTTCGCCGAACGAGGCGAACTCCTCGGGCCGGTCGCCCGAGCCCATGCCCAGGATGAAACGGCCGCCGCTGATGCGGTCCAGCGACAACGCCGCCTTGGCCACATGCAGCGGGTGGCGCAGCGGCAGCACGATGGCCGCCGCGCCGATGGCGATGCGGCGCGTGGAGGCGGCCAGCGCAGCCAGCCACAGAAAAGAATCGTCGAGCGCGCTGGCGGTGTTGTCGCTGCCCTGGGGGATCATCAGCGGCACATCGCGCGCCCACAGGGCGGCAAAGCCCAGGTCATCGGCCAGCGCGGCCAGGCGCGTGTTGGCATGCAGGTCGGCCATGGCACCGCCATGGTGGCCAAAGGGGGTCATGAAGCCGAGCGTGAGCCGCCCGGGTTGGAAAACCTGTGCGTGGCCGGCGTTGAAGAAAGGCGTGGGCATGGCGCGAAGGATAGGGCCATAGGCCGCCGTGCGCCCACGCGGCGGCAATGCCCCTGCCGGGCGGGGCGGGGCGGGGGCCCTACTTGCGCGCCTCGCGCGCCCACGGGGCCAGGCGGCCCAGGTCCCGCAGCTGTCCGTTGGTGTCAGGGCCCATGTACATCAGGTGCGGGGTGCCGTGGTCGTTGACGCCCAGGGCATGCCCGCCGGGGTAGACACGGTAGCGGAAATTCACGGGGTGGTCGGCCATGACCCGCTGCCCGGCGGGAAAGGTCTGTGGCAGGGCGCGTTCCGCCCAGTCCATGACCAGCGCCGCGTCGTTGTGGGGCCGTAGCGCGCTCACGGCGAAGGGGGTGAAGGATTGGGGCGGTGCACAGATGGCCAGGTTGAAGTCGGGGTTCTTGTAGGGCAGGTAGCCCGTATTGGGGTAGTAGGCGCCATAGCTGTAGCACAGGTTGTGGCCCAGGGCCGTACCCTTGCCCCAGCATTGCGCATAGCCGCCGTCCAGCACGGCACAGGCGTGCTCCAGGCCGGCACTGATGGCCACGGCGTCGGTGATGCCGACCACCTGCACATAGACCGCGCCCGTCTGGTTGGGCACGTAGCCGGTGCCCAACTGGCCCTTGGAGTGGTCGCCCCAGCACTGGACGCGGCCGTCCAGCAGCAGGGCGCAGCTGAAGCCGTAGCCCACCGCGACCGCCTTGGCCCCAGGGCCCAGGCCGGGCACGTCCACCGGGGTGGTCACCGTGCCTGCATGGGCCGGCACGCCCAGCTCGCCAAACAGGTTGCGGCCCCAGCAGGCGACCTTGCCGGCGCTGCGCAGCACGCAGGCGTGGCCGTCGAAGAGGGCGACGTCCACGGCATCCTGGACGCCGGGCAACTGGCGGGGCGTGCGCGGATCGTCCTGCGCGCCTGCCAGCAGGCTGCCCGCGCCAACGCACCACACCGTGCCGGTCCGCAGCACCGCGCAGGTGCTGCCATTGCCCGCGGCGATGCGCACCGCATCCGACAGGCCGGGGACGCGCAGGGCGTACTCGGTGGTCATGACGGCGGGCGCCTGCAGCCCCATCTGGCCCTGGCCCGCATCGCCCCAGCACGCCACCTCGCCAGCCTGCGTGAGTGCGCAGGCATGCCGCATGCCTGCCGCGATCTGCGTGGCGTAGAGCCTGCTCTGCTCGGTGCCCTGGCGCAAGGCCATGGGCCAGATGGCGTTCCTGCCGTCGTAGTTCAGGCCCCGCTGGCGGTACTCGTTCCTCGGGCCCCAGCAATGCACGGTGCCCTCGGCCGACAGTGCGCAGCTGAAGCCGTTGCCTGCCTGGATGTCCAGCATGCGGGTGGTGGCCAGTGCCGGATCCACCGGCACGCTCCCCCAGCAGGTGGGCAGGCCGGCATCGGAGACTGAGCACGCATGCTCGTACCCTGCGCTGATGGTGGTGGCCAGCGCCGGCACCATGGTGCTGCCGAGCAGCCATGCTGCACAGGCCAGCAGCCAGCGCGAGAAGAGGGGGCGGGTGATGGAGGGGCGAAGGCTCATGCTGGCTGTGGCAATGCGGGAAAAACCATTCTAGGCACGTGCCCGCTGCGGGGCGCAATCCCCCAATCGGGCCGGCCCTGGCCCGCACTGCCTCGGCCCGGCGTTTGCGTCAGAAGCTTTCCCACTCATCGTCGCCGCCCTTGGCTGCGGCGCGGGCCACGGGGGGCGCCGCCAAGGGTCGGGCGGTGAGGGGCGCAGGGGCGGGTGCCTTGGCGGTGTGGGCCACCCTGGCCGCGGCACGTGCAAGGGCCGGTGGCTTGCTGGCCGTGGCTGCGCGGGTGGGTCGGGCCGGCGGTGGCGGGCTGCGGTGGCTGATTTCGCCATCGTGCGCCAGGCGGAACACCGCCACCGCGTTCACCAGCTCGCCCGCCTGGCTGTTCAGGCTGCTCGCCGCTGCCGCCATTTCTTCCACCAGGGCTGCGTTCTGCTGCGTGGCCTGGTCCATCTGCGTGACCGCTTCTCCCACCTGGCCCACGCCTGCGCTTTGTTCGCTGCTGGCCGCGCTGATCTCGCCCATGATGTCGGTCACGCGCCGGATGGAGGCCACCACTTCGGTCATGGTGGCCCCGGCCTTGTCCACCAGCAAGGTGCCTTGCTCCACGCGCTCGACGCTGGCCGTGATCAGGCTCTTGATTTCCTTGGCCGCTTCAGCGCTGCGCTGGGCCAGGCTGCGCACTTCGCCGGCCACCACGGCAAAGCCGCGGCCTTGTTCGCCTGCGCGCGCGGCTTCCACCGCCGCGTTCAAGGCCAGGATGTTGGTCTGGAAGGCGATGCCGTCGATGACGGAGATGATGTCGGCGATCTTGCTGCTGCTGGCGTTGATGCCTTTCATGGTCTCGACCACTTCGGCCACGACGTCACCGCCCTGCACGGCCACGGTGGAGGCGCTCAGCGCCAACTGGTTGGCCTGGCGCGCGTTGTCGGCGTTCTGGCGCACGGTGGAGCCCAGTTCTTCCATGGAGGCTGCGGTTTCTTCCAGCGCCGAAGCCTGCTGTTCGGTGCGGGCGCTCAGGTCGTTGTTGCCCGAGGCAATCTGCGCGCTGGCCGAGGCCACGCTTTCGGCGTTGCTTCGCACGCCCGTGACCACGCGGGCCAGGTTCTGGCGCATGTACTCCAGCGCCGAGAGCAGCTTTCCTGTTTCGTCGCGCGATTGCACGCTGATCTGCCCGCTCAGGTCGCCGCTGGCCACGCGGTCCGCGGCCTGCACGGCCTGGGCCAGGGGGCGGGTGATGGAGCGGATGATGGTGATGGCCAGGAAGATGGCCAGCGCGATGGCCAGGGCCCCGGCGATCATGACGTCGCGCTGCAGGGCGGCGGCGGCGGCCTCGGCCTCCTTGCCGGACTGGTCGGTGAGCTGCGCCTGGAAGTCCACCTGGTCGCGCAGGGTCTTCTGGTAGTCGAGCTGGATGGGGCGCAGCTTTTCTTCGAGCAGCCGGGTGGCCTCGTCCTTCTGGCCCTTTTGCACCAGGGCCAGGAACTCGTCGCCGCGGCTGTAGAAGTCGGCACGGGCCTTGAGCATGCTGGCCAGCAGCTCTTCGCCCTTGGGCGAGGAGATCAGCGTGTCCAGCAGCTTGTACTGCTCGGCCGTGGTGGAGCGCGCGGCGCTGATCTGCTCGAGCGCCGCCTTGGTGATGGGCTCCGAGCTGAAGATCACCAGGTTGCGGTACTGGATGGCCTGGGTGTTCACGCTGTTGGCCAGCACCCCCAGGGCCTTGGTGATGGGCACGCGCGTATCGAGCACGTCGTTGAGCTCGGAGCGCTGGTCTGCCGAGCGCACCAGGGTGGTGGCACCCAGTGCGATGAGCAGCAGCACCATCGCTGCAAAGGCCACCGTGAGCCGGGTGGCGATGGTCATCTTGTCCATGGTGGTTCTCCCTCGGGCAGGTTGCACGACTGCACAGCGGCATGCCGCATCCGTCGACAGGGCGGCCGCCTGGCGCACCCTACCGCGAAAGGCGGTTTGCCCGAAGGGATTTTTGACACGCACGCCACGCAGAAGCGGCGGCGGGCCTGGGGATCAGAGGGAGAAGGTGTTGCCCGCCTCGGCCCGCGCGCGCAGCCAGGGGAACAGCTGGTCGGCGCTGTCGACGATGTGCTCGAACAGCGCGCACTGGTCGTGCGACCAGAAGTACACGGCGCCGGCATCGGGCCCGTCGGTGCGCAGCAAAAAGCAGTCGGGCACGTCCGCATCGCCCACGATGGGCAGCATGCGCGCGGGGGTGATGCCGTCGTCGGCAATGGCCTGGCGGATCTCGGCGGCCAGCCCGGGCGAACTGTGCTCGTGCAGGCCCAGCCAGTCCAGCAGCTCGGCGTGCTTGTCCAGCGCCTCGCGCACGCTGAACAAGGTGTAGTCCTGGCGGTACTCACCGTCCACCACGCTGAGCTGGTGCGGCTGGCCGGGCGCGGTGAGCCATTGCCGGTAGGCGGCGGAGACTTCCAGCGCCTGGGGAAAGTGCTCGCGCAACAGCGCCAGGTCGGCCTCGCTGGCGGGCTGGCCGCTGGCCTGCTCGAAGCGCAGGGCGGCCAGGCGCTCGCGCTCGGCCGCGTTGGCCTCGCCTTCCTCGCGCGCCACAAAGGCCTGGTAGCCGGGGTCGGCCAGCACCTCGGGCAGGTCCAGCTGCCAGGTGCGGTGCGCCTGGTAGGCCGGGGCATTGCGGCCCAGCTGCAGCAGGGCGCGGACGCGGTATTCCTCGATCTGCCGCGTGCCGTGGCTGGTGCTGTCGGAGATGGCGATGGCCGCGAGCGCCTCGCCAGGCTGGCCGGCCATGTGCAGCAGGTATTCGGCCCGTGTCTGCGCGGCGGTGGCGAGTTGTGGGGGCGCACTGGCATAGCCGTCGCCGAAGTGGTAGCCCGCGCTGCCCTTCGCGCCGGTGTGCATGCGGTAGACGTCGCCGCCTTGCGCGGCGGCGCTGTCGATGATGAAGCCGGCATGCGCCAGCGCGGCGGCCCAGTCGGCATCGGCCTGCGCCGTGCCGGGGTTGGCGCGTGCCCGGTTGGCATGGGCGCGCCGCGCGGCGGTGTGCCAGTACCAGGCGTCGCGGCTGCCCTGGCATTGCTGCAGCAGGGCCAGGGCGGCGTCGAAGTCGCCGCACTCGGTGTGCAGCGCGGCCAGGTCCATCCGGCATTCATCCGCCGTCTTGGACCGCTGGCCGCGCAGGCTGGCAGGCGAGTACACCCGGTCGGGTGCCACCACTTCCTGCAGGCCCGCATCGGCCAGCGTGCGGCGCAGTTCGACAAAGCGCTGCAGCAGCGCCTGCGGCCCGCCATCTTGCGCAAAGGCCAGGTCCTCCATCATCTTGAACTGGTGGGCGCTGGTGCGTGCCTCCTGCCGCTTCCAGTAGGCCTGGCCGTCGTAGCCGTGGGGCTCGAGCGTGAGTTGGACGAGCAGCGGGGCCGCGTTCTTGCGCTTGGGCGCGGTTTCGAGCCAGAGGCAGGTGTAGGTGGTCATGCGGGCGTGCGAAGGTGCGGAGCGCCCTGCGGCGCAAGGCAGCTATTGGAGCACCGATACAGGGGCATTCGTACGCGGCGCTGTGACGGAATTCACGGGAGGCGTTCTTTTCAGGCTCCGCCGCCTTGCCGCCGGAACACCCGCTCCACCACTTCGAACATCACCTGGAAGACGATGGCCAGACCGGCCGAGGGAATGGCGCCAGCCAGCAGGGTGGTGCCGTCGTTGAGCGCCAGCCCCTGGGCGATGCGCTCGCCATAGCCGCCCGCGCCGATGAAGGCGGCGATGGTGGCGGTGCCCACCGTCATCACGGTGGCGGTCTTGATGCCGGCCACGATGACGGGCAGGGCCAGCGGCAGTTTGACCAGGCGCCAGCTTTGCGCCGGTGTCATGCCCAGGGCCACGGCGGCCTGGCGCGTGCCCTGGGGCACCTGCATGAGGCCCACGGCGGTGTTGCGCACGATGGGCAGCAGGGCGTACAGGCTGAGCGCGACGATGGCCGGCACGGTGCCGATGCGGCCCAGCAGCGGGATCAGCGCGGCCAGCAGCGCGAGCGAGGGGATGGTCTGCAGCAGGCCCACCAGGCCCAGCACGCCTTGCCCCAGCCAGGCGCGCGCCGCGGCCAGCGTGCCCAGCGGGATGCCGATGAGCACCGCGATGCCCACGGACACGGCCACCAGCCACAGGTGGTCGCGCGTGAGGCGCCAGAAGTCGCCGCCGAAGATGGCGCTGGACAGGGAAGGGCGGGCCTGCGCGGTGGCCGTGCTGGCTGTGGTGGCGGGTGCTGTCGCAGCAGCAGGCGTGGCTTGGCCGGCCAGGAAGGCGGCCGCGATTGCGGGAAAGGCCCGGCCCTGCAGCTCGGCCTGGGCGTTCATGGCGATCATGCGCGTGACGTCGATGCGGCCTTCGAGTGCGGCGATCTTCTGCCAGGCCTGGGGTGCGCGCGTGGGCAGGTCGGCGCGGTAGAGCAGCACCGCGTCGTAGCGCGGGAAGTAGTTCTCATCGTCCTGCAGCGTGACCAGGCCCAGGTCGGCAATGCGCGCGTCCGTCGTATAGATGTCCGTGAGGTCGATGCGCCGGGACTGCAAGGCCTGGTAGGACAGGCCATGGTCGATGGAGGTGGGACGCTGCGGCAGCTGGTAGCGTTTGGACAGGCCGGGCCAGCCGTCTTCGCGGCCCAGGAACTCTTGCGAGATGGCGATGCGCAGGTCCGGGGCCTTGCGCAGGTCGCCCAGGGTGGTGAGGCCATGCTGGCGCGCCACCTCGGCGCTGGCGGCCAGTGCATAGCCGTTGGCAAAGCCCAGCGGCACGCCCATGGCCAGGCCCATGGCGCGCAGCTTCTCGTCGATGGCCGCGCGCGGCGAGCCGGTGGGGAGTTTCAGGATCTCGCGCTCCACCGTGCCCAGGTACTCGGGGTAGACATCGATGGAGCCGGTCTTGAGCGCCTCGACCACCACGGCGGTGTTGCCCAGGCCCTGGCGGTGTTCTGCCACAGCCCCGGCTCCGCGCGCAGTCTGGGTGATGACCTCGCCGAGGATGTAGCTTTCGGTGAAGCGCTTGGAGCCTACGGATACGGACTCGGCGGCCTGTGCGGGGCCAGCCACCAGGCCGACAACGGCCAGCGCGAGTGCAGTGGCAGTGGCTGTGGCGATGGCGCGCAAGGAATGTGCTGCGTTCATCATCCGGGCCATTCTGCGCTGACTTGGCGGCGCCCGTGCGCATTGCTCGCCTGTCTGACACGCGGCATGCCACCCGCCTGACAGCGCACCCCCGGGCGCCGCACCACCATGGTGGCATGCATGCCACCCCCCACCTCCCCGAATCCGACACGGTTGCCCGCGATGGCGCGGACATGGCCGGCACGGCGCCCTCGGTGCTGGACACCATCCACCGCCCGGCCCTGTTGGTGCTGCCCGGCTGGGACGACGACGGCCAGGCCCAGTACGAGGCGCTGGACCATGATCTGGCCGCCGAGGGCTGGCAGTGCCGGCGCGCTCACCTGCCCGATGCCCACTGGCCCGCGGCTGAGCGCGCCAAGGTGAACCGCGAGGACAGCCTGCGCCAGTCATTGCACGACTACCAGATGCTGCGCGTGCACGCCCGGCCCGACGGCATGGGGGTGCTGGGCTTCAGCTACGGCGGCTACATGGCGGCGCTGCTGGCGGGCATGTACCCGTTCGACTGGCTGGTGCTGCGTTCGCCGGCGATCTACCCTGATGCGGATTGGCTGCTCGCCAAGGAAGACCTGGACCGGCGCGAAGTGGACGCCTACCGCCACGCCATGCACACGCCCGACAACAACCGCGCGCTGGCAGCGTGCACCGCCTTCAAGGGCGATGTGCTGCTGGTGCAGTCCGAGCACGACGAGGTGGTGCCGCGCCCGGTGATCGACAGCTATGCCTGGGCCTTCGGCAATGCGCGCAGCCTGGTGCGGCACACGTTGCTGGAGGCCGATCATGCCCTCTCGCAAGCCCGCTGGCGGCGCACCTACCACGCCATCGTGGTGGACTGGCTGCGTGAGCGCCGGCGTGGGGGGCGTTGAGTACGATTGTCTGTGGGGGGCGTGGCTGGCCCATCGGGCTGTTGCCAGTCTTGAGCACCGGTGCAATACCAATGGACTCAGCAGGCCCCTGAAAGAGCCTGCTGGGAGCGTCAACTGACCTGGTTCGGACTCAGCGCGCCCCGGCACCAGCACTGCCGGCACCGGCGCCCGCACCGGCACCGGCACCTGGGCCAGCGCTGCCTGCGCCTGCGCCAGCGCCGGGGGCGCCTGCACCCACGCCCGCGCCTGCAGCACCGCTGCTACCGGTCCCGGCACCAGGGCTGCTACCGGCAGCGCCGACGCCTGCACCGGCCGCTGCCGCACCGGGGGCGGCGGCCCCGGCAGCGCTGCCGGGAGCGCCCGCGCTGGTGGTGCCACCCGAGCCCGAGCCCACGCTGCCCGGGCCGGTGCCGCTGTTGCCGGCGCTGACCCCGCTGCTGACCCCGGGGGCTGTGCCGCCGGTGGCGCCCGGGCTACCCGCTGCGCCGGGCGCAGGCCCGGCACCGGTGGTGCTGCCTCCCGTAACCGTGCCACTGCCGGCGGCGCCTGTGGTGCCGCCCGTGGCCGTGCTGCCCGTCACGCCGCCTGCGGGATTGCCGGCGGTCCCGGTGTTGCCCACAGTGCCCGTGGTGCCTGTCGTACCTGTGCTACCCGTGGTGTTGCCAGTGTTGGTGTTGCCTGGAACAGCGGATGTGTTGCCGGTAGCCGTTGGCGAGCCGATGCTGCTGCTGGGGATGCCGCTCGGGATATTGCCCGGCACGCTGGTGTTGCCGATGCTGCTGTTGCTGCTGGGCGTGGTGGCCGTGCTGCTGGTGGTTGCGGTCGTCGCCGTGGTGCTGGGCACCGTGCCTGGGCTGGGGCTGCCGGTGATGGCCGTGTTGTTGTTGCTGCTGCTCGGTATGGCGCTGGGGATGTTGCCGGGAATGCTGGTGGTGCCGATGCTGCTGTTGCTGCTTGGCGTGCTGGGGTTGCTGGGCGCACTGGTGTTGCCGGGGCTGCCGATGGTGGCGGTCGATGGCGTGGCCGGGCTGGCGCTGCCGAAGCCGCCCTGTGCCTGGGCGGTCTGTGCGGCGGCGAGCGCCAGCACCGACGCTGCAAACATCGGGGCCGCCACAAGGCGGCGTGTATGCGAGAGAAATGGATGGCGCATGGTGAAGAAGCTCCTGAAGGTGGCGGTGGCCTGGGTGGTCACCATGCTTTCCATGGTGGAGCCGCCGGTGGCGCGCCGCGGTAGGGCCTGCGGTGTGCACGGGGTAGGACGCAGCGCCTGCGGCGTAGCCGGTGCTGTCTTCTGAAACATTTGGATACTTGGCCGCGATTTCGGACATCTCTGGAACGCCTGCTTGCGCATGTAATGGTGCCGCCTTGTTGCGCCCCACAGCCCCATGAACCCCTTGCTGCCGCAATTTCCCGAGTCGCTTGTGCAGATGCTGCACAGCCCCGATCTGTCCACCCTGCACGGGCACGTGCAGACGGTGGCGCAGGCGCTGGGGTTCGAGCATTTCGTCTACGCCCTGCGTGTGCCGGAGAACTTCACGCAGTCGAGCATCCTGATGGTCGATGGCTACCCGCCGGGCTGGACGGGCCACTACATGGCGCAGGCCTACCATGCGCACGACCCGGTGATCCGCTATTGCAGCCGCAACATCCTGCCCGTGCTGTGGCATGGCGTGCCGGGCGGTGCCTCCGAACCGGATGCCCGGCGCATCATGGGCGAGGCGGCCGATCATGGGCTGTGCACCGGCCTGAGCGTACCGCTGCACACGCCCCACGGCGAGCTGGGCATCTTCAGCGGCACCGTGTCGCGCGTGGGCCGCGCGGCCCAGGCCGACATCGCCCAGGCCCAGGCCCATGCGCACCTGCTGGCCAGCTATGTGCACGAGGCCTTGCGGCGCCTGGCCCCCATGCCGCCCCAGCGCCCGGTGCTGAGCCCGCGCGAGCAGCAGGTGCTGCGCTGGGCCGCCGATGGCAAGACCTCGTGGGAGATCTCGTGCCTGCTGCACATCTCCGAGCGCACGGCCAATTTCCACCTCAACACGGTGGCGCAGAAGCTCGGGGTGTTCAGCCGCCAGCATGCGATTGCAAGAGCGCTGCTGCTCGGGTTGATCCAGCCCAGCCCGTTCTGAAGCCGCCCCGGGTGGCTGTGCCCGGTTCAAGCGGTTGCGGCCACTGTCATATCTGACAGTTCATGCCCGTGCGGTGCGCCGATATGGTCGGGTCTTCATTGCCTTTGCTTGCTTTTTTTCCTTTCTATCTTTTGAGAGACGTCAATCCATGAAGACAGCCTTTTCCGCACTGACTTGCCTGGCCGCTCTGGCCGTGATGAGCCCCCTGGCCGTGCAGGCGCAGGGTGTGCAGATCAATCTCGCCGGCTCCCAGGTGGGGGTGGTGGATGGCCAGAACCTGCGCATCAACAACGTGGAGTATGCGGGCCGGCGCTACATCCTGGAGGTGCAGTGGAACCCCAATGCCGCGACCTTCGTGCCCACCAAGGTGAGCGAGCAGGCGGCATCGGGCCTGCTGTGCAACGCGCCGGTGTTCGCCTCCAACGCGCGCGCGGGCACGCTGATGCTGCAGGTCGACCCCGGCAACCGCGCGGTGCAGGTCTCGGTGGTCAATGACGGGCCGCAGGACCCCTGGAGCTTCTCGCTCTATGGCTGGCGCTTCGTGCACAACCAGACCGCCTATTCGCTGACGCTCAAGCCCTCGGAGGTGGACCCCAACACGGCACTCATGAACCTGGCGAGTTCGAGCCTGTACAGCGTGCGCCCGCTGGCGCGGGGCGAGCGCCTGGTGGTGGGCACCATCAACAACCTGCCCTCGGGTTTCAATTTCAACATGCCCATCAGCAGCGTGGTCTACGGCAACCAGACCACGGCCTGCCAGTAAGCCAGCAGGCCTGGGCAAGCCTGCTGGCAGGGGCACAGCAGCCCGTTCAGACCTCGGCGCCGGCCTGGGATGAAACGCCCAGCAGGTAGTCGGCCACCTCTTCCGAGAAGCGGCTGCGGTGCGTGCCGCCCAGCAGCACCGCGCCGTCGTCCCGGCCCTCGGGGTCGGGACGCACGCTGGGCATGCCGTGGGCCACCAGGGCCTGGGCGCAGCCGACCCAGTCGCCGTCCGGCACGGGCGCATTGATCGAAGCCCATGACAGGGTGCCGATCACGTTGTCGCCAAAGCCGTGCATCGCCCGCCAGTCGGCACCCTGCTCGAGCAGGAAGCGGGTGAGCGGCGCGTCCCCGCGGAACACGGCCTGGTTCAGGGCCGAGCCATCCCAGTCGCCGCCGCGCGTTTCGATGGGCCAGCCCAGGCGGACCATGGTGCGCACCGCCTCGCCACAGCCCTGGGCAGCTGCCAGCTCGGGCAGCAGGCGCAGCTGGGCAGGCACCAGCGTGCCGAGGATGCCGGGGTGCGCGGCCTGGAGGGTGCGGGCCGCCGGCTCGTCGCCGCGCGCGCAGGCGGCGATGAAGGCTTCGTCCGGAGCGAGCGGTGTGCTGCTACTGCTGCTGCCTTGCCCTTCCTTCTCGGTGGCGTCCTGCAGCAACTGCGCCACCTCGGTCAGACCGTAGCGCAGGGCCACGGTGCGGGCGGGCGTGCCGTCTTGCGTGCGCACATCGGGCCGGGCACCTGCGGCCAGCAGGGCGGCGATGTGCGCGGGTGAGCGGCGCCGGCGGATGGCCCACAGCAGCAGCGATCCCCATTCGGAGCCGGGCGCGCTGCCGGGCGCCTCGTTGGCATCGCCGCCATGCGCCAGCAGCAGCTGCAGGGTGGCCAGGTCATCGAGGTCGAGCACGCGGTACATGGCGTTGGTGCCGGTGATGCGTGCGCCGGCGGCCAGCAGCAGCCGGGTGCATTCGGGCCGGTCGAGCGAGTGGTACAGCGATTCGTTGTCGTCGGGGCCGGCACCGGCTTCGAGCAGCAGTTGCGTGAGTTCGGGGTCGCGGTTGCAGCCGGCGGCGCCGTACAAGGCCGAGAGCGGGTGGCCCTCATCGGGCGCTTGCAGCGAGGCCGGGGGCCAGCGGTTGCCCACCGCCTGGTCGGGCGAGGCGCCGGCAGCCAGCAGGTGGCGCGCGCAGTTGCGCAGCCGCTCGCGGTAGTCCGGCAACTGCAGCAGTGCCGAGTGCGTGACGGCCACCAGCGGCGGCAGCCGCAGCGGGCCGCCCGCGCGGTGCACCCAGCCCGGGTCGCGCTCCGTGGCCTGGCGCAGCACGGCTTCGTCGCCCACGGCGCAGGCGAGGTACGGGTCATCGCCCAAGAGCAGGGCCGGGTTGTCCTGCAGCAGGCGCACGGCCACGGCGGGCCGTGCGCGGTTCATGCCGCCGGAGATGTCGCCCGCATACACCAGGCCCAGCCAGTGCAGCAGGGCCCGGGCCGGGTCGCCGCTGTCGTCCAGCATGGCGCGGCGTGCGGCGACAAATCCCTGCAGATCGGCCCAGGAGGCAAAGCCGTACTCGCGCGCAATGCACGACTGCGCATCGTGCAGGCGCAGGCCCTGGGCAATCAGGGTGGCGTCGTCCTGGCCCGCGGCGGCGGGCAGGGCGGCGCGAAAGCGCTCGAAGGCCGTGGGCTCGCTGGTGGTGTCGTGGGTGCGGTACAGGGCCAGGAGATCCTTGGCCTGTTTCTTGAGGTGGCCGATGTCGGGCCGGGCGGGAAGCCGCTTGCCGTAGGGCGTCGTCGTCATGAAGAAAACCTCCGTGCATCAGGTGCCGATGGCCCGCAGATCCGGCTGCACAAAAGGCGTTGGATAGGCGTGTGGTCGAAGGCAGCGCGGACTCTTTGTTGTCCTGTGCTGCCTTCTGCAAGTGGGTTCTACCCTTCCCGCGGGCCCGGGGGCGGCTTGCAACCGCGCGGGGGGATGATAGCGGATGTGTGTTTGCTGTTGTGGGTGTGGGTTGTGGTTGCTGCTGTTCTTGTTTTGAGGGCGGGGGCCGGGATGTGCGCCCGGCGGCGCAGTAACTTTCTCTTGCGTCGCCAAGAGAAAGTCACCAAAGAGAAGGCGACCCCCAGTCTGCGTCCCCCGTTCGCCCTGTCGGGCGAACGGGGGCAACCTGCGATGCTCGGATCTGGGGTGGGCGTCGATGAACTCGCTGCGTTCCCCCTGCGGGTGAACTCTGCTCAGACAGCATCGACGAGCCAGAAGACGAAGTGCATGTGTCCTTCGGCACATGCACCCACCCCAGCTCCTGCGCTTCTCGGCGCAGCCAGAAGGGGTGGGAAGCGGGGACAAGCACGGCTGCTGCTACGCAGCTGCGCCGGGTGTCGGTTCGCGCGGCGCGCTGCCGACGGCTTGGGCGCGAGCGCCCTGCCCAGGCCAAGCGCAGCGAGGCAGATCGGGCCGAGCGAAGCAATGGCCCGTGTCGGTATCCACCCCCTTCTGACCGTGCCGAGAAGCGCAGAAGCTGGGGTGGCGTGTGTGCCGCAGGACACACACGCTTCGTCATCTGACTCGCCGCAGATGTTTGAGCGGAGTTCGAAGAACGCAGCGAGTTCCGAGGCGCACCCCAGCTTCGAGCATCACAGGCTGCCCCCTCGCCCCCCGGCGAGGGGGACACGGGCAGCGGGGTCGCCTTTCTTTTGGGTACTTTTCTTTGGCGAAGTGTACAGACCGGGGACATAGTGAACACCTGTGCGGGGACATGGTGAACACTTTTCATTAGGCGGCGTTCGTGCTGGCCAGGTCAATCACCAGGCAGCGATGGTGGGCAAAGAACACCTCATAGCAACCATCCTTGCCAGGCTTGGCCCGGATGCCCACCCGGTGGCGA
>JAESFW010000166.1_pt1 | contig 26304 bp, 25 predicted proteins | sample 9269481 | NCBI WGS metagenome assembly JAESFW01 (sample SAMN14515350, study PRJNA621654) | algae metagenome | isolation source: Lyngbya sp. HA4199-MV5 and co-occurring heterotrophs from soil with... | place: USA: Ahupuaa O Kahana State Park, Hawaii | collected 2009-07-21
GCGCGTATGTAAGCTGACAAGACAGCGCCGGGCAAACCGAAGATGAATCCGAAGTAGGGCAAGACGAAACCAGCAATGATTGGCCTTGACTCAACTTTTAGAAGTTTCCAGCGATAGGCTAGGCGAAACGCAAGAGTGTCTGGGAAGCCAATGATTGAGGAGTCGTCAAGGAGTTCTTGCACGTTTCTATCTGGCGGTGGTTTCAAGAAAAGCCGCACGCGTGCCGCGCATGAAATGAAGAACAAGGCAAGTGCTATGGCGAGCACATAGCCCTCTGCGGCGCCACTGACGTCGATTCCTCTGATCACAATGCCGGGACCTTCATTTGCTAGCGCCTAACACCAGAATTAAGCCGACCCGCGAAGCGGGTTCGGCTTGAATGAATTGTTAGGCCTCTCCACCGGGAAGGCCCGCCGCTATAAGCTTAAGCCTTGCGACCGCGTCAGTGGAACCAAAGCGGCCAGCCGCACGATAGCTCTCTTTTACCGCGTCAGTGTCGGAGCAGATCTTGGCAAGAATGGTGTCTGCCACTTGCTGATGGAGGGCAATGCGCGCGGCGTACTTGGCAAGCACGGCTTGACCTGGCTGATCCGACTCGTGGCCGTCCAAGGCAAATGACCAATAGAAGTTGTCGTACTCGGCGCAGAATTCAGCGAACGACGCGTGTCCAGCAGCACACTCGCGCACCAGGTCATCAGCGCGATCTAGGGCTGCAAGGAGATCCATCTCTGTCGGGTAAGAGTTCATTTCTTGAGAGGCCTAACACCTAGTAGACCCCATACATGGGGTGATAACGCCGAGTATTGAACCTTGGCGGAGGGGCGTCAATCGCGGGTTTCATTTGTGACATCAATGTCTTGCGCGAGCGCGCTCCCGTATCGGCTGTTGCTGGCCCGGGCGTTATCGGAACTCGTCGGGAGGCGGGATTATCAGGGGCTTGATGGGGTGATAACGCCGATTACCCCGGGAGTGCGGGTGCCCGATGGAGGTGGGTCCGTGTGCGGCAAGCCTCACTCGCTGGGGGCGGGCATGGCGCTGGGCACGTGGTGGGCGGCGAGGAAGGCGCGCAGGGAAGCCGGCTTCACGGGCTTGGTGAGGAGGCGGTAGCCGCGTTCGCGGGCGTCGCGCTTGAGTTCGTCGCGGCCGTCGGCGGTGAGCAGGGCGCCGGCGACGGGACCAGGACTGGCGGCGCGCAGGGCGTCGAGGGTGGCCAGGCCGTCGAGGCGGTCGTGCAGGTGGTAGTCCACCAGCATCACGGACGGGCCCTCGGCGATCTTCTCCAGGGCTTCGTCGACGGTGGTGGCGGTGATGACGTCCACCTGCCAGCGTCCGAGCAGGGCCTGCATGCCGTCGATGATCTCGCGGTCGTTGTCCACGCAGAGCACGCGCAGGCCGGCCAGCGAATCGCTGGCCAGAGTGTTGCGCCGCGCGGACGCGCGTCGTTCGATCACCTGCGTGCCGCGTGGCACGATGATGCAGAACATGCTGCCGCGATCAACGGTACTGCGGGCATCCAGCTCGTGCTGAAGCAGGCGCGAGATGCGCTGGCAGATGGACAGGCCCAGGCCCAGCCCGCGTTCGCCCCAGTCGAACGGCTGTTGGTAGCGGTGGAACTCGTCGTAGATCTGCCGCATGTGGTTCTCGGGAATGCCGGGGCCGGTATCCCAGACCTGCAGGGCGACCCGTTCTCCCTGCGCGCGCATGCCGATGACGATGCGGCCTTCGCGCGTGTACCGCAGTGCGTTGGCGAGGAAGTTCTGCAGCACGCGACGCAGCAGGCGACGGTCGCTGCGCACGGGGATGGCACGCGCATGAACGCGGAGCTTCAGGCCGCGGCCGGCCGCGACCGGGGCGTACTGCGCCGCCAGCTCGCGCATCAGTTCGCCGGCATCGAAGTCGGTGATCTGGGTCTGCAGCCCGCCGGCATCAAGGCGCGACACGTCGAGCAGGCCGTCCAGCAATTCCTCGGCGGCGCGCAGGGAGGCATCGACGCGTTCGGCCAAGTGCTGGCGCTCCTGCGCCTGTGCATCGGTGCCCTGTTCGCTGTCGCGCAGGGCGCTGACGAACAGGCGCGCGGCATTGAGCGGCTGCAGCACGTCGTGGCTGATCGCCGCCAGGAAGCGCGTGCGCGATTGCTGCGCGTGTTCTGCGGCCTTGCTGCGCTCGGCCACGCGCTGTTCCAGCGTTTCGTTGGTTTCCAGCAGCAGCGCTTCGGCGTGCTTGAAGTCGGTGATGTCGTTGTAGCTGGTGACGTAGCCGCCGCCCGGCAGGGGCTGGCCGCGCATCTCGATCACCTGGCCGTCGGCGCGCACGCGCTCGAAGATGTGCGGTGAACCGGCGCGCATGTAGCGGATGCGCTTGTTGATCTGCGCATCGATGTCGCCCTCGCCCAGCTCGCCGCGCTCGGCGTTGTAGCGGATCAGGTCGGCGACGGGACGGCCGACATAGAGCATGCCGTCGGGATAGCCGAACATCTGCTGGTAGCGCCGGTTCCAGGCGACCAGGCGCATGTCGGGATCCACCACGCTGACGCCGGCGCTGATGTTCTCCAGCGTGGTCGACAGGATCTCGCGGTTGAACCGCAGTTCCTGGCCGGCCTGATCGAGCACCGCCACCACTTCGCCCAGCTCCATGCCCGAGCCGCGCAATACGCTGGTCAGCACGAGGCGCGCGGAGGCGGCGCCGATGGCGGCGGCGAGCAGGCGCTCGGTGAACTGCACCCAGGCGCGGTCGGCCGGGACGTTGGGCTGGTACTCGCGTCCCAGCGCCTGCGCCTGTTCGGCGAATGCGCGGCGCGCATGACGCTCGCCGACCACGCGCTCGGCCAGCGTGCACAGATCGCCGACGCGCACGCTGCCGGGCCATTCGCCGGCGACCAGCGCCGGGCGCTGCGCGTACGGGTCGAGGAACGGCGCGGCACGCAGCCGTTCGTCCACGCCGGGGCGCGAGCGCGCGGACACGATCATCATCGCGCCGGTGTTGACCAGCAGCGACCAGAACGTACCGTGCGTCAGCGTGTCCCAGCCGCTCAGCCCGAACAGCTGCTGCGGGCGCAGCCAGCGGATGCCGAACGGGCCGTCGTGCAGCCACAGCACGTCGAACCAGCCGGCCTGGGTCATGGTCGGCAGCAGCAGCGTGTAGATCCAGGTGGCGAAGCCGAGCACCATGCCGACCTCCACGCCGCGCCGGCTGGCGCCGCGCCAGTACAGGCCGCCGATCAGTCCCGGCGCGAACTGCGCGACCGCCGCGAACGCCATCAGCCCGTACGACGCCAGCGTGCTGTCGTTGCCGCTGCTGCGGTAATAGCTGTACGCCGTCAGCGCCAGCAGCAGGATCGCCACGCGGCGGATCCACAGCACGCGCGAGGCGACGTCCGCTTCGGCGTGATGCTGCGCCCACCCGCGACGCAGCAGCAGCGGCATGACCAGGTCGTTGCTGACCATGGTGGCCAACGCGATGCTGGCCACGATCACCATGCCCGTGGCGGCGGAGAATCCGCCCACGTAGGCGACGATGGCCAGCGCGGTGCGCCCTTCCGCCAGCGGCAGCGCCAGCACATAGCTATCGTCGGCCACGCTGGTGCCGCCGAACAGCGTGGCGCCGGCGGCGGCGATCGGGACCACCATCAGCGAGAACAGCGCCAGGTAGCCGCCGAACAGCCAGCGGGCCTTGCGGATGTCGCCCACGTCGCTGCATTCCACCACCGCCACGTGGAACTGGCGCGGCAGGCAGACGATGGCCAGGAAGCCGAGCAGGGTCTGCGCGATGAAACCCACCGGCGGCGCGTTCTCGAACAGCGTGCGCGCGGAGTCGGTGACGCGGAAGGTGTTCTCGCCCAGCCACAGGTAGGCGAACACGCCCACCGCGATCATCGCCACCAGCTTGACCACCGATTCCAGCGAGATCGCCAGCATCATGCCGTGGTGGTGTTCGGTGGCATCGACCTGGCGCGTGCCGAACAGCGCCGCGAACAGCGCCATCAGCAGCGCGACGTACAGTGCGGGATCGGTGAAGAAGCCGTGCGTGCTGTCGCCGCCGTCGCCGCTGAGCACGCTCAGGCTCATCGCCACGGCCTTGTACTGCAGCGCCAGGTAGGGCACCACGCCGATCAGTGCGATCACCGTCACCAGCGCCGCCAGCCGGCGCGAGCGGCCGTAGCGCGAGGAGATGAAGTCGGCGATGGAGACCGTGTTCTCGCTGCGCGCGATCAGCGCCAGCCGCTCGATGATGCGCCAGCCGAACAGCAGCAGCAGGACCGGTCCCAGGTAGATCGGCAGGTAACCCAGGCCGTTGCGCACCGCGCTGCCGACCGCGCCGTAGAACGTCCACGACGAGCAGTACACCGCCAGCGCCAGGCTGTAGACCACCGGGCGCAGCCACGGACGGTCGGGATACATCGGTCGGCGGTCGCCCCACCACGCCACGCCGAACAGCAGCGCGGCGTAGCCGACGGACACCAACAGCAGGATCCAGCTGGAAACCAACGCCCTCTCCCCGGGGCCCGACCCGTCGCCGAGTGTACCGGCTGCCGCGCGTCGCGGCGGCGGGTCAGGGCGCCGGGACTGCCAGCAGTTCGCGCACGGCCGTCTCGGCCTGGCCGCGCAGTTCGGGGATGGCGATGCTTTCCCAGACGCAGCCGATGCGCAGGCTGCCGAGGATGAAGATGCGCGGCTGCGGACGGCCCTCGGCATCCACCATGCGGCCGTCGCGCGCCGCCTTCAGGCCGATGCCGTGCGGTCCGGGCTGTGCGTGGCCCCTGCCGAGCAGGTCGTGCAGGAGCGGGTTGCGCATGGTCTGCGCACGCATCTCCACGCCGGTGGCGTTGACCACGTAGTCGACGTCGAACTCGTCGGTACGGCCATCGCGGGTATGCGTAGTGATGCGCAGGCGGCGGCCTTCGTCCATCACCGTGTCCAGCCGGCCGCGGTGCAGGCACAGCTGGCCGCGGTCGAGCAGCGCCTGCAGCGTGGCATGCACCTCCGGCGCGATGCGGTGGCGGTGCACGTCCCACTGGCGCACGACATGGCGCAGGAAGCGGCGCTGGTCGGGCAGCGACATCGACTGCCACAGCGCCTGCACGTGCGGACGGATCCGTTCCATCGCCGCCTGCCACGGCAGCCCGTCGGCGACGGCCTGTTTCGCCGCTGCGCGCAGGAAGCGCATGCGCGCGCGCAGGTCCATGACCTGCAGCGGGGCGGGATCGAAGGTCGCCGCGCCGCCATGGCAGTGCGGCAACGGCAGCAGGGCGTGGCGCGACAGCACGTGGATCGTGCCGGTGTGGCCGTTGTCGTGCAGGCTCAGCACGGTATCCACCATGCTCAGGCCCGAACCGACGATGCACAGCTCGGCGTCGACCGGGATCGCCTTCACCGCATCGAAGTCCCACGCCGCCAGCGAACGGCCAGCCGGCAGGTGCGGTGCGCCGCGTGCCGGCAGCGGCTTGGGCGTGTTGCCGACCGCCATCACCACGCCGTTCGCGTGCAAGGCCCCGTGTTCCGCCAGGTGCAGCGTCGCGCCGTCGTCGCGTGCCTCCAGCTCGCATACGCTGTCGCGGATCACCTGCAGCGAGGCGGGGCTCGCGGCGATGGCCTCCTGCAGTCGCGTGCGCAGGTACTCGCCGTAACGGCGGCGTGCGATGAAGGCGTGCGCCAGCGTCTCCCGATCCGCGCCGCCGGGCGGCGTGGTGGCGACCACATAGTCGAGGAAGTCCGCAGGACGGTCATCGAAGGCGCTCATGCGCGCGGCCGGCACGTTGAGCACGTGCTCGCCGTAGGTCGTCGCATAGGCGACGCCCTGCGCCAGCACCTGGCGCGGTTCGATCATCACGATGCGCAGCGGCGTGGTGGCCAGGCGCAGCGCCTGCATCGCCGCCAGCACGCCGCCGGCGCCGCCACCGATGATCGCGAGGTCGCAGGACGGCGGGGGCGTGTCGATCGTAGCGGTCATGGCGCCATTGTAGGCGAACGGCCCGCGGCGTCCGTGCGACGCGATGCCGCTACATCAGCGAATCCGCCAGCCGCGCGACGCCTTCGCGGCTGCGCTGCCAGCCGGGGCGGCGTCGCCACGCATCGCGGTCCACGTGGTCGGCGTGGGCCAGGTACTCGGCCTCGATCGCGCGGATGCGCGCCACCACGTCCGCGTCGTAGCAGACCAGGCCGATCTCGGCATTCAGCGCGAACGAGCGGATGTCCAGGTTGATCGAGCCGACCAGGGCGATGCCGTCGTCCACCGTCAGGTGCTTGGCATGCAGGAAGTGCGGCCGGTACAGTGCGATCTTCACCCCGCAGGCCAGCAGCTCGTCGTAGTACGACTGCTGCGCCCACGCCGTCAGCGTCTGGTTGTTGGTGGCCGACAGTACCAGCTGTACATCCACGCCCGACAGCGCGGCGATGCGCAGGGCGCTGAGCGTGGCATCGTCCGGTACGAAGTAGGGCGTGGTCAGCACCACCTTGTGGCGGGCGAGATGGATCAGCGCATTGACGGTGTCGCGCGCGTTCTCGAACGGATACGCCGGGCCGCTGGGCAGCAGCTGCGCGGCGACGTCCTGCGGCTGCACGCCGAGGTCGGGCTGCACGATCAGGCGCTCGCCGGTCTCGAGGTACCAGTCGCTGGCGAACACGCCTTCCAAGTGGGACACCACCGGTCCCTGCACGCGTGCGACCAGCTCGCGGTTCGGATGCCCGGGCACGAACACCGCATCCGCCAGGTTCTGCGAGCCCACGTAGCCGATCCGGTTGTCGATCACCGCCACCTTGCGGTGGTTGCGCAGGTCCATGCGCCCGCTGCGGCGCCACTGCAGTCCACCCGGCAGCATCGCATGCACCTGCACGCCGGCCGCACGCAGCCGCGCGGTGTAGGCGCGCAGCCCGCGCTTGGCCCCGACCGCATCGAGCAGCAGTCGGCAGGTCACGCCGCGCGACGCGGCGCGGCACAGCGACGCGGCGACGGCGTCGCCCACCGCATCGTCGAACATCAGGTAGTAGAGCAGATGGACCTGCTGCGTGGCGCCGTCGATGTCCTCGAGCAGGGCGCGCAGCGAGGCCTCGTAGTCGTCCAGCAGCACCACCGCGTTGCCATGCGTGGGCATGAAGGCGCCCTGGCGTTCGATCAGCGGCGCCATCTCGGCGGCGGCGCCGCCGTGCGGCGTCCAGCGCAGCGCGCTGAGCGGGCGCTGCTCCTCGCGGATCACATCCGACGCGCGCGCCTGGCGTTCGATCCGCTCGCGCGAAAGCCACGGGTGGCCGAGCAACAGGTACAGCGGCAGCCCGAGTAGCGGGACGAAGCCGACCAGCAACAGCCAGCTGCGCGCGGCCGCCGGCGTGGTCCGGCTGGGAATCCACCACAGCGCCGCAAGACGGATCAGCCAGTCGACGATCAGCAGGGCGGTGCCGTAGGACCAGTCCATGGGGTGGGGGTGTTTGGGGAGGGGGTGGCCGGATTCTGCGTGCAGGAGCGTACAAAGGAAAATCCGGCTTCTCACGGTGGCAGAAACCCCCGCTCTATTCCTTCTCCCCGTGCGCGGGGAGAAGGTGCCCGGAGGGCGGATGAGGGGCAGCTTTCGACTCGCCGAAGCCGGAAAGCAGAAAACCCCGCCGGGGCGGGGTTTTCCTTGAGGCGCTGGATGAACCGCCATGCGGCGGTTGAAAAGCGCTTCCCGCTTTCGCGGGGATGACCTAGTGGCAAAGGCGTTCGCTTCGCGAACGCGCCACTAGGTCACTTGATCTTGCCTTCCTTGTAGATCACGTGCTTGCGCACGACCGGGTCGTACTTCTTGATTTCCATCTTGCCCGGGGTGTTCTTCTTGTTCTTGTCCGTCGTGTAGAAGTGGCCGGTGTTGGCCGAGGAGATCAGACGGATCTTGTCGCGCTTGGATGCCATGGTCGGTTACTCCTCAGATCTTCTCGCCGCGCGCACGCAGCTCGGCCAGGACGGAGTCGATGCCGTTCTTGTCGATGGTGCGCAGCGCGTGCGCGGACACTTTCAGCTTGACCCAGCGGTTTTCGCTGGCGACCCAGAAGCGGCGCTCGTGCAGGTTGGGCAGGAAACGACGACGGGTCTTGTTGTTGGCGTGGCTGACGTTGTTACCCGTCATCACACGCTTGCCGGTCACTTGGCATACGCGGGACATACGCACCTCGATAGATATTCTGTCGCCCATAGCCTGGGAGACGGCGGCCCCACCGCGAGCCAGCGCGGTGCACGAAACGGGCGGAATTTCCGCTGTCGGGAGCAGGCAGGAGACGTGCTTCCTGACCTGCACGGTCATGGACCGGACACAGCTAGCCGCGCATTATGCCGGCGTTTCCCTTGCCCCGCAAGCACTTAGGCGTCCCGCCGGACCGCGGGGGTGGTGGGCCAAGGCCCACCCTACGGGGCCTACGAGGCCACGTTGCAGCCGCCGATGGCCTGGCCGGCCCTGGTCTCGGCGATGCACGGCGCGGATCTGGCTTTCCGCGGCGCAGGTCGGGCCCTGGCCCGACATCGGAGTGCTTCGGGGTCCGCAAGGCCGGACGGGCATGGTGGGCCGAGACCCACCCTACGAGGCCGTGTCGCAACTGACGATGGCCTGGCCGGCCCTGGCCTCGCCGATGTACGGCGCGGATCTGGCCTTCCGGAGGCGTAGGTCGGGCCTTGGCCCGACATCGGAGTGCTTCGGGGTCCGGAAGGCCGGACGGGCACGGTGGGCCAAGGCCCACCCCGTGGTCACGGCGCCGCGGTAGCTGCCTTGCCCGGGCCTGCCTTGCTCTCGGCGATGAAGGCACGGATCTGTTCCTCCAGCACCGGCAGGGTCACCGAGCCCTGCTTCAGCACGGCGTCGTGGAAGGCCTTGATGTCGAATTTCGGGCCCAGCGCCTGCTCGGCCTCGGCGCGCAGGCGGACGATGGCGATCTCGCCCAGCTTGTAGCTCAGTGCCTGCGCCGGCCAGGAGATGTAGCGGTCGACCTCGGTGGTGACTTCGTGCTCGGACAGGGCGGTGTGGTCGCGCAGGTAGGCCAGGGCCTGCTCACGCGTCCAGCCCTTGTGGTGCACGCCGGTGTCGATCACCAGGCGCGCGGCGCGCCACATCTCGTAGGTCAGGCGCCCGAAGTCCTCGTACGGCGTCTCGTAGATGCCCATCTCCTTGCCCAGCTTCTCGGTGTACAGCGCCCAGCCCTCGCCGTAGGCGGAGATGTAGTTGTCGCGGCGGAACGCCGGCTGCTCGCCCTGTTCCTGCGCCAGCGCGGCCTGCAGCGAGTGGCCCGGCGAGGATTCGTGCAGGGTCAGCGCCGGCAGGTTGTAGAGCGGGCGCGAGGGCAGGTCATAGGTGTTCAGCCAGTACGTGCCCAGGCCGCCGCGGCCGGCGGTCCAGAACGGGGCGATGTCGGCCGGCACCTCGACGATGGTGAAGCGCCCGCGTGGCAGCGTGCCGATGTATTTGCCGACCTCGCCGTCGACGCGCTTGGAGATCCACGCCGCGCGCTCGAGCAGTTGCTGCGGCGTCTTCGCGTAGAACTGCGGGTCGGTGCGCAGGAAGGTGAGGAACTCGGCGAACGTGCCCTTGAAGCCGGTCTGCTTGATGACGTCCTGCATCTCGGCCTGGATGCGCGCGACTTCCTTCAGGCCGATCTGGTGGATCTGCTCGGCACTGAGGTCCAGCGTGGTGTACTCGCGGATCTGCTGGGCGTAGAACGCCTTGCCGCCCGGCATGGCTTCGGCCGCCAGCGTGGTGCGCGCCTGCGGCACGTATTCGTTGCGGAAGAACGTCAGCAGCGTGCCGAATGCGGGCACCACCTGCTGGCCGATCGCGTCGCGCACTTCCTTTCGCAGCGCTTCCTGCTCCGCCGCCGGGATGCTGGCGGGCATTTTCTTGTACGGCGTGTAGAACGTGGACTGCTCGGGATCCTTCAGGTCGGCGACGGCGGCGATCGACACGTCGCGGCCGTCCAGCACCGCGCGCGGCACCGTGAAGCCACGCTTCAGGCCGCGGCGCATGTTGGCGATGTGCTGGTCGAAGTAGCGTGGCACGTCGCGCAGGCGCGCGGCATAGGCGCGGTAATCGTCGGCGGTCTTCATCGGCCGCCGCGCCATGAACGACAGGTTCGACCAGAACGACGAGTCCGAATTGAACGGCATTTCGTACGCGCCCAGGCGCACTTCATCGGCCAGGTTTTCCACCTGCGGCCGGTAGATCGCCAGGTTGATGCGGTTCTCCGGCGACAGCTGGCTCGCGTCGATGGCGTCGAGGTCCTTCAGTACCTGCTCCCAGACCTTCAGGCGCGCCTGCTGCGCGTCGGCGCCGACGTCCGGCAGCCGGCGCCGGTTGCCGGTGGTGTCCGCGTCCTCGTCGGCCTGGCCGGTCTGTTCCTGCCGCCATTTCCATTCCTTCTCGTACAGCGCCTGGAAGCGCTGGTCGGCATCGGACGGAGCGAAGGCGAGCGCGTGTAGCGGAGCCAAGGCGAGCAGCAGGGCGGCGGTGCGGAGGTTCAAGGCGGGCCATCCGGTGGAAGCGGAAAGCGGATGGTAATGCAGGGGCGCGATCAGCGCTTTTCTGTAGGAGCGACGTCAGTCGCGACCGCGGGGCACCAGCACCGGGATGCCTTTATCGATCGCGTTGACGCGGGCGATATGCCTCGGTTCTACCGCGTGGTCCAGGGAGGCCGGCAGCGGAAGGGTGCGGTCGCGACTTACGTCGCTCCTACAACAAGCACAAGCCTCACGCCTTCGGACGCAGGCGTTCCAGCACGCCGTCCAGCGTGTCCAGGTCGGTGTACTGGATGATCAGCTTGCCCTTGCCGCCGCGGCCGTGGGCGATGGTGACGCGGGTGCCGAGGGTCTCGGAGAGTTCGGTTTCCAGCGAGGCGATGTCCGGCTGCGGCGCGGCCTTGGCCGGCTTGGCCTTCTTGCCGGTCACCGGCACCTTGCCGGCGGCGAACTGCTGCGCGCGGTGTTCGACTTCTCGCACCGACCAGCCCTGTTCGGCGGCGTCCGAGGCCAGCTTGCTGGCCAGGTCCGGCGACAGCGTCAGCAGGGCGCGGGCGTGGCCCATTTCCAGGCGGCGCGCTTCCAGCAGGGCACGGATGGCCGGCGGCAGTTCCAGCAGGCGCAGCAGGTTGGAGACCGCAGCGCGCGAACGGCCCACCGCTTCGGCGGCTTCGGCATGGGTCAGCGAGAATTCGTTGATCAGGCGCTGCAGCGACTGCGCCTCTTCCAGCGGGTTCAGGTCTTCGCGCTGGATGTTCTCGATCAGCGCCATCGCGATGACGGTACGGTCATCCAGTTCGCGCACGACCACCGGCACTTCGGCCAGGCCGGCTTCCTGCGAGGCGCGCCAGCGGCGTTCGCCCGCGACGATCTCGAACTTGCCGGGCGACAGCTCGCGCACGACGATCGGCTGGATGACGCCCTGCGCCTTGATCGACTCCGCCAGCTCGGTGAGCTTGGCGGCATCCATCTGCATGCGCGGCTGGTACTTGCCCGGCTGCAGCTGCTGCACCGGCAGCGTGCGCAGGGCTTCGCCCGGCTGCGCTTCCGCCGGCGGCGTCTCGGCGCCTTTCGGGCCGAGCAGGGCTTCCAGTCCGCGACCCAGGCCGCGCTTCTTCGGGGCGCTCATCACGCGTGCTCCATGTGCTGCTGTTGCTTCTTGCGGTCGGCCGCGCGACGCAGGATCTCGCCGGCCAGGCCCAGGTAGGCCACGCCGCCGCGCGAGGCGCGGTCGTAGCCGACGATGCTCTGGCCATGGCTCGGCGCTTCGGCCACGCGCACGTTGCGCGGCACGATGGTGCGGAAGACCTTGTCGCCGAAGTGCGTGGTCAGTTCACCGGAGACGGCGTTGGCCAGGTTGTTGCGGATGTCGAACATCGTGCGCAGCACGCCTTCAATCTCCAGGCCGGGATTCAGGCGCGCGCGCAGCGCTTCGATGGTTTCCATCAGCGCCGACAGGCCTTCCAGCGCGTAGTACTCGCACTGCATCGGTACCAGCACCGAATCGGCGGCGGTCAGCGCATTGAGCGTCAGCAGCGACAGCGCCGGCGGGCAGTCGATGATGATGAAGTCGTAGTCGCCGCGGATCGGCTGCAGCGCGCTCTTGAGGCGCTGCTCGCGGCCGTCCACGTCCATCAGCTGGATCTCGGCGGCGGTCAGGTCGATGTTGCCCGGCATCAGGTCGAAGCCCTCGGGCGTGGTGACCACCGCGGCCCGCGCGTCCACTTCGCCCAGCAGCACGTCGCAGGTGGACGCATCCACCTCGCGCTTGTCCACGCCGCTGCCCATCGTCGCATTGCCCTGCGCATCCAGGTCGACCAGCAGCACCCGTTGCGGCGCGCGCGCCAGCGCGGCGGCCAGGTTCACGGCGGTGGTGGTCTTGCCGACTCCGCCTTTCTGGTTGGCGACGGCGATGATGCGGGCCATGCGAGGGCGCCTTATCGGATCCGGGGTGAGGGGGGATTATGCGGGCTGGGGCGGGGCCGTGCGAAATCAGGAGTACGGGCAACGCGGCGATGGCCGGTCACCTGCCCGGAAGAACGCGGTGAACGATCAGGGCAGCGCCAGTCTTTTCAACGGCTTAGGCGTGCAGGTGGACGGCGGGCGCCCTCAGTCTCGGCGCACGACGACCATGTGGCGCTCGCCGACCAGGCCCGGCACGGCCAGCGGCTCGATCCTGTCCACCGACCAGCCGGCCGGCAGCGCCGCGATCTCCTCATCGGGCCGCACGCCTTTCATGGCCAGCAGCGCGCCGCCGGGCTTCAGTAGGTGACCGCCGACCTCGATGATGCCGGCCAGCACGTCGAGCGCGCGCGCGGTGAGCGCGTCGTAGGCCTGCGGTTCGTCCAGTGCTTCGGCACGCGATTCGGCGACGCGCGCGTTGTCCAGCTTCAGCGTACGCACGGCTTCGCGCAGGAAGCGCGCCTTCTTGCCGTTGCTCTCCACCAGGGTCACCCGCAGGCCGGGCTTGGCGATGGCCAGCGGAATGCCGGGCAGGCCGGGACCGGTGCCGAGGTCGGCCAGCGCGCCGCCGTTCGCGGCCAGGTCGTCGACGAACGGGTACATCGCCAGCGAGTCCAGCAGGTGGCGGGTGACCATCTCGCGCGGGTCGCGGATGGCGGTGAGGTTGTAGGTCCGGTTCCAGCGGTCGAGCAGGGCCAGGTAGGCGAGCAGGCGCGGCGCCAGCGCGTCGGCGTCCAGCCCCAGCGCGGCGAGGCCACGGTGCAGCTCGTCGCGCAGGTCGGCGGAAAAGGCGGTGTCGTTCATCGCGCCATTATCGCAGGCCGCCAGGCGGCGCCGCGCGGATGCCAGGCGAGCGCGGCGCGATACCCTGGCGCGGCGCTCCACTCGTGCAGGTGCCAGTCGTCGGCGCGACCAAGCGACGGATCGCAGGCGGCCAGGCGTGTGCCGTCGTCTTCGAGCCGGACATGGAAGCGATGGAGGCCGAAGGAGATGCCCTGACCATGCGCCTTCAGCACCGCTTCCTTGACGCACCACAAGCGCAGGAAGGCCAGCGTCCGCGCCTCCTCGTCATCGAGGGACCGCAACCATGCGGTCTCGTGTGGATGGTAGAAGCGGTGCGCCAGCTCCATCGCGCGTGGACGCGGCCGCAGGCGTTCGATATCCACGCCCAGTTCGATGTCTTCGCCCAGGGCGAGCAGCAGGCGCTCGCCGCTGTGGCTCCAGCCGGTTTCCAGACGGTGCAGCGGGGCGATGAAGTGCGGGCGTCCCTGCGCATCGCGGGTGATCGGCAGCGCGCTCGGCGGCATGCCGAGCGCACGCGACAGGTGGGCGCGGGCGGTCGGCTCGCCGCGCTGTCGGGGCGCGTGCGGCAGCAGCCAGAGCGAGATGCCGTCCCGATGCCAGTCCGCAGGCGTGTCGCGCCAACTCACGTTGACGACCCGGTCCCGTGGTGCGCCACAGCGTGCAAGCCTGCGGCGATGGCGTTATCAAACACGGGCACGGAGGCTTCCCCCACAGGATTAACGACGGTTTCACGCAGTGCGTTGGAGATTGAAGCGTGCCCCGCGCCAAGGGGTCCTGTCCATCGAGGGAGAAGCGACGCAATGAATTTTCTCATCTATCTGATCGTGGGTGGCATCGCGGGCTGGCTGGCGAGCATCGTCATGAAGCGCGATGGTTCGCAGGGGATCATCCTGAATGTGGTGGTCGGCATCATCGGCGGTTTCCTCGGCGGCTGGCTGCTGCCGATGCTGGGGCTGGGCCTCGGTGGGGGCTGGGTGGGCTTCCTCATCACCGCCTTCATCGGCGCCGTGGTGCTGCTGCTGATCGTCAACCTGTTCACCCGCGGTCGCGCGAGGTAACGGTTCCGCTGCGGCCGCGTGCGCGTTCGAGACGCACCCAAGGCCCGTGGCACGGCAAAGGCCCGGCAGCGATACCGGGCCTTTGCTCGTTCTGGGTGCCGGGAATCCAGGGGTTTTCGACACGGATCAAAGCGAAGAAAGGCGGATAAAGAAAGAATGCTTTTTATCCGTTTCGATCCGCTCTTATCCGTGTCTGTCTCTCTCTCGGGTCTGCAATCGCGAGCGATGCGTTGGGTTCAGCCGCCCAGGCGGACCCATGCCGGGGCGTGGTCGCTCGGGCGTTCCCAGGTGCGCGGCTCGCGGTCGATGCCGGATTCCACCGCGCTTCCGCGCAGCGCATCCGACACCAGGGTCAGGTCGATGCGCAGGCCCAGGTTGCGGCGCAGGCCGCCCATCCGGTAGTCCCACCAGCTGTAGACGTTGGCCTCGTCGCTGTGCAGGCGGAAGGCGTCATGCAGGCCCAGCGCATACAGCCGCTGCAGCGCCGCGCGTTCGGCGGTGGACGTGAGGATGTGGTCGTCGTTCCACACCTTCGGATCGAACACGTCGCGGTCGTCCGGCGCGATGTTGAAGTCGCCCATCACCACCAGCTTGGGATGCACCTGCAGTTCGGCGGCGATCCAGTCGTGCACCGCGTCCAGCCAGCGCAGCTTGTAGGCGTATTTGTCCGTGCCCACGTCCTGCCCGTTGACCACGTAGAGGTTGACGATGCGGACGTCGCCCACGGTCGCGGCGATCACCCGCTTCTGCTCGTCCTCGAAGCCGGGAATGCCCACCTGCACGTCGCCGATGGGCCCGCGCGCCAGCAGCGCCACGCCGTTGTAGGTCTTCTGCCCGGCGAACACGCTGCGGTAGCCCAGCTCCGCCAGCGCAGTGTCGGGAAAGCGGTGATCCTCCAGCTTGGTTTCCTGCAGGCCCACGATGTCCGGCGCGAACGCGCCCAGCCACTGGGTGAGGTGCGGCAGGCGCACGTTGAGCGAATTGACGTTCCAGCTGGCGATCTTCATGGCGCCGATTCTAAGCGAGGACACCCGCTCACGCGCCCGGGGTGTCGTCGGCCACGGCCATGCTGTGGGCGGCGCCTTCGCCGTCGCGCATCAGCCGCGCCGCCATCCATGCGGCCAGCAGCATCATCGCCATGCCGAACACGGCGATGGCGCGCATGGCATCGGTGAACGCGGTGCGCGCGGTATCGACGACGCGCGCGCCGGTCGCGCCGCCGAGTTCGCCGGCCACGGTCACCGCGCCGCCCAGCGTCGACAGCGCGCGCGTCGCGTCGGCATCGCCCAGCGTCGCCGGTAGCGCGGGATCCAGCCACAAGCGGTAGGCCAGCATGCCCAGGCTGCCCAGCACCGCGATGCCGAGCGCGCCGCTCAGTTCGGCGCTGGTTTCCGCCAACGCGGACGCCGCGCCCGCGCGCTCCGGCGGCGCGGTGGTGATGATCAGCTCGTTGCCCACCGTGAACACCGGCGCCATGCCCAGGCTCATCGCCAGCATGCCGGCGATCAGGATCCACAGCCCGTAGGGCGGCACCACCAGCGCGGTGATGGCGAAGCCCGCCGCGGCCAGCAACAGGCCGCGCACCATCACCCGCCGCGCGCCCCAGTGCCGCGCCAGCCTGGGCGCCAGCAGCGAGCCGACGGTGAAGCAGAGCGACCACGGCACCGTGGCGATGCCGGCCTGCAAGGGCGTCAGTCCCAGTACCAGTTGCAGGTACTGGGTCATGAAGATGTACATGCCCATCATCGACAGGCCGGCCAGCGCGTAGGCGACGATGGCGGCGGAGAACGCCGGCCGCTGGAACAGGGTCACGTCCAGGAACGGGTAGGCCAGGTGCTTCTGCCGGCGCACGAACAGCACGCCCAGCACGATGCCGGACACGAACACGGCGATGCCGCGCGCATCCATGCCGTACTCGGCGATGCGCTTGAGTCCGTAGACCACGGCCAGCACGGCGAACAGCGACTGCGCCATGCTGGTGGGGTCGAGCCTGCCGGCGTCGGGATCGCGGTACTCCGGCAGCAGCTTCGGTCCCAGCACCAGCAGCAGCACCATCACCGGGACCGCCGCCAGGAACGCGGCGCCCCACCACCACCATTGCAGCAGCAGGCCGCCGACCAGCGGCCCGATGGCGCCGCCGACCGAGAACGCGGCGATCCAAACGCCGATGGCGAACTGCCGCTCGTGTTCGTCATGGAACATGTTGCGGATCAGCGACATCGTCGACGGTGCCAGCGTCGCGCCTGCCACGCCGAGCAGGGCACGCATCGCGATCAGCATCTCCGCGCTGCGCGAGAACGCCGCCAGCACCGACGCCACCGCGAACGCCGCCGCGCCGATCAGCAACAGCTTGCGCCGGCCGATGCGGTCGCCCAGCGTGCCCATGGTGATCAGGAAGCCGGCGACGAGGAAGCCGTACACGTCGACGATCCACAACAACTGGCTGGCAGTGGGATCGAGTTCGGCGCTGATCGCCGGCAGCGCCAGGTTCAGCACGGTCAGGTCCATCGCATAGACCATGCAGGGCAGGGCGATGATCGCCAGCCCGATCCATTCGCGACGGGTGGCTTTGGCGGGGATAGTGGTGGTCGACATGCGGATCCTTGCGGCGGGGTCTGACCATTCGACGGACGGGAGCATCCATTTTCGACGAAGTCGAGGGCGCCACGTGACCCCAAGTGCCGCCGTCTCCCAGGTCGCTCCAGACGCTGGGACCCCTGGAGCCCGCGCGTAACAACCCGATCCCGTCATCCCAGCGCATGCCGGGATCCATTTCGCGTTTGCGGTTGCGCCTTCCCGATGACCCGCGGCCGCCATGGGCCGTTCAAGGCAACCGCAGGATCAAACTGGGTCCCAGCTTTCGCTGGGACGACGGCAGCTGCGTCATCCCGGCGGCATTCGACCGCCCAGATGGCAACGCGTCATCCCGGCGAACGCCGGGACCCAGCGTCTTTCGCACGCGCCAGGCGCCGGGCATCCACACCGCACGCAACAACCCGATCCCGTCATCCCAGCGAAAGCTGGGATCCATTTTTGCGTCTGCGGTTGCGCCTGCCGAAGAGCCGCGGCCGCCATGGGCCGTTCAAGGCAACCGCAGGATCAAACTGGGTCCCAGCTTTCGCTGGGACGACGGCAGCCTCGTCATCCCTGCGGCATTCGACCGCCCAGATGGCAGCGCGTCATCCCGGCAAATGCCGGGACCCAGCGACTTTCGCGCGTACCCGGCGCCGGGCACCCACACCGCACGCAACAACCCGATCCCGTCATCCCAGCGCATGCTGGGATCCATTTCGCTCTTGCCATTGCGCCTTCGCGATGGGTACCAACACGGGGCTTGCCCGGCTGCGCGACGCTCCCGTTTCCCATCACCGGGCGGGTGGGTTCCCACCTTCGCGGGAACGACGGAAGCCATGTCGTTCAGGGGTGGCGCTAGCGGATGATGAAGTCGATGAAGCGCGCGACCTTCGAGTACGGCGGCTTCAGCAGGTCGCTGCCCGCGCGCCGCGGCTGCCACAGCACCGGCAGTGCCTTGCTCATCGCATCGAAGCCGGCACGGCCATGGTAGGCGCCCATGCCGCTGGGGCCGATGCCGCCGAAGGGCAGGGCGTTGATGCCGAAGTGCAGCACGGTGTCGTTGACGGTGATGCCGCCGGCCAGCGTGGTGCCGAGGATCTTCTCCACCCGCGCGCGGTCGTGGCTGAAGGGATACAGCGCCAGCGGCCGGTCGTGCGCGTTGACGTAGGCCAGGGCCTGGTCCAGCGAATCGACGGAGCGGATCGGCAGGATCGGACCGAAGATCTCGTCCTGCATCACCTTCGCGTCATCGCCGGGCTCGATCACCAGGGTCGGCGCGAACAGCCGCTGCGCGCGGTCGTGCGTGGGCGCCAGTGTGATCACGTCATGGCCGCGTTCGCGCGCATCGTCCAGATAGCTTTCCAGCCGCGCGAACTGGCCGTCGTTGATGATGCGGGTGAAGTCGCCGGCGTCGGACAGGTCGCCGTAGCGCGCCGCGACCTGCTCGCGCAGCGCCTGCACCAGCGCGTCGCGCCGGCTGCGGCCTATGAGCAGCACGTAGTCCGGTGCGATGCAGGTCTGCCCGCCGTTGAACCACTTGCCGGTCGCCAGGCGTGCGGCGGCCTGTTCCACCGGGAAATCGTCGCAGACGATGGCCGGCGACTTGCCGCCCAGTTCCAGCGTCAGCGGCGTCAGGTTCGGCGCCGCGGCGGCCATCACCTTGCGGCCGACGGCGGTGGAGCCGGTGAACACCAGGTGGTCGAACGGCAGCGCGGCGAACGCGCCCGCCACGTCGGCACCGCCGGCGGCGACGCTCACTCGGTCGGGTGGAAACACCTCCGCCAGCAGCGAGCGCAGGAAGGCGGTGGTGCGCGGCGTGTGTTCCGACGGCTTCAGGTAGACATGGTTGCCGGCGGCGATGGCGGTCGCCAGCGGGATCAGCGCCAGGTTGACCGGATAGTTCCACGGCGCGATCACGCCGACCACGCCCACCGGCGCCTGCCGGACCTCGGCGCGTGCGGGCCAGAAGCGCCAGCCCACGCCGACGCGCTTGGGCTTCATCCAGCGGCGCAGGTGCGAGGCCAGGTGGTCGATCTCGTTGAGCACGGTCATGCCGTCGGCGATCAGCGATTCGTGTCGCGAGCGGTGGCCGAAGTCGGCGGCGATGGTGTCGGCCACCTCCGGCAGCCGGCGCTTCAGCACCTCGCGCAGCCGCTGCAGGTCGTCGCGACGCTGGGCGTAGTCGGGCTTGCGCAACTGCCAGGCCTGGCGCAGACGGTGCAGGGTCGGGGCAAGATCGGCCACCGGCGTCTCGCTGTCCGGCGCGGGCGCGGTGGGTCGCGAACCGGTGGCGGTCTCCGCCGAGGCCGCCGTGATCGCGGCGTTGGCGGCGGTGATGGCCGCGTTGGCGGCGGTGGTGGCGGCGTGCGGAAAGGTCGTCATGGGCCGAGTGTATGCCTTCGTTCCGGAGCGGGCGCACTACAATCCCGGCATGGATCCGAATCTGACCGCGCTGCGCCCCTACCTTGACCGCTTTCCCGTCCTGGGGCCGCGCGTCTATGTCGACCCGGCCGCGACGGTCATCGGCGACGTGGAACTGGCCGAAGACGTGTCCGTCTGGCCGGGCACCATCCTGCGCGGCGACGTCAACTACATCCGCGTCGGCGCGCGCACCAACGTGCAGGACGGCACCATCGTCCACGTCAGCCATCACAGCCCGTACAACAAGGCCGGCTACCCGACGCTGATCGGTGCCGACGTCACCATCGGCCACGGCACCATCATCCATGCCTGCACCATCGAGGACCTCTGCCTGATCGGCATGGGCGCCTGCATCCTCGACGGCGCGACGGTGAAGAAGTACGGCTTCCTGGGTGCCGGCGCGGTGCTGGGCCCGGGCAAGGTGGTCGGCGAGGCCGAGCTGTGGCTGGGCAATCCGGCCCGCCTGGTACGCATGCTCAGCGAACGCGAAATCGAAAGCCTGCATTACTCGGCCGGCCACTACGTCAGGCTGAAGGACCGTTACCTCTCGCCCACGCCGCCTGTCGCATGATCAGTGGTGGCGCACCCCGCGCCGCCCGGGAGACCCGCATGGACTGGAAACCGGAGGGCTACACCTCGGTGGCCCCGTATCTCGTGGTCGACGGCGCGCAGCGCACGATCGACTTCCTCGTCGCCGTGTTCGGTGCCGAACCGTTGCGCCTGCATCCGATGGGCGAGCGGCTGGGCCATGCCGAAGTGCGCATCGACGACACCGTGCTGATGCTCGCCGACGGCATGGACGGCTGGCCGCCGGTGCCGTCGCACGTGCATCTCTACGTGCCCGACGTCGATGCCGCGTGGACGCGCGCGCTGGCGGCCGGCGGCGAACCGGTGCAGGCGCCGGAAGAAAAGGGCGACGGCGACCGCCGTGGCGGTGTCCGCGATGCCGGCGGCACCACCTGGTGGATCTCCACGCAGGTGCGGTGACGGCGGCGCGCCGTCATGGCGCCGTCGCCTGTTCCAGCGCGGCCAGCAGGGCCATCGCCTCGGCGCGGCTGGCGCCGCACATGTCGGGCCCGGGTTTCAGCGTGCGGCAGAAGGCGGGGCGTTCCGGCGCGCCGAACAGCCGGCAGCGCAAGGCGTCGTCCAGTTGCACGCAGGGCACGCCCACCGGCTTGCCCCGCGGCATGCCGGGGATCGGCGAGGTGATCGACGGCGCGGTGCAGCAGGCGGCGCAGCCGGGGCGGCAGGAGAAGGAAGTGTCCACGTCGGCGCGCAGTGTAGGGCCTGGCGTGGCTGGGCAAGGATGGCGTTCGCGGCTAAAGTCGCCCGACATGGGGAAGACGCATGGACAGCGGGACACACGGGTTCCACCACCTCGATCCGGTCACGGCCATCGCGCCGCCAGGGCAACCGCGCCCGTGGTGAGCGCCTGATGCTGGATACCTATCGCGAAGTCGTCACGCCGGAGGGCGTGGGCCTGCACCTGCCGGCGGCGGGTCCGGTGCCGCGTGCGCTGGCGTGGGGCATCGACCTGGCCATCCGGCTGGGCATCGTGCTGGTGATGGCCATGCTGCTGGCCCTGCTGGGCAAGGTGGGCCAGGGCCTGCACCTGATCGTGATGTTCCTGGTGTTCTGGGCGTATCCGATCGTGCTGGAGTCGGTCTGGCGCGGACAGACGCCGGGCAAGAAGGCGCTGGGGCTGCGTGTGGTGGCGATCGACGGCGCGCCGGTCGGCTGGCTGGCGGCGATCACCCGCAACCTGTTGCGGACCGTCGACATGCTGCCGTTCGGTTATGCCGCGGGGCTGGTCGCCTGCCTGGCCGACGCGCATTCGCGCCGCCTCGGCGACATGGTCGCCGGCACGCTGGTCGTGCATGCCGGACGCGAGCGCGACCACGCGCCGGCGCCGGTCAACACGGTGTTCGTTCCGCCGGCGCAGTTGTTGCCGGAGGAACAGGGTGCGGTCGTCGCCTTCGCCGAGCGCGCGCCGCAGCTGACGCCGTCGCGCCAGGAAGAACTGGCCAACCTCGCCCAGCCGATCACCGCCGCGCAGGGGCAGGCCGGCGTGCAGCGGCTGTACGGCATGGCCAACTGGCTGCTGGGCCGGCGATGAGGCAGGAACAGTTCGTCGCGCGCCACCAGGCCGAATGGCTCGCCTTCGAGTCGTGGCTGCACGCGCGCGGCGACAGCGCGCGGCGCGCACGGCGCGAGCACAACCAGGGCGAGCTGACCGACGAGGACGTGCCGGCGCGCTACCGCCGCATCTGCCAGCACCTGGCGCTGGCGCGCCGGCGCGGCTACAGCCCGGTGGTCGTCGATCGGCTGCAGGCGCTGATGCAGGCAGGCCACGGCGTGCTGTACCGCACGCCGCCGCCGCGCTGGCAGCGGGCGGCGCGCTTCCTGCTGGCGGACTTTCCGCGGCTGGTGCGCAGCGAGGCCGGCTGCATGTGGGTGGCGGCGGTGGTGTTCGTGGTCCCGCTGGTGCTGATGTTCGTGCTGCTGCAGGTCCGCCCGGAGCTGGTGTACAGCCTCGCCTCGCCCGAACAGGTGGCGATGTACGAGCGCATGTACGACCCCAGCGATCCCAGCCATGCGCTGGGCCGCGAAAGCGGCACCGACTGGCAGATGTTCGGCCACTACATCTGGAACAACATCGGCATCGGCCTGCGCACGTTCGCCGGCGGACTGCTGGCCGGCGTGGGCGCGCTGTTCGTGCTGGTGGTCAACGGCATCGGCATCGGCACGGTGTTCGGCCACCTGCAGCAGATCGGCTACGGCGATCCGCTGTGGCGGTTCGTGTGCGGGCATGCGCCGTTCGAGCTGACCGCCATCGTGCTGGCCGGCGGCGCCGGCCTGCGGCTGGGCCTGAGCCTGGTGGCGCCCGGCCGGCACCGACGCATCGACGCGCTGGCGATCGCCGGTGCCAAGGGCGCGCGGCTGTGCCTGGGCGTCGCCTTCATGTTGCTGGTCGCCGCCTTCATCGAAGCCTTCTGGTCCTCGACCCAGTCCATTCCGGCGGCGGTGAAGTACAGCGTGTCCGGCGTGCTGTGGACGCTGGTGGCGCTGTGGCTGGGCTTCGGCGGACGCGGGGTGGCCGATGAGGATTGAACAGTTGACCGTGCGCCTGCGCGCGCGCTCGGACTGGGAAGCCGTCGAGCTGGGCATGGCGCTGGTGCGCCAGCATGCGGGCGCCATCTGGAAGCCGTGGCTGTGGTTCACCCTGCCGGTGTTCGCGCTGCTCAACCTGGCTGCGTGGTCGATCGACCGGATGTGGGTCGCGGCGCTGCTGATGTGGTGGCTGAAGCCGGCGTTCGACCGCATCCCGCTGTACGTCATCTCGCGCGCGGTGTTCGGCAGCGTGCCGGGCACGCGCGAGACGCTGCACGCGCAGGCGCACTGGGGCCTGCGCACCCTGCCGCACCTGCTCACGTGGCGCCGCTTCAGTCCGGTGCGCTCGCTGTACATGCCCATCGACCTGCTGGAAGGCGTGCAGGGCGAGCGCCTGCGCCAGCGTCGTCGCGTGCTCGGCGGGCAGGCCTACGGCACGGCGATCCTGCTGACCTGGATCTGCCTGCTGTTCCAGGGCGTGCTGGTGCTGGGCGGCATCGTGGCGGTGGTCATGTACCTGCCACGGGACGTACTGCCCGACAGCGTGCAGGCGGCCTTCGAGATTGCCGCCATCGCGTGGCCCGCCTGGTTCGAGCTGGCCTGGAATGCGCTGGCCTGGGCGGCGATCAGCGTGATCGAGCCGTTCTATGTCGGTGCCGGCTTCGGCCTGTATCTCAACCGGCGCACGCAGATCGAGGCCTGGGACCTGGAGATCGTGTTCCGCAAACTGCGCGCCCGTCTGGCCGCCGCCGTACCGTTGGTGCTGGCGGCGGTGCTGTGGGCCGGTGCGGGCACGGCCGATGCGCAGGAGCGCCACGGCGCGCCGCCGGTGGCACCGGCGCCTGTGGAGACGACGGAAGCAGAGAAGCCGACGCCGCCGACCCTGCCGCGGGTGTTCGGCGACCAGCGCGTGGACGATCGTTCCTTCCGCGAGGCCGCCGACCGCGCGTACCGCGATCCCCTGCTCGGACGACAGCACGTGCAGTCCGGCTGGGAGCGACGCACGCCGGAGGAGAAGGAACAGGACGAGGAGGCACAGGACAGCGACCATGCCCTGCTGGCCGGCATCGGTACGGTGCTGGCCTTCATCGGCGAATGGGGCCTGTGGCTGGTAGCCGGCGCACTGCTGGTGGTGCTGCTGGCGAGCGTGCGCTACTGGTGGCCGTGGATGCGTGGCCTGGCCCGCGCACCGGTGGCCGACCCGGGGGCGCCGCAGACCGAAGCGCTGGTGCTGCCCGACGTCCTGCCCGAGGACATCGCCACCGCCGCGCGCCGGTTGTGGCGCGAGGGCCGTCCCCGCCACGCCCTGGCCCTGCTCTATCGCGCCAGCGTGGACAGCATGAGCCGGCGCGCCGACCTGGTGCTGCCGCCGGGTGCGACCGAAGCCGAATGCCTGCGCGCGTCCCGGCGCATGCCGCTGGCGGAGGACCGCCAGGTCTTCGCGCGCATCGTCCGCACATGGCAGTACGCCGCCTATGCGGAACGGCTGCCCGGCGATGACGAGTTCGACGCACTGGTCGGCGAACTGCAGCAGCGCTACGGGTGGGCGGCATGACGTCCGCGCGCCGCAACGGCCGGCTGGTGGGTGCGGCCCTGATCGTGGGGGTGGTGCTGCTGGTGCTGGTGGGCCTGTGGTTCCGGCACAGTTTCCACCGTGTCGAGAAGACGCTGTACCTGCCGCCCTCCGGCGAGGCCGCCTACAACCCGCTGTATGCGCTGGCCAGGACGCTGGACGCCGACGGAGTGAAGGTCGACGCACGCCAGCGCCTGATGCTGGACGACCACCCGCTCGCGCCCGGCGACACGCTGCTGCTGTTCAACGATCCGCGCGCGCTGTCGCCGCCCGAGGCCGAGCGGCTGCTGGCGTGGGTGGAGGAGGGCGGCCACCTGCTGATCCGCACGCCGGTGTACTCGCCCGGCGAGGACACCTCCGGTCCCAACGCGCCGCAGTCGGCGATGCTGGACCTGCTGTCGGCCTGGCTGGTGGACGAGGTGCCGTCGTGCGAGGACTTCCAGGTGGAAGGCGAGGACCATCACGTCGAGTTCTGCCGTGGCCGGCGCTTCGCCTTCGACGGCGTGGTGCCGGAACTGGCGTGGGGCGATCTGCAGAACGGTTACGTGTACGCCCGCATCGCCGTGGGCAAGGGCCATGCCGACGTGCTGGCCGACTTCGATTTCCTCGCCAACACCGCCACGCGCGGTCCGCTGCAGGAGGCGCTCGACGCACCGCCGGACGGCGGCCTGCGCGACGGTCCGCACCGTGCCCTGGCGCGGCAGGTGCTGGCGCCCAACTACCGCCAGGGCACCATGCACCTGGTCTACGCGGCCGAAATGCCGTCGCTGTGGCGCACGCTGTTCCTGCGTGGCTGGATGGTGTGGGCGCCGCTGCTGCTGGCGCTGGCCGCATGGCTGTGGATGCGCATGCAGCGGTTCGGGCCGCCGGTGCCGTCGCCGGCGGGCGAGCGCCGTTCGCTGCTCGAACACGTGCGCGCCAGCGGCGAACATCTCTATCGCTACGGCCGTGGCGTGATGCTGTATTCGGCGGTGCGCGCGGCCTTCCTCGCGCGGCTGCGCCGCCGCGATCCGGTCGCCGCCGCGCTCACCGGCGAGCCGCAGGTGGCCGCCATCGCCGAACGCACCGGCCAGCCGGCCGAACGCATCCGCACCGCCCTCAACGTTCCTGCCTCGCACGACCGGCAGGCCTTCCGCGACCGCATCGCCCTGCTGATCCAACTGAGAAACCGCCTATGAACGACGAGACTGCCGCCGCGCCGCCTGCGCTGCCGCCGATGCCGCGCAACGCCCTGTCCGACCGCGTCGAGGCGGTCCGCGAGGAAGTGTCGAAGTCCTTCATCGGCCAGCCCGACGTGCTGGACCAGATCCTCATCGCGCTGCTCGCCGGTGGCCACGTGCTGATCGAGGGCGTGCCCGGGCTGGGCAAGACGCTGCTGGTGCGCGCGCTGGCGCAGGCGCTGGAACTGACCTACGCGCGCGTGCAGTTCACCCCCGACCTGATGCCCAGCGACGTCAGCGGCCACGCCGTCTACGACCCGAAGACCGAGAGCTTCCAGATCCGTCGCGGCCCGGTGTTCACCCACATCCTGCTCGCCGACGAGATCAACCGCGCGCCGGCCAAGACCCAGTCCGCGCTGCTGGAAGTGATGCAGGAAGGGCAGGTGACCATCGAGGGCACCTCGTTCCCGCTGTCGCCGCCGTTCATCACCCTGGCCACGCAGAACCCGGTGGAACAGGAAGGCACGTATCCGCTGCCGGAAGCGCAGCTGGACCGCTTCCTGCTGAAGGTGCTGATCGACTACCCGTCGGTCGAGGACGAGAAGCGCATGGTCGACGCCATCACCACCGGCCGCACCGCCGCCGACTTCGACCTGTCGCAGGTCAGGCGCGTGCTCGGCGCCGCCGACATTGCCGCGATGCAGCGCGAGACCGCCGCCGTGCGCGTGGATCCGGAAGTGATCGACTACGCCGTGCGCATCGTCGCCGCCACCCGCAAGTGGCCGGGCATCGCGCTGGGCGCGGGGCCGCGCGGCAGCATCGCGCTGGTGCGCGCGGCGCGCGCGCAGGCGGTGCTGCAGGGCCGCGACTTCGTGACGCCCGACGACGTGCGGGACATCGCCCGTCCCGCCCTGCGCCACCGCATCACGCTGGCGCCCGAGCTGCAGATCGAAGGCCAGTCGCCGGACGACGCACTGCGCGCCCTGCTGGCGAAAGTGGACGCGCCGCGCAAATGATCCCCCACGCGGTCGCCCCCGCTCGCGCAATCCGCTCCCTCCCCCGCGTGCGGGGGAGGGTGGGGGTGGGGGCGCGCGGCGAGCTTGAGCGTTCGCCGACCTGTCCCGTCTCCGTGGGGCCCCCACCCCCCCAACCCCCCCCCCCGGGGGGAGGGGCGCGGCCA
>JAESFW010000367.1_pt1 | contig 26218 bp, 16 predicted proteins | sample 9269481 | NCBI WGS metagenome assembly JAESFW01 (sample SAMN14515350, study PRJNA621654) | algae metagenome | isolation source: Lyngbya sp. HA4199-MV5 and co-occurring heterotrophs from soil with... | place: USA: Ahupuaa O Kahana State Park, Hawaii | collected 2009-07-21
AGCGAGCAGCGCCAGACCCCTGAGATAGTCTTGCAGCGCGTGAACGCGTGCTTGGATCAGCCTGTGCTCGCATCGCGAGTGCCGCTTGATCCGGTTCTGATGGAAAGCCGGGTATTGAGAGGTTCCCATTGGGGTGGAATGGCCGGCCATTGGGCTCCGAGGCCGGCACCACGCGCATGGTCTGGTCACCGAACAACTCGCGGCCCGAGTCGATGGTTCCATTGCCATCGATGTCCAGCACCACGAGGCCATCGTCGGGCTTGATCCAGCCGGTGCCGGTTCGAGTGCCATCGGCGTCATGGTCAAAGAGTATGGGGTTGGAGCCTGTTACACCGACCGTTTCTATGCCATCTCCGTCGAGATCCAAGACCAATGGATCACCAGTTCGAACTCCACGAGCTGCCAAGTATTTTGAGTTCACTTCACTTGAAACATCGCCAAATGACTCTCTAATATGCCCGCTAATTATCCCTTCCCAAAGGGCTCCTAGCAAATCACTCAGACTCAGTCCGTATGTCTCGTTAATATATTCATTAATCCTGCCATCTCCAACATTTTTCCAAAAATCTGGATCGGTTATTATATCGCGGGTAGTGCTATTTGACACAACAGCAATAGCACCAGCAATCAGAGACAATCCCAAAGTTAGTCCCAAAACCCCCAATCCTCCAACGGCTGTCGCTCCTGCTACACCTATTCGGGCCCCCATTGCCATTGAAGCAATGAAGCCTTCAATCTTTGCGACCTCAGCAATAATGCTTCCTTCAATGGCAAGATCAAAAATAACACCCTCAGTTTGAGCAATGCTACCACCAGCATCCAACGTGACTATTGTTGCGCCTGTTTGGGTCACCAGAACCAATTCGGACGTAACAATTCTGGCTGGTTTAAATAAAACCAACATTGCAACATCCAAAATACTTGCGGCAATGTTTGCATTTTTAATATTTAATTCCATTATCTAATCCATTTGGTGGTGATAAAAATTGAAAACACAATAAAAATAACAAATTTCACAGGATGCAATAGGGGTGAATAAAAAAATCGCGCAAAAACAATCATAAATCCCTCTGTTTTATCTATGTCATCCAATGCATTTTTTCTCTTCTTTTTAATATCCACTGGAACAGCCCACCAATGCAAAAATAGAGCTATCATGAAAATTTCAAGACAAACGACAAGCATTTTAATAAGCATTATTAAAAACCATCAAAATTACCGCTCTCTTAAACTCTCACTCCCCGCCTTCTGAATCGGACTGAGCAGGAATTCAATAACTCTTCTTTGGCCGGTTTTTATCTCAGCGGTGATGTTCATCCCCGGCGCCAACTTGATCTGCTTGCCATCCACGTCGATATGCGTCTGGTTGAGCTTCAGCGTCGCCGGGAAGATCGCCCCGCGCTTCTCGTCATTCACCGCATCCTGCGTGACCTTCTCCACCGTGGCGTTCACCGTGCCGTAGCGCGTAAAGGTGAAGGTCTCCAGCTTGATGGCCACGTCCTGGCCCGGGCTCACGAAGCCGATGTCCTTGTTCTCCAGCGTCACCTCGGCGCTCACGCTGGCGCTGTCGGGCACGATGACCATCAGGGCCTGGGCTTCGGTGACCACGCCGCCTTCGGTGTGCATGGCCAGTTGCTGCACGGTGCCGGCCACGGGGGCCGTCAAGGTGGCCAGGTGTTCGCGCTGGCTGGCCTTGGTGAATTCCTGGCTGGTCTGCTGGCGTTTGAGGTCGGCCTGGGCTTGGCGTTCGCTCAGGGCCCGGCGCGTTTCCGCCAGGTAGGCGCTGCGGGTGTGTTCGGCTTCGCGCAGGGCGGCCTGGGCCTCCTGCAGGCGGGCCTGCTGGGTGGCCAGGTCGCGTTCGAGCTCGATGCGTTCGCGGGTGCGGTCCTGATTGGCGTGGCCGGACATGAAGCCTTGCTCGCTCAAGGCCTTGAAGTCGCTCTCGCGCTGTTTCGAGATGGGAATCGTCGCTTCGAGCTTGCCGATCATGGCCTGCACGGTGGCCATTTCGGCCTGGCGGCGCTGGTGTTCTGCGGCCAGGCGGGCCAGGCGGGCGGTGATGTCGCTCCACTCGGCGGCGAGCTGGGCCTGGGCGGTGGCCTTGTCTTCGCTGCTCCAGTCGGCGGGCAGGTTCTGCTTGCTCAAGCTCGTGCCGGTGTTGGCTTGCAGGGTGGCCCGACTTTCGGCGTTGACCAGCAGTTGCTGCAATGCCCGGGTGCGCAGCCATTCGGACTGGGCAGACTTGCGGGTTTCGTGCAGGCTGGCCTTGTCGGCGCGGGCGGTGGTGGGGTCGAGTTCGACCAGGGCCTGGCCGGCCTGCACGTGGTCGCCGTCCTTGACCAGGATGCGCTGCACCACGCTGTTTTCCAGCGGCTGGATGACCTTGGTGCGGTCGCTCACGATGATGCGCCCGGGGGCCACGGCCACGATGTCGATCTTGCCGAAGATGGCCCAGGCCAGCGCGATGAGGAACAGCGCAATCAGGGTGTAGGCAATCCGCCGGGGAGCGGGGTGCACCGGGGTTTCCTGCAGGGACAGGGCCGCAGGCAGAAAGGCCTGTTCGTCGGCCAGGCGAGCCGGGCCGGCCAGTTGGTGGCGGTGGGCCCAGGCGGCACCGAAGATGGCGCGGTAGCGGGCCAGCAGTTCGATGGTGGGGTGGCGCTGCTGCTGTGCTGGCTTGGGTTCCACGTCGTCGATGGTGGTGCTTGCGTTGGCGCTCATGCGGCCACCTCGGGTGGGGTCGTGTTGTGGGGGCCAGCGGGGGCCGCTGGGGCATTGCCGCTGCCGTCCTGCATGCGCCACAGGTGGGCGTACAGGCCTTGCTGTTTGTGGATCAGGGCGTCATGCGGGCCGGCTTCGACGATGCGGCCCTTGTCCATGACGATGATGCGGTGGGCATGCCGTACCGCAGAGAGGCGGTGGGCGATGATGAGCACGGTGCGGCCCTGGCAGATCAGGCCCATGTTGCGCTGGATGATGGCTTCGGATTCGTAGTCCAGGGCGCTGGTGGCTTCGTCCAGGATGAGGATGCGCGGGTTGGTGAACAGGGCCCGGGCAATGGCGATGCGCTGGCGCTGGCCGCCCGAGAGGCTACTGCCCTGTTCGCCCACCAGGGTGTCGTAGCCTTCGGGCAGTTCGCTGATGAAGTCGTGGGCCCCCGCCATCTGGGCGGCGTGCACGATGGCCTCGATGGGGGCCGCGGGGTCGGCGATGGCGATGTTCTCGCGCACGCTGCGGTTGAAGAGCAGGTTCTCCTGCAGCACCACGCCGACCTGGCGGCGCAGCTGGGCGGCGTCGATGAGGCCGATGTCGATGCCGTCCACAAGAATGCGGCCCTGCTCGGGCGTGTACAGGCGCTGCACGAGCTTGGTCAGGGTGCTCTTGCCGGAGCCCGAGCGCCCCACGATGCCCAGCACTTCGCCGGGGCGCACATCGAGGTGGATGCCGCCGAGCACGGGGCTGGCTTCGGGGCGGTAGCGAAAGTGCACGCCATCGAGGGTGATGCGGCCTTTGACGGGGGGCAGCTGGGCGGCGCTGCTGGGGGGCACTTCGGTGCGGGTGTTCAGGATGTCGCCCAGGCGGGCCATGGAGATGCCGGTCTGCTGGAAGTCGGTCCACAGCTGGGCCATGCGCATGATGGGCTGGGCCACGCGCTGGGCAAACATGTTGAAGGCCACAAATTGGCCCACGGTAAGCTCGTTGCCCATGACCAGGTGGGCGCCGTACCACAGGGTGGCGGCGTTGACGAGTTTGCCGATGAGGTTGACGCCTTCATGCGCCCAGCTGGCCAGGTTCTGGGTCTTGAAGCTGGCGCTGACGTAGGCGGCCAGCTGGTTGTCCCAGCGGCGGGCGAACGAGGGCTCCAGCGCGCTGGCCTTGACGGTCTGGATGCCGGTGACGGTCTCCACCAGCATGGCCTGGTTCTCTGCGCCGCGGGCGAACTTCTGGTCCAGGCGGCCGCGCAGCAGGGGCACGACGGCCAGGCTCAGGCCAAAGTACAGCGGCAGGCTCACCAGCACGATGAGGGTGAGCGGCACGCTGTAGAACAGCATGACGGCGATGAAGATGACCGAGAACAGCACGTCGAGCACCACGGTCAGGGCGTTGCCGGTGAGAAAGCTGCGGATGTTCTCGAGTTCGCGCACGCGGGCCACCGAGTCGCCTACGCGGCGCGCCTGGAAGTAGGCCAGCGGCAGTTGCACCAGGTGGCGGAACAGCCGCGCGCCGAGCTCGACGTCGATGCGGCTGGTGGTGTGGCTGAAGACGTAGCTGCGCAGGCCGTTGAGCACGCTCTCGAAGATGACGACCACCACCAGGCCGATGACCAGCACATCCAGGGTGGTCATGCCGCGGTGCACGAGCACCTTGTCCATCACCACCTGGAAGAACAGCGGGCTGACCAGCGCAAACAGCTGCAGCATGAGCGAGATGAAGAGCACCTCGCCCAGCAGTTTGCGGTGCTTGACCAGGCTGGGGATGAACCACGAGAAGTCGAACTTGGCAAGCTCGCCGGCCAGGCTGGCGCGGCTGGTGATGAGGATGAGCTCGCCCGTCCACTGCGCGGCGAAGGCCTCCATCGATTCGATCACGGGGCGGCTGCCCGCGCCGGCTGCGCCCGGGTCTTGCAGCAGCACGCGCTGGCCGTCGCACTGGGCCAGCACCACGGTGCGCAGCCCGCCGTCCTCGCCGCGCATCAAGGCCAATGCGGGCAGTGGGCTCAGGGGCAGGCGATCACTGCTGGTGCGCGAGCGCTTGGCCTTGAGGCCCAGGTGCTTGGCGGCCTGCAGCAGGTCATTGGGGGTGACAGCGTCGCTGGGCTGCAGGCCCAACTGGTGGGCCAGCGTGGCCGGGTCTGCGGCCACCTGGTGCAGGCGGGCTATGACGCACAGGGCGGAAAGGGAGGCAAAGCCCTGGGGGGATTTCTCTGGCGGCTCCAAACCCTCGCGCTGCGCATCAGGCGCGCGCGCTCCATCCTCACGAATTTCGTGCATTCATTCCCCCTCCCAGGCCATCACTACTTATTGGTGGGTGATCCTAGCGGCAGAAGGCGGCCTCACTGGGGTTTGTGACCCACCTAAACGGGTGAGCTTTGCAATCAAACAATTCAAACCGTTACAAGGCTGCACGGGCAAGCCGCTGCCATCCAAATAAAAAGCCCGCATGGGCGGGCTCCGCGATGACCAGAGGGAATCGAGATGGCGCTGGGGCGGGCAGGGCGGCGGGCTGGCGGGCGATGCAGACCCTGCGTTCTTCAAATGGCAGGCCTGTCACGTGGACGGTGTTTTCCCCGTGATCTAGGGCGTGTCATCATTCATTTCGCCCCCGCGAAAGCCTGCAGCGCGGTGCAGTGCAAGGCGCCCTGAGTGCCGCGTAGCATGGCTACGCAAGCGAAGGGCAACGCCGCAATGTGCCGCGCTGCAGGCTTTCCCTGCGGGCTGGCCCCGGCATGCGGCGTCTGCTTTGTCGCACGGCTTGCCCATAGTCCACTATGGGCTGCGCCGCGCTTCGCGCATCCATCCGCCTGCCGGGGCCAGCGCGGGGGTGAAATGAATGATGATACGCCCTAGCCTGCTGCCTGTGCTGCTACTTCTTGCACCAGTAGATCGTCGTGCCTCCGTAGCGCTCGCGCTGGTAGATGATCACCAGCGGGTAGTTGCCCTTCAGCGTGGGGTCCACCAGCACGATTTTCTGGGGGTAGGTGTCCATCCCGTTGTAGTAGGCCCTGTGGGGTTCGGGCTCGCGGGCGACGATGCCGAATTTGGGGCCGAACCGCACGTTGAAGTGGGTGGACTGCGTGCCAGACAGCCGGGAGGTATCGACCACAGCGGTGTCGGCGTTGATCCAGGCACTGACCGGGCCCGGCATGGGGTTGTAGGACCGGTCAATGCACTGGTACTCGCCGCTGTTCGCTGCATAGGGGTTGGGCACGGTCGGCAGCGGTCCGCTGGATGGCGGCGTGATGTTCACGGTCTTGTACCGGCCGTTGTTGACCATGTCCCAGCCGTCCACTCCGTAGCCCACGTGGATCGCTGCGTCCGGCAGGGCGCTGACGTTCCAGTTGAGCAGGGGGATGACGTCCTCGGTCTGGTTGATCGTTTTGTACTCCGGGATCTCGCCGCCGGTGTAGAGCACAAAGCCCCGGTCGCGCGTGAGCAGAAAAACATTCGGGCCATGCTGCATGACCAGGTACAGCTTGGCGCCCAGGAAGGCCTTGTCGATGGAGACGGACGCCACGAAATTCAGCGCATGGGGCGGCCCGTTGAAGGTGCCCGATGCGGTAATCGTTGCAAAAGCAGGGCTGGCGAAGAGCAGCGTGGCGACCGGGGCGATTTTCCGGAGGATTGCCTTGGGCAGTGTCATGCGTCGTAGGGTGGTGCTGGGCCCGCCGGCATTTTTTTTGGTGTGCTTGTGACGGCGAGGCAGAGATGAAGAAAGGCCGCCGGCGCGGGGCGCCAGGCGGCCTTGGTTGTATCAGCTTGAACCTTGCGCGTAAATCTGCAAATGGCCAACCCGGCCGATTTCAATGGGCTTTGGTGCGGTGCAGCCCTTGCCCCGCCACCAGCCAGCCAGCCTGCCTGCCCGCCAGGCCCTAGAGAAACCGCTGCGCCAGGTACGGCGCCGGATCCACGAAGGGCGCCTCGCCGCTGACCAGCTCGGCCACCAGCCGGCCGGTGACGGGGCCCAGCGTGAAGCCCTGGTGGGCATGGCCGAAGTTGAACCACAGGCCTGCGTGGCGTGGCGCCTTGCCCAGCACGGGCAGCATGTCGGCGGTGCAGGGGCGGGCGCCCAGCCAGGGCGTGGCCTCCACGGGCTGGCCCAGGGGCAGCAGCTCGCGCGTGGACTGTTCGGCGCGGCGCAGCTGCACCGGGGTGGCGGGGGCGTCGAGCAGCGCGAACTCGGCCCCGGTGGTCAGGCGCAGGCCGCGCGCCATGGGCGCCAGCATCACGCCGCGCTCGATGTCCAGCGCCGGCATGGTCAGCGTGGGGCCGCCGGCAAAGTGGCGGTGGTAGCCGCGCTTGCTGAACAGGGGCAGGCGGTAGCCCAGGCGCGTGGTGAGTGCACCTGCCCAGGGGCCCAGGGCGATGATGGCGTGCTGCGCGGTGACAGGGCCGGCGCTGGTGGGCACGGCCCAGCCGCTGCCCTCCTGCCGCAATGCCATCGCATCGCCCGTGGCCAGTTGCCCGCCGCGCTGCACGAACAGCCGCGCATAGCGCGCGACCAGCTCGCCGGGGTCGCGCACGCTCCACGGGTCCTGCCAGTGCACGGCGCCGGCCAGCGGCATCTGCAGCACGGGCTGGGCGGCGGCCAGGGCCGCCGTGTCCAGCACCTGGCAGGCCAGGCCGTGCGTGGCCGCGGTGGTGCGGGCCTGCGTGGCGGCCGCGTCGAACACCGGGGCGCTGCGGTACAGCTGCATCCAGCCTTGCCGGTGCACCAGGTCGGCGGCGCCGGCCGCTTCGATCCAGCCGCCGTGCTCGGTCAGGCAGTGCGCGATCAGGCGGCTGTAGGCCTGGGCGATGGGCGCATAGCGCGCGGGCGCCGAGGCGGCCCAGTAGCCCAGCAGCTGCGGCGCCAGGCGCAGCAGGGCGCCCCAGTGGTAGTGGGCGTCGTTGCTCAGCCCGGTGGCAATGCGTGCCAGCGTGGCGATGCTGCGCGGAAAGGCATAGGGCTGCACAGCCTCGCGCTGGATGATGCCGGCATTGCCGTACGAGGTCTCCTGGCCCGGGGCCTTGCGGTCGACGAGGGTCACGGCGTGGCCGCGCTGCTGCAGCGCCAGGGCGGTGCTGACGCCGACCATGCCGGCGCCCAGAACAATGGTTTCCATGGGGTGATTATTGTGCGGGCCCGGCCCTGCAAAACCCGCGCCGTGTGGCACTGATTTTCGAACCCTGGATTGCCGTATCGGCAATCGCTGCCGCGGCCACCACGCGCTGACATTGCCTGCTTGCCATGCAGCTTCAACACGCTACAGTGGGGCGCGATAGGAGCTGTCCTACAAGACCGGGCGGCAAGACCGGTTACCTTCCCACCACGGACCCGCGCCGCGCAGGGCCGTTTGCGTCGATCCCCGCCCCCGGGACAAAGGTTGCGTATGAGGACGGCTCCCGTTGTATTGAGAGGCCACTGCGCTTGCCGACGCGTCGAATACGCCGTGCATGCGCGCGAACTGGAGGCCGCGGTCTGCTACTGCCAGACCTGCCGCAGGGCCTCCGGCGGTGCCGGCATGGCCTGGGTGGAGGGCGACCAGGCGACCCTGCGCGTCTACGGCGCGCTGCACACCTGGCGCTCGTCCGACCACGGGGTGCGCCAGCTGTGCCCTGAATGCGGCAGCCAGCTGTTTCGCCTGGAGGATGCGAAGCCTGGCGTGGTCGAGGTGGCCGTGGGCACGCTCGACGATGCCAGCGCCATCCGCAGCACGCGCAGCGCCTTTGCCAACCAGCGCCCGCGCTGGGACGCGCGCATGGCGCTGGGCGGCAGCCAGCCGCTGGCACCCGTGCCTGGCCTTGTGGCCAAGGGCGCGCTGCAATGCGACGCACCGGGCCAGCCCGAGCGCGACGAGACCCTGCAAAGCATGCTCACCAGCACGCAGGATGCCTTCGTCAGCATCGACCCCGGCGGCTTCATCACCGAATGGAACCCCCAGGCGCAGGCCACCCTGGGCTGGAGCTACGACGAGGCCATCGGCCGGCCCATGCACGAGCTCATCATCCCGCCTGAGATGCGCAGCGCCCACCTCTACGGCATGGCCCGGCTGCAGCGCACGGGCGAGGGCCCGGTGCTGCGCCGCCGCTTCGAGGTGGATGCGCTGCACAAGGACGGGCACCGCCTGCCGGTGGAGCTGTCCATCGCGCCGCTGCGCATGGCCGGCGGCATCGGCGCCACGGCCTTCATCCGCGACACCAGCCAGCGCCAGGCGGTGGAGCGCGAGCTGCGCGCCAACCAGGACCTGCTGCAGCGCACCGGCGAGCTGGCGTTGGTGGGCTCCTGGACGGTGGACCTGCGCACCCGCGAGGTCCACTGGTCCGCCATGGTGCGGCGCATCCACGGTGTGGACGAGAGCTTTGTGCCCACGCTGCCCGGCGTGGTCGGGTTCTACGAAGACGGCGCGCAGGAGCGGCTCGTCACCGCCTTCGAGCAAGGCATCGAAGACGGCCAGAAATGGGAGATCGAAGCCCCCCTGCGCACCCCCGACGGCCGGCGCGTGTGGGCGCGCGCCATCGGCAACACCGAGTACGACGAACACGGTGCCCCGGTACGCGTGGTCGGCGCGCTGCAGGACATCACCGGCCGCAAGCGGGCCGAAGAGTCGCTGCACATGCTCACCCAGATCCTGGAGGCCACGCCCGACTATGTGGTGCAGGCCGACAGCACCGGCCAGGTGACCTACATGAACCCGGCCGCGCGCCAGGCCCAGGGCTACGACGCCGGCTACGACGTCACCCAGCACCGCTTCACCGACTTCAACACGCCCGAGACCACGCGCCGCTACCGCGACGAGGTCATGCCCTCCGTGCACAAGACCGGCGTGTGGATGGGCGAAAGCACCGTGCTGGTGGCCGGCCAGCCGATCGCGGTGGACCACTCGGTGCTCTCGCACAAGGACGCCACCGGCCAGGTGGTGCGCTACACCGCCGTGATGCGCGACATCTCGGCGCAGCAGCGCGCCCGCGCCGACCTGTTCCGCCAGCAGCGCACCTTGAGCTCCATTGCCGAGGCCATCCCCGACGTCATTGCCGTGGTCGACCGCGAAGGCCGCTACGAGTTCGTCAACTCCGCCTTCGAAAAACTGGTGGGCCCCTCGCGTGCCGAGATCGTGGGCCACCGGATCGGCGAGGTCATGCCCATCCAGGAACTGCAGGGCAGCATGGCCCATGTCCAGAAGGCGCAGGGCGGCGAGCCCACCTCGTTCGAGCTTGACCTGCAGCTGGGCGGGCGCCAGCGCAACATGGCCATCACCCTGGTGCCCCGCCTGTCCGAGGGCGGCACGCCCGACGGCTTCATCGCCGTGCTGGACGACGTCACCATCCACCGCCAGCGCGAGTCGCGCCTCATCGGCCTGAGCGAGCGCGACGGGCTCACCGGCCTCATGAACCGGCAGGGCCTGCAGGCCTACCTGCAGCGCATACCCATCGGCGAAGCCCACGGCGTGGCCATGCTGTACGTGGACCTGGACCGCTTCAAGCCCGTCAACGACACCTGGGGCCACCCGGTGGGCGACCAACTGCTGCAGGCCGTGGCCGGGCGCTTTCTGGCCCTGGTGCGGCCCGTGGACCTGGTGGCCCGCGTGGGCGGCGACGAGTTCGTGGTGGTGCTGGGCGGCATGCCCAGCCGCGCCGCCGCCGAGCAGGTGGCCGACAAGCTCGTGGCCACCGCCGCCAAACCGTTCGACCTGGGCGGGCGCAGGGTGCTCATCGGCGCCAGTGTGGGCGTGGCCTTTGCGGGCGACGACGGCTGGCGCGGCCTCATGGAGCGGGCCGACGCCTCGCTCTACCGCGCCAAGGCGGCCGGGCGGGGGCGGCGCGCCTGAAACGGCTGGCCCCTGAGTTGCCGCGCGCCTCGTCGGTGCATTCAGCGGCCTGAGGCGGCAGGCACCCCTGGGCCACCGCCACGCGCCGGGGCTTGTCGCAGCCGCCATGGCGCAGTCTTGGCACACGCAGGGCGGCGCCTGCAGCACCGTACTGAGCGACCCCACCCCCTGCAGTTTTGGGTAGCATGGCCGCTACAGTCCAGCCCTTGTGGCGCCTTGCCACGAAACCCGTGACCCCGACGAAAGACCTGCCCATGCCCGCTGATTCCCACCCCGTCTGCGTGCGGGAGTTTCGCCAGGTTCTGCTGTGGCCCCTGCGCCTGATGCCGGTGCGGGGCTCCGAAGGCCGGCACGCCAAGCCCTGGCAACTGCTGGCGGACATGGGCGAGGAGGCCTCGCCCTGGCGCGAGGTGGTGGACGAATTCACGGGCGACAGCAGCCGCTTCCACGAACGCCACTACAACGAGTTCGTCACCTTTTTGCCCTACGTGCAGCGGTTCCTGTATGGCGAAGGCCGCAGCCAGCCAGGCAGCAGCGCCACCGGCTCGCCGATGCGGGTGTTCCGGCGCAGCGACGTCAGCGCCGTGCGGGCGGTGCTGCGCCCCGGGGCCGCGCCGATCATGCTCGACATCGTCCACGTGGACCTGTACTTTTTCCTTGACCTGGACCTGGTGCTGCTCAACGTCGAGGTCAGCGCCCGCGACCTGGCGCTCGACCAGGCGCAGGAGCTGCTGTACCGCTTCGGCCGTGGCTACCCCGCCGGCTGGGATGCGCAGGGCCATGCCCAGCACTGCCTGTACAGCGCCGAGTGGCTGGATGCCGCCGGGCAGGTGCTGGCCCAGTCCGATGCCAACCAGCGCGACCTCTTCATGGCCCATGTCAGCAGCCACCGCGCCCCGCGCATCGCGGCCCACTGGGCCTGGCTGCTGGAGCCGCTGGTGAGCGACCATTCAGAGCGCAGCGGCCCCCTGCGCTACCGCCAGATCGAGTACTACCGCATGCCGCAACTGGCCTTTCTGGCGCTGGACGACCCGCGCGCGCTCAGCCGCAGCGACTTCGTGCGCCTTGGCCTGGTGACCGGTGCCCCCCTGTCCGGCGACGGCACCGGCCTGCCTTATGCCGAAGAGTACCTGGACGACTTCGAAAAGCGTTTCTGCTACGACCGCTTCTGGAGCGGCAGCGGCGCCGCACCCAACACCCGCTACCTGTGCAGCGGCCATTCGCTGCTGGTGCTGGGCGATGCCGGCAGCCCGTTCTATGTCTGCCGCGACCGGGGCGTGCTGGCGCAGTTCAGGCACCAGCATTTCCTGCTGTTCTTGATTGCGCATTTCCAGAAAGCCGCGCTGCTGATGTTCTCGGACCGGCTGGCCGAGGCCCTGAAGAACCTGGACATTGCCGACGCCGCCAGCGTGCGCCGTTTCAAGCGCACCATCCGCGACAGCTTTGCCGGTTTTCTGCGCTTCACGCACCGCTACTGGTTCCACGAAGTGTCCGAACAGGCCCAGGTGCGCGCCCTGTTCCGCATGTGCGCCAACCACCTCGGGCTGGACCCGCTGTACACCGAAGTCAAGGAGCGCATCGGCGAAATGAACCAGTACCTGGACGCCGACAGCCTGCGCCGCCAGGCCAATACCGTCGTGCGGCTCACGGTCGTGACCATCTTCGGCCTGATCGGCACCGTGACCACGGGCTTCCTGGGCATGAACCTGCTGGCCGAGGCCGACGCCCCCCTGGGCCGCAAGCTGGCAATCTTCGCCATCGTGTTCGTGCTGACCACCTCGCTGACTGTCTACACCATGGTCAAGTCCAAACGCCTGTCGGACTTTCTCGACGTGCTCTCGGACGAACGCGCCACCGCCTGGCAGAAATTCAAGGCACTGGGGTTGGTGTGGCGGCGTGCGGGCGGGTAGAGGAGGGCGGGCGGTACGCCACGGGCCACCGCCGTTGAATGGCTGGCAGGCAAAGTTGCTCTGGCGAATCTACCCGTTCACCGACGAGGGCCTGGCTGCCGGCAAGCTGGACGCGCTAGGCGATTCCAAGTCCCACGATAGCGGGGGTTCGACGCGGTAAGGGCGTTCTTCCACCCCGCCGCAGAATCCCCTGGCTGGTCCCTTTGTCGTCGGTTGGCTCCATTCGCCCGACAAATCCGACGCCCACGAGAGAGGCGGTCCGACGCGGTAAGGGTGCTCCACCACCCCTCCGCCAAGCACCATCGCCGGCCGCTCGGGCGTCGCCTTGAGCGGGGCCGAATCCATCGTCGGGCCGGGTTGGTTCTTGAACGCGTCCATTGGCATCACTGTAGCCGCAGCGGTAGCTCCCTGCAACGAAGTCGCTTTGGCTTGGTGCGGGATTGTGAGGTTGCGCAGGCTGCAGGCCGCCCAGCAAATGCCGCGCCTTGCCCACCTGGTCAAGCCCGACAAGCACGCCGCCCTCGCGCCGCAGCACGCGCTCCACGCCGCCTTGGCGCAGGCGCTCCTGCAACTGCACGGGGTCGCCCCGGACCATCAGCGTGCCGTCGCGCTGCACCTCCATGACGGGCACAGGCTGAGACGCTGCAGCGCTCGCGGACGAGCCATGCCGCCCCCCACTACGAGGAGCACTGGCACCCACTGCCTTGGGGTCGGCTGTGGATCCACCAGCCGTTGGCGCTTGGGTGGCAGAGGGCGCGAGCTGTGCGGCAGTTCGGGCCCGGGGCAAAGGGGCCGTTGCGGATGCGCGCTGAGACCCACGGTCCGCCTGCGTGCCACTTGGGCCTGCCGGTGCAGCGAGTGGGCGGCTGAGCACCTGCTGTGCCAGTGCCGCCTGGTCCACGGGCACAAGGGTCACGCCGGCGAATGGCTCGGCACCGCGCACGCCGCCAGCTTGCAGGTGAGCCAGGATGGAGGCCTGGTCGCCGCCGACGACGAGCATGCCGGGGTAGGGAGCCCCTGGATCGGCACGTCTATGGGCTCGGGGCAGCCTGCTACGTCACTGGATCGTCTGTCGCGGCTGTAGAAGATCCGTTGCGGAGGCGATCACTTCCGAGTCGATCTCTTTGCTTTGTTCAGCAAGTCCAGCCAGCGTGCCGCGACCGCGTTCGAACTCGCCATTTCGAGGTGGCGCCACTGTGCCGGTTTGGCGAATGGCTTTTTGCAGGCCATCCTTATAGCTTTTTGCAGAAACTTACCTCACCCTTCCTGGTAACTATCTCTCAGCCAATCATCAATATTTTCATTCTCTTTTACAACAAAATATCTAAACGATTTCGCATTCCGAAGTCCCCCCTTTCCGAGAAGGTGCATGATATATTTTTCGGCATAAAGACCCGCATTCTTTCGAACGAGCTCGCGCAAATCATCGATGTGCAGATTGTACACATCCATGTAATCACGGCAACTCCCCCATTCCTGAGAAACATCTCTCCCAAGAAGATGCCTCAACATCTCCAAATTTTCTTCACCCAAACCCGACACGGCAACTCCTTAAAAAATCAATATTGCCTTGCAATAATATTTATTTCCTTGGGCACATTCTTCAAGTCGCCGAAATTGATGGAGCCCAGTAATTCTATTTCAAAAACCCCATACCCCAGCTTCTGCCTGGCTTTGCCGAACGATATTTCCCTGATCGCAGCCTGCGCCCAATCATTCGCTGTTCCATTGTGATTGCTTTCACGATGTTTGTCGAATTCTTTTTGAAAATTTATACGATTATCATCTGCCAAATTCCCCGGCAATCCAGCCGGAGGGGCCCCCTTCGTTTCAATGTAATAAGAAATAACTGCTTTCAGCATCGCCTCTGTCACTCCATGGGCGTCGATTCTTACATACTCTTTTGATGACTTTTTTAACACCGTTTTTTCAATACTTAAAATGGGGCCGTTATCCGTTATTTCGATACCGGCAAAATCAACATCCTCTCCGTCCACGAGCATCGTAATGGCGTTACTTGGGTCGTTGTCCGTAGTTATTCGAACCTTGAAGTCCGTGAGCGGAACCGGACGCGGATTGTTCTCCGACCCCAGTGGGCCTTTCTCCGGCGCCGCACCCGCGCCGTCCTTACCTGCCCCGCGGCTCATTTGGATGGGAAGAGCGGGGGCGGAAGGTGCGCTGCCATCGGGCCGCTTCTGCGGCGGGGCCGAGGCTGAGCGCTCCAACTGCGCAATGCCAAACGCCAGGTCCACCAAGTCCTGCCCATCAAAAGCCTGCGGATTGCCCGTCAGCTTGCTGAGCACGTCCTGCAGCGATGCGCGCACCCGGGCTAACCACCCCTGCACCGAGTTGTTCGGCATCAGCGCCGTAGGCTGCACGCCCAGCTCCATGGCCACCTGCACGGCGTAGGGGAACAGCTCTTCACTGCTGTAGCTGGTCTCATTCGCTCCGGCCGGCCGCGAAGCATGCACGCGTGCCATGGCCTCGTCGTGGACCTGCCGTTCAAGGCTCCCCTCGGGCCTGTTCGCCCAACTGCCAATCACCTCGTGCAGTTGCCTCCACCCCGCCTCGCCCAGCACCGCCTTGCCATGCTTGTGCACCAGCTCGTGCGCGGCCACGGCCATTTCCTGGCCGGCTTCGATGTGGTCGGCGATGAGGAAGACGGTGTCGGTGTTGGGGTCGTAGAAACCTTGCGCCAAGCCCGAATCTGGCGAGCCCATGTCCACCTTGCCGATCAGGGGCTGCCAGTGCGCCTGGATGTCGGCCGAGGTGGCCACCAACACACGGCCACGGCCCTCTGCGAGAAGGCCCATGCTGTTGGTGAGCTTGGCAACCGCAGCGCGCACCGATTGAACGGTGGCGGGTTTGGAGGGCAGATCCCTGGCCCGTGAAGGTCTGTCTGGCGAAGGCGGTGCGCTGCGGCTGAACTGCTGGCCCGATAGGGCGGGGCTGGAAGGCTGAGAGGGCAGGGTGGCGCCTGCCGAGGCCGGAGCGCGTGGCGGCTGCTGCTGCAGCAAATGCCGCGCCTTGCCCACCTGGTCGAGCCCGACAAGCACGCCACCCTCGCGCCGCAGCACGCGCTCCACGCCGCCTTGGCGCAGGCGCTCCTGCAGCTGTACGGGGTCGCCCCGGACCATCAGCGTGCCGTCGCGCTGCATCTCCATGACGGGCACAGGCTGAGACGCTGCAGCATTCGTCTGTGAGCCATGAACTGTGCGAGGTGCACTGGCGCCCACTGCGCTGGGGGCGGCTGTGGAGCCGCCAGTCGTTGGCGCTCGGGCAGCAGCGGGTGCGAGCTCTGCGGCAGTTCTGGTTCGTGGCAGGGAGGCCGCTGCCGAGGCCCGCCCGCCATCGCAATCAGCAATGGCCGATGGAGTTTGGCGCTCAGCAAAGCCGCTTGGGTTGCGGCTACTGTGCTACTTCACTGGCTCTTCGGCTACGGCTGTAGAAGATCCGTTGCAAAGGCCGTTCACTTCCGAGTCGATCTCGCTGTTCAGCAATTCCAGCCAGTAAGCTGCGACCGCGTTCGAGCTCGCTGTCTCGGGACGGTGCGCGTTGATCTCGTTTGCGGCCAGCCCCATCCACTCTTTGGCCTCGGCTGCCTCTTCGCTTTTCCCCTGAGTCTTCGCTTGAGCCCTCGCTGCCTTGATCCCATTGGCCCAGAAGGGCATGCAAGACAGCTCCTCGCGCAACCGTGCGCCAGCCGGTGCCAGCCGCTGGTATCGCGCCCGCAGTTCGTCCGGCGTTAAAGGATCGAGCCAGTGCTTCATTGGAGAGGCGGTCTCCGGTGCGGGCATCGATGAAGTGGCCGGTGTCGAGGTCATAGGTGAGATTCCTGGCGTCGGGAAAGCATTGTCCAGAGCGGCGGCTACTGTGCTACTTCACTGGCTCTTCGGCTACGGCTGTAGAAGATCCGTTGCTCGCGGTCGTCGCTGGCGAGTCGATCTCGCTGTTCAGCAATTCCAGCCAGCGTGCTGCGACCGCGTTCGAACTCGCTGTCTCGGGACGGTGCGCGTTGATCTCGTTTGCGGCCAGCCCCATCCAATATTTCGCCTCGGTCAGGTCCGGATTCTGCCCACTTGCCAGTGCCTTGTTTCTCGCGTGCCTCTGCCCATCGGCCCAGAAGGGCGTGCAGGACAGCTCCTCGCGCAACCGTGCGCCAGCCGGCGCCAGCCGCTGGTATCGCGCCTTCAGCTCGGCTGGCGTCAGCGGATCGAGCCAGTGCTTCTTTGGAGAGGCGGTCTCCGGTGCGGACGTTGATGAAGTGGCCGGTGTCGAGGTCATAAGTGAGGTTCCTGGCTTCGGGGAAAGCATTCTCAAGAGTAGCCAGATTCACGTCAATCAAGCGCTGGATGTTGCCCACGCTGTCGCCGTAGATCCAGTGCAGCGGAGGAACTCCCAATCTGGCGTCTCCGGCCACTTGCCGAGGGTGCGGTGCAAGGTGGTCTGTGGTGCCGAACTTCAGGGCACTCGACAGCATCAGCTCTGCAAGTCGGCGCAGCGCCGTATCGCTCACACCCGAAGGGTCGCCAATGAGGATACGCCCCGTGTTATGGGCATAGTTGGCCGCAATGCTGTAGGCCATGGCTCCGTTTTGCCCTGGCTTGAACTGCAGCAGGTCGATCCATGCGTCAGAGCGGGACGCAACGGGCGGGGGATTGGCGCCTGGCCGTTCCCGGATCTCAGCGCCGGTTTCCTCATCGAGCCCATAGACCTCATGCACTGTCGGATCGCGGGTGCTGATGATCGCCACGGCGCCACTCGGCATCACAAGCATATGCTGTGTAACTTCCTCTGCATCCAGCCTGCGCTCACGGACTTCAATGCTTTGATTGTGGTCCGCCGCTATATCTGTGACCGCCACCGCAGATGATTTGGGGAATGCGAACAAGCCCTCTGCACCGCTGAGTTGCCGCAGGTGCTCCGCAGCCCGTGCCTGCTCTTGGGCACGGACTTCGTCAATCGGTGCTCGGTGTTCAGGGTTCTCTTGCTGCGCCAACCCAAATGCCAAATCCACAAGATCCATGGAGTTGAAGTCACCCTTGTCCGTTGCCAGCTTGTTCCAGGTCGAGCGCAAGCCACCCCGCACCCGTGCAAGCCAGCCTGCAGCAGTGTTGCCAGGCTCCTTGGCTGTTGGCTGGATGCGCATTTGCAGCGCTGCCTGCACTGCATACGGAAACAGTGCTTGGGCCGAGCCATATGCCGTTGCTTCCTCGCCATGCAGCGATGCCTGCATCAATTGCACGGCTTCGTCATAGATCTGGCGCTCAGTGCTGCCTTCGGTGGCTTGGGCCCAGCTATCGATGGGCCCAAGCAGTTGCAGCCAGCCCGTCTCCCCCATTGCTGCTTGGCCGTGTCGATACATCAATTCGTATGCTGCTTCGGCAGCGGCTGTGTCGCGTCCACTGCGAGAGGTCGTCCAACGAGCATCCGGCAACAGCACCGGCGCCCCTGTTCGGGCCTTGAGCACCGCGCCTACAACGAACGCCTCGGCCTGTGTCAGCGTCATGCCGCGCAGTCGCCGGGCTACCTTGGGCATGCCCCACTGGTGCGCCAAGTCGGCCATCCAGGCAATCGTGCGGCGCACCCAGTCCGCCATTTCCCGGGTGCCCATGCCACGCTGGTCAGTGTGGAGTTCCTCCGATATGTCCGCCATGGCTTCTTCCACGGCTTTTGCATGCCAATTGTTGACTGGCATCTTGGCCTTGCTGGCTTGCCCATCTTCTGTCAATCTCCAGCGCGCTGCATACTTGCGAACCAGTGGGTCCGACAAGAATTGAAGCATTGCCTGGCGGTATTCTTCAGGCTGAATCGACTGACTGAGGCCCAGATGAAAAAGTTCGTGGAATACGACCCTGAACCCCTCAACCTCATCCCTGACTCCCTCAAGGAAAAGGTAGAGTTCCCCCCGGTATACACCGCCGGTAGCCACAGTCCCCGGTGGCGCGACAAGACCAACGACGCCAGGACTTTGCGCTATCTGTGGCGCGACCATTCCACGCATCCCCAGACCATCAAGCGCCTTGTCCACGATGCGCTGCATCTGCTGGGCCGTTATACCCGGCCCTGGCGCAACCGGAGCTGAAGGCTCGTCGAACTCGCTGGCTTGTGCCATGTTCTCCCGCTGCGCCACTGCAAACGCCAAGTCCACCAAGTCCTGGCTGTCGAAAAGCGCAGGCTTGTTCGTGAGCCGGTCCCATGCCCCACGCATGGCGGCCCGCACCCGCGCCAGCCAGCCCTGCACCGAGTTGTTCGGCATCAGCGCCGTAGGCTGCACCCCCAGCTCCATCGCCACCTGCACGGCGTAGGGGAACAGCTCTTCACTGCTGTAGCTGGTCTCATTCGCTCCGGCCGGCCGCGAAGCCTGCACGAGTGCCATGGCCTCGTCGTGGACCTGCCGTTCAAGGCTCCCCTCAGGCCTGTTCGCCCAACTGCCAATCACCTCGTGCAGTTGCCTCCACCCCGCCTCGCCCAGCACCGCCTTGCCATGCTTGTGCACCAGCTCGTGCGCGGCCACGGCCATTTCCTGGCCGGCTTCGATGTGGTCGGCGATGAGGAGGATAGTTTTTGTTCTAGGTGCTTGGCCAAATGCCAAAATTATGTTTGGTCTTCTGGTAGACTGCTGGCAGTCTGGCCCGCAATTCGAGAGCTAGGGGATGGCTTCGGTGTCTCAGCTTGAGGCTCGCCATCATCCCTGACGGCGGAAGGATCAGCCGAAGAACCAATAGCGGGGGTGGAGTCGAAAGATTCCGTCTTGCCGGTAGCCAAAGGTGCTTTTGCACCGGGGAGACCTGCCGAAGAGCTACGCCCGCTCCAGACTACCTTTCCCTCTGGCCGTCTTGCGAAAGCCGTCACTACAGAATAGTGGTCGCCATCATCTCGCAACTCAATGATGGCCAGATGTCTGCCCGCAAAGCGTTCATTTACTACAAGTAGGCGACCGTTGCCTGGGTCATAGATCTTGGTTGCATTCGCGAGGATGTGCTGCACGTATTGCGGAACAGACAGCCCCGTTGCCTGGATATCTGCAGCATGTTCGGCCTCAATATGCGCTACTCCGAAACCACGGTTAGGACCTCGGTGGAAGCCATTTTTAAGGCGGACTGGTGCAGAGGGAAACTCTCCTTTGGTTCTTGTCTCAACTTCCGCCGGGATAGTCCAGATGTCTGGAGAACCGTTGACTAGGACGGAATCGTCCGGCTTCGCCCCGCCCTTTGTGATCTTTGGCACATCCGGGCGCGGCTGGCGGCTGAACATGGGGCTGCGTGGCCCTGCGCGTTTGCCCGTTTGAGGTGGTACTAATACAATCTGACCTGTATTCCCGCCGCCGCTACGGGCGTTGGAAGGCAGAGTGGCTAGGATGTCACTGAAATCCTTCGCGGCGGGATACTTTCTCATCGACATGGCCGCCATCTCGCGCCGGCCGGTTCGCACTTCCTCCAAGTACAAGATCGCGCCGTCGTCAAGCCGTTTCAGGTAGACGATCTGGTCTTTATGACCCTGTGTCTTGGTGCCCAGAACCACCAAGTCTGGGTCGCTGATCACCTGCGACGCAGCCAGAATGTCGGCATCGGTGAGTGCAATCTGTCCCCTGCTTTTTTCTATTGCAGGATTCGTGTGGCGATTCAGTATGTGGCGTGCCGCAGAACCGTCCAGCACGTGCGTGAAGCCAGCAATGTTGATACCCGCCTGTGTTGCGGCTTCGTATGCCAGCCATTCAGAGACTTCGCCGAGCATGGCTTTCTGTGGCGCATGACCGGGCTGCCTGGCGCTGTCGATCACCGCCTGGACGTCTCCGGGCACTTCCGTCCAGATCGCGTCCAACTCGCGAGCATGCTCGGGGTTCTCCCGCTGCGTTATGCCCCATGCCAGATTCACCAAGTCCTGGCTGTCGAACAGGCCGGGTTGCCCGGTTAGCTTCTCGAAAACCGATCGCAATGCGGCGCGCACCCGAGCCAGCCACCCCTGCACCGAGTTGTTCGGCATCAGCGCCGTAGGCTGCACGTCCAGCTCCATCGCCACCTGCACGGCATAGGGAAACAGTTCTTCGCTGCTGTAGGTGGCAGCATCTGCGTTGCCTGGCCGCGAAGCCTGCACGCGTGCCATGGCCTCGTCGTAGACCCGCCGCTCCAGGTTCCCCTCGGGCTTGTTCGCCCAACTGCCGATCACTTCGTGCAGTTGCCTCCACCTTGCTTCGCCCAGCACCGCCTTGCCATGCTTGTGCGCCAGCTCGTGCGCGGCCACCGCCATCTCCTGGCCGGCTTCGATGTGGTCGGCGATGAGGAAGATGGTGTCGGTGTTGGGGTCGTAGAAACCTTGCGCCAAGCCCGAATCCGGCGAGCCCATGTCCACCTTGCCGACCAGCGGCTCCCAATGCGCCTGGATGTCGGCCGAGGTGGCCACCACCACGCGGCCACGACCCTCTGCCAGCAGACCCATGCTGTTGGTGAGTTTGGCGACTGCAGCCTTTACGGACTGCACGGTGGCGGGCTTGGAGGGCAGGCCCTTGACTCGTGAGGGGCGGTCTGGCGAAGGCGGTGCGCTGCGGCTGAATTGCTGGCCCGGTGGTGAGGACTGAGAGGGCAGGGTGGCGCCTGCCGAGGCTTGGGCGCGCGGTGGCGGCTGCTGCAGCAATTGCCGCGCCTTGCGCACCTGGTCGAGCCCGACAAGCACGCCGCCCTCGCGTCGCAGCACGCGCTCCACGCCGCCTTGGCGCAGGCGCTCTTGCAGCTGTACGGGGTCGCCGCGGACCATCAGCGTGCCGTCGCGCTGCGTCTCCATGTCCGCCGCACTTGAGGAGGTCGGTGCTGGACCGCCCTCTGCAACCCTGCGCCCCCGGGTCAGCGAGAAGCCTGTGCCGCCCGTATGCACGCCCTGCTGGTGCAGCGTGCGTCCGGCATTGGGCAGCGCATCACGAAGGATGCCCGCAGCCAACGCATCGCGCACAGGCTTGGACCCCATGTCGCCCGCGTCGCCTACCGCGAAAACACTGCCCGAGCCTGATTGGCGCATGAAGCGGCGCACGGTGGCCGCCAGGTAGGGATAGTTGCGCGTGAGAATGCTGGCTGGGGCCTCGGAGATTGCGCGCACCTTGCCATCCGCGCCGGTGCCGATGAGCGTGATCCAGCCTGGCCGCTGCATGGACTTGCCCACGATGGCCAAGTCGTCCGATCCTGCGATCCTTTCGCCCAATACTGCCATGGGCTTGCTGGCCTTGAGCAGCCTGTCCTCGCCGAAGTCTTGGTAGCGCACCATGTCGGCAGGTGCACTGCCTTGGTTCGCCGCGTCGATCACGGCGTACTTGTTGCTGTTGATGATGACGTGGGCCAGCAGGCCCGGCACATGCGCGGCGAGGGTCTTGGTCAGTTCCAGGTCCGGCCCGCTGGGCGTGGGATTGCCAGATGGATGGTTGTGCAGCACATAGTAACCATCAGCCCCAGTGCGCTGCATGTTGTCTCGGAACTCTTGATAGTACTCAGGATGGGTCATCCCGGCCGGCACCATGGGCGTCTCGCCCGGCAGCCGCGCGCTGACGCCAGTGGCATGCACCACCTGGCCATCCTTCATGAAAAAGACCCGGAACGTCTCGAACCGGGGATCGCGATACACCTGGGCCAGTTCGGCCAGGCGCGCCGGGCTGTCTACTTGCTGCCCGACGAGAGATTGACTGCCGGTACGCTCAATTCGCTTGGCGATTCCAAGTCCCACGAGAGTGGCGGTTCGAGGCGGTACGGCATCACCAGCCCCCCGCACGCTGTCAGCGGTGGAAGCACTGGATCGACCAGTCGTGGGTCCTCGGCCATCATCAGGTTGGGTGGGTTCTTGAACGCGTCCATTGTTATCACTGTAGCCGCCGCCATGGCTTTCTGCAACGAAGTTGCCTTGGCTTGTTGCGACCTCTTGCCGCACCACTGCAGACGTTGGGAGCACAGCTCTGCTGCGATCTCGGGTGGGCAGCGGTTTGCTCAACAACTGCCGCGCCTTGACCACCTGGTCAAGCCCGACGAGCACGCCGCCCTCGCGCCGCAGCACGCGCTCCACGCCGCCTTGGCGCAGGCGCTCCTGCAGCTGCACAGGGTCGCCCTTGACCATCAGCGTGCCGTCGCGCCGCATCTCCATGACGGGCGTGGGCTGAGATGCTGCAGCGCCGGTGGGGGAGCCATGCCGCCCCTCAGTACGAGGAGCACTGGCGCCCACTGGGCTGGGGCCGGCTGTGGATCCACCAGCCGTTGGCGCTTGGGTCGCGGTGGGCGCAAGCTGTGCGGCCGTTCTGGCTCGGGGCAAGGTGGCCGTAGCCGATGCGCGCTGAGACCCCCGATCCGCCTGCGTGCCAACTGAGCCAGCCTGCGCAGCGAGTGGGCGGCTGAGCACCTGCTGTGCCAGTGCCGCCTGGTCCACGGGCACCAGGGTCACGCCCGCGAATGGTTCGGCACCGCGTATGCCGCCAGCCTGCAGGTGCGCCAGGATGGTGGCCTGGTCGCCGCCGACGACGAGCATGCCGGAGTCCAGGGCCTGGACCTGTGCATCTAGGGGCGCGGGGGCTGGGAGCTGGACCGGGCAAGTCGTTGTGCGCCTTGAGGTCGGCCTGAGTGGCGATCACCCATGGCCTCGACGCTCTGCCAATAGGTACAAGCGGTTAGAGAGCTGGGTACTTGCGGCGTAGATGGGTTGTACTTTGGCAGACCAAGCAAGCTACCTTCACGGCTGTGGAGAATCGACCTTCTGCCACAGTCCTTCGAAGGGGGGGTCCGGCTCTACCAATCGCCACATCGTCGCGCAAGCCGAACATTGGTACCAACGTTCGACCAGGCCCACATGGGAGTCTGGTTGAGCGACACGTGCAGGGACCAGCGAGGGTTCCCCGTTCAAGACGGTGACAAATTCGTCAAAGTCATCCCAATCGTCAAAACGACCCGCTTGGCGGATTTCGCATTGGCACATCGCATCTCTATTCATCTGAGCTTTCCTCCATCGATTTTCCAAACTTCTTGAGGGCCGCCTTCAATGAGTATCTGGCTGCCGCCTCCAACCCACTGCCCGCCCTGACTTCCTACTTCCCCGGCGTGCACTCTGGTACCTGCTGGAACTTTGATGGTGGTGAAGTCGGTGGCTTGTGAACGAAAGCCTGTTCCGCGCAAGACACCCCATTCGGGCAGCAAGGCGGAGTCGATCCTGGTCTGTAGCGATCCAACTGGTTTGTCCAATGACCAGAAGCCTCCAAACTCCCTCGATTGCCCTGGAGTCCATGCACGATACAGCACGAGGTCTTCGAGGAGGTCCATGGTCGCGTAGCGCCCTCCTGAAAAAGTCGCTGCAACAGAGTCGAGGGTGCTTCCAAGGCTGTCTGGGTGAAGTGCATCGGCACGCAACATCACAAGGCCAGGTACCTGCGTGATGATCCTCTCAAAATTGGCCCCAGCGCTGTTTGCCAAGGTCGCCAAGCTAGTCGCGCTGGGCGGCTGGGAGCGCAAATCCTTGGCCTTAGGGTTCTGATCCGGTGCGTTGCGGCTGAACTGCGGCTTCGACAGGGGGGAGGGCAGAGAGTGGTCCGCCGAGGCCGGAGCGCGTGGCGGCTGCAGCAACTGCCGCGCCTTGTGCACCTGATCGAGCCCGACGAGCACGCCGCCCTCGCGCCGCAGCACGCGCTCCACGCCGCCTTGGCGCAGGCGCTCCTGTAGCTGGTCTCATCCGCTCCGGCCGGCCGCGAAGCCTGCACGCGCGCTGCGGGCCGGTCGTTCAGATCGACGGTGCGCTTCTAATTCGGTCAGGTGACTAACCGCGCGGCAAGCTTGTGACCAGAAAACCCCCGCAAGTGGCCCAGTTCGCCACACTTCGGCGCAACAACTTGAGCGCAGCATTGGCATCCATAGCACCAAACGTTTCGAGGCGCTCGCTGTCGGGGATGAGCATCAGCGCCCAGAAATCCAGTTGGTTCAGCACCGCAGCCATCTCCGTTTCGAAACGGCTCAATTGCATGATGGCATCGGCAACCACATCTTCGGCATCGTCATCGTCATAGACATCGGCCATCCAGACCCAATGATCGTAGGAGTCGAACACAGGTCCATATATGCCGCCATACTCAAGGTCACGTTCGGTTTGGGGCAGGTACTTGCGCAGATGTTCCTTCACGGGACCGAAGTTGAAGCGCACGTCCCTGAGTCCTGGCGCTGCAAATTTTTGTGGTCTCTGTCCTTCAAAAATCCCATTTCCCAATGAGCGAAGACCGGTTGTATGAATGGGAAACACTGCATCCCTCTCGCTCCTTCGCACATAGATCCCGAGCCACGCATTCATGATTCAGTGCCCCCCAAAAGGTGTTGCTGATCCGCTTCGCCACTTCTTTTGCACGGGATCATAGTAGTACTGATGGCCGGGAGGATTGGGACGGGAGTTTTTTCGGTCCTTGACATATATGTGGCCAGTCCGATAAGCCTGAAACCGCAACACATGGGCGCTATCAAGCAAGGCGGCCAAGCTCTCCTCAAGCTTGCTCAAGGCAGGGAGCCCCGTGGCAAGACTTTTATCCCCCAATAGGCAAAAAAATGCTACTCGCTAAGTCCCCCGGAAATCGCCATCTATGGCCATTTCGCGTGGGCCGAAATTAGCCTTCTAGAGTTGGCAATAGATGTCGACGGTGGAGGCCTCTGCCTGCACCAAAAAATCTATCAATTTTTCGGCTTCGTTCAGAATCTTCTTGGATTCAATGATGCACTCCAGCGGCTTTCTGTCGGCATCCCATCCATACGAAAAATTTATCGCGCCCCCCTCTGGATCAACGGCGTTTTGAATAATATTCTTCAGCTTTGATGCAGCAAGAGATGCCTGGCTCCAAGGCATGACTTCTTCTTCATACTGCTCGTAGTGCCGCGAATGCCCATCTGTCAAGGCCTGCCAGAATCCACAGAAAAAAAGCCATTCGGAAAAATCGCCCGGCAGAGTTAACTCTCTCTTGTCTGCATCGGAGGTAGGCTCGGTAAAGGCTAGGTAAGATGGATGCATACTATTTATTCTCGTCTGCGTTGGTGAAGTGTGTGAGCGAATTTCTGATGTCGGATGGCAAGCCGGTTTGCGTAATTCCTGATGGCTTTATTAATGATACATTTGCGGGGATTGGATTTCCAAATTGGTCAGTGTATCGCAGCGGACCACTGGCGCGAGTGTCTTCCACGCGAAAATAGTTCCCTGAGTTGTCATAAATCACCTGCAAACCTGTTTGAGGATTTGAGTATATTGTTTTGCCAGAGGTCGTGTAAGAGACAACAGGGTTGCTTCCTGCGATCAGAGAAATGGTGTCTTTTAAGGACACTATTTGCTGATAAGCATTGTATTTTGCAGCACGGACCGAACCTGCGGTGTTGAAGATTGGAGCTGAAACACCAGAATCTGACTGCTCAGATCCCACAACTCGCGGAATTTTGCCCCCTTCCAGGGGGCCTTCCGGTGCCGCGCCAGGGTCATCCCCTCCTGCCCCGCGGCTCATCTGGATGGGAAGGTACGGGGCGGAAGGTGCGCTGCCGTTGGGCCGTTCAAGCGCCGACGGGGCCGAGGCTGAGCGCTCCAACTGCGCAATCCCAAACGCCAAGTCCACCAAATCCTGCCCATCAAAAGCCTGCGGATTGCCCGTCAGCTTGCCAAGCACGTCCTTCAGCGATGCCCGCACCCGAGCCAGCCACCCCTGCACCGAGTTGTTCGGCATCAGCGCCGTAGGCTGCACGTCCAGCTCCATCGCCACCTGCACGGCATAGGGAAACAGTTCTTCGCTGCTGTAGGTGGCAGCATC
>JAESFW010000368.1_pt1 | contig 26161 bp, 28 predicted proteins | sample 9269481 | NCBI WGS metagenome assembly JAESFW01 (sample SAMN14515350, study PRJNA621654) | algae metagenome | isolation source: Lyngbya sp. HA4199-MV5 and co-occurring heterotrophs from soil with... | place: USA: Ahupuaa O Kahana State Park, Hawaii | collected 2009-07-21
AACCACCTCGGCCTGGCGTTGCCGGAAGTGCCCTTCGGCGGCATCAAGGATTCCGGCTACGGCACGGAAGGCGGTTCGGAAGCCATCGAAGCCTATCTGGAAACACGCTTCGTGACGCGCAAGAGCGTCTGAGCCGGCGGAACGCGGGCGCCCGCCCTCGGCGGCTGCCTCGCAGGCTCGCTCCTCATGTGGAAATCGACATGGCACAGGCGCGCCGCAACGCGACCGTGTTGCTGACGACCATCCAGGCGCGCCTGGAGCAGGTGCTGCCGGCCTCGAGGCTGGCAGGCTTTCCGGACTTCCGGCTCGTTCCTTAGGTGGCGCGTACACCATATCCTTCCTATTCCATCGGCGAAGTCGCAATTATATTCCTTCTTAATTGGTAGATTATGTATAATTTCAGTGGCGATTGCGATGTGGAAGGAGACCGATGTGAGCCTCGACGTCCGCCTGACCGCCAACCCGGCGGCGCGCCCGAAACACACCCACTTGATCGACCTGCCTGCCCCGGCCATTCTTCCCGGTAACCAGGCACTTTTCTTGAGTGAAGGTGTCGATGGGCTCGATGAAGGAGCGCATTTTCTCGATACCCTTACTCCCGATGAGTGGGCGAAACTGAAATCGCAAAGCCGCCAACTTTCATTTCGGACGGGTGAAGCAATCTTCAACCAGGGCGACGAGCACTGTGGCATCTTCATCATCGAAGCCGGCGACGTCAGGGTGTTCTATACCGCGCCATCGGGGCGCCAGATCACATTGGCCTATTGGACGAAGGGACATTTTATTGGCGGCCCCAAGATGACGGGGGGCGGCGTACACATCTGGTCGGGAGAGGCTCTGAGCGACTGCCGCATCCTCTTCCTGCCAGCGCCGGCGCTGAAGAAGCTGGTCGTCGAGTTACCAAACTTCGCACTCTGTCTTCTGCAGGGATTGGCCGCCAAGGGCCGGTGCTATTCGGCCATGGCGCAGATGCTGGGTACCCGCTCGGTCATCGAGCGCCTCGCCCAGTTCCTGATCAATCTCGGTGACCTGCATGGTGTCAGGGACGGCCAGGCCATCATCATCAACGCAAAGGTCACCCATGACCAGATCGCGGCCATGGTCGGCTCGACCCGCCAATGGGTGACGATGATGATGAAGCGATTCCAGAAGGACGGGCTCCTCACCGTGACGCCGCGCCACATTCGCATCGAGCGCCCGCATGACTTGATGGAGATGGTTTCCAAGCGCGGTGCCTGAGGCCGCGCTCCGGCCAGCTCAACCAATCCGGGTCAGCGCCCAGCGCACCGTTTTTCGCACATCCGGATCCGCATCGGAGGCACAGGCCATCAGTGGCTCGCGCGCCGACGGATCGGCAATCTCGCCGAGCGCCGCCGCCGCCTCCTTGCGAAGCGACGGCAGGTCACTCGCAAGCTGCGCCGCTATGTCGGCGACAGCCGATTGCGCCTTCAGGCTCCCGAGCGCGCCCAGGCACTTCTGGCGGACCTGCCAAAATTCGTCCGCCAATCCGGCAACGAGACTACCGACGGAAAATGCGTGGCCGATCCTCCCGAGCGATTGCGCCGCGGCCGCCCTCACCTGCCAGACATCGTCCCGCAGCGCCGCAGCAACTGCGGTCGCCGCCGCCACCTGTTTTGTGAACGACAAGGCATTGACCGCCTCAGCACGGACAGATGCGTCGGCGTCGCGCGTAGCTGCGATCAAGGACGGCAGTGTTTCTTCGAGCTTGAGATAGGCGATCACCCCCAACGCCTCGGCCCTCACCTGAGCGCTCTCGTCCGAAATCGCATTGAGCGCAGGCCCGAGCGCTGCGCGTGAGCGTAGTCCCTTCATTCCGCGAAACCCGGATGCGCGCACAAAAGGGTCAGGATGGGTCGGCAACGAAAGGAGTGCGGGAACAGCCGCCGGGTCCTTCAACTCGGCAAGGCTGTCCGCCGCAGCGGAAGCCACCGATCTATCCAGATCAATCAGTAGTTTCGCCAGCCCGCCGGCCGCATCGATGGTGTCGAAATCGCCAAGCGCGATCGCCACCTGTAACCGCACGGCAGCATCGCTGTCGTCAACCATCGCCAACAGATGCCGGAGCGTATCCAGCGACGCCGTCTCGCTCAGATCGATGACAGCGAGGCGCCGCACGGCGGGATCCGCATCAGCAAGGCGACCAGCAATTTCATCGGCATCGCCGAAGTCCTCGAATGGATCGAAGCTTGCCATGTCAGCGCAACAGGTAGGGGATGTTGACGGTAACGGCGCCCGTCGGACAGTCCGTCTCGCACGGCATGCAGTACCAGCATTCATCGAACTTCATGTAGGCCTTGCCGGTAAGGTCGCTGATGCGCAACACATCGAGCGGGCAAACATCGACGCAGACGGTGCAGCCCTTGTCGGCGATACATTTCGCTTCGTCGACAACGACGGGAACGGCGGTGGGGGAAAGAGCAAGTGGCATGGCTCTCCTCGATCAGGCTTGGTTGGAAACGCGCAGACGCTCATAGGCCGTCCGCTCTTCGGTCTCGATGGGAACGATGTAGGGCTGGATGGCGCGCTTCTCCGAGCTCATGCGGCCATTCACCTTGCGAAGCAGCGCATGGCAGAACCAGTTCTCGTCGTCCCTTTCAGGATGATCGACCCGGTTGTGGTAAAGGCCCCAGCGGCTTTCTGTGCGATAGAGCGATGCGTGGGCGGCCATGTCTGCGCAATCCAGGATGGACGACACTTCGAGCGACCGCATAAGCTCATGCGCGTTGCGCGCAACGAGGGACGTTTCGAGATCGTCTCTGGCCTCGGCCAATCGTTGCTGGCCGATCTGCATGCGAGCCGTCACCTTGGGCGGCTGCAGATAATCGTTGACCAGACGTCTCACCTTGTATTCGAGCTGGTTGGGAGGAATTCCGTCCTCGCGGCGCGTCGGCGCGAGAACCCGCTCGCGCTCGATCCGCACGAAATCCGGATCGTAAGCTGGAAGGTCCGTTTCCAGCGCCACCTCCGCCGCATGTTCTCCCGCCACAGCCCCGTTCGTAAAGGCTCCGAGCATATAGTTGTGCGGCACGCTTGCCATGTCTCCCGCAGCGTAGAGACCGGGCACCGTCGTGCGCGCATAATCGTCGACGAAGACGCCCGATGCGCTGTGGCCGGAACAGAAACCGATCTCGGAAATATGCATTTCGATCATCCTGTCGCGGTAATCGGTGCCCCGCGCCGCATGAAACCGCCCGCGCGAAGGACGTTCTACGCGATGCAGGATATCCGCGATCTCACCGACGGTATCTGGGTGAAGATGGTTGAGCTTCAGGAAGACCGGCCCCTTCCCCGATTGCAGTTCGTTATAAAACTCCTGCATCATCTGGCCGGACCAGTAGTCGCTTTCGATAAAGCGCTTGCCTTCGCTGTTGGCGGTATAGGCACCGAACGGGCCGGCGACATAGGCGCAGGCAGGGCCGTTGTAGTCCTTGATGAGCGGGTTGATCTGATAGCACTCCAGATTGGCGAGCGCTGCCCCGGCATGATAGGCCATGGCGTAACCATCCCCGGAGTTTGTGGGGTTCTCGTAGGTGCCGAACAGATAGCCCGAATGCGGCAATCCGAGTCTGCCGGCCGCTCCCATGCATAAGATCACGGTCTTTGCCCTCAGCACGAGGAATTCCGCCGTTCGGGTGTTGACCGCAACGGCGCCTGCTACGCGACCATCCTTCGCCGTCAACAGGCGGGTGGCCATGAAGCGGTTGGAAATCAGGATTCGCTCGCGTTTCAGCTGGCGATAGAGCGCCTTCTTGACCGTTTCGCCATTCGGCATCGGCAACACATAGGTGCCGAGATGATGGACTTTCTTCAGGTCGTAGTCGCCGTTGGCATTCCTCTGGAAGCGGATGCCGAAGCGATCCAATTCCTGGATGATGTCATAACAGCGTGATGCGTATTTGAAGACCGGTGCCTGGTCGACGATGCCGTCATTGGCGATCGTGATTTCTTTCGTGTACTGCTCCGGCGTCGCATAGCCAGGCACGACGGCGTTGTTCAGGCCGTCCATGCCCATCGAGATCGCGCCGGATCGTTTCACATTGGCTTTTTCCAGCAACACGACGTTGAGCGCCGGGTTCTTCTGCTTGGCTTTCAGCGCCGCCATCGGGCCGGCGGTTCCGCCGCCGATCACCAGCACATCGCAGGCAACTTCCGAAAGGCCGTCGATAAAATCGTCCATGGTTCTTCCTCAAAACACAGCGTCGGCGATCGCTCGCAGGTACGGCCAGGGGTAAATGCCGCGATCATGGCCATCAGAAAAAACCAGCCGGATCGCGTAGGTGCCGATTGGCTCGGCACCGCTGAGAGTGACGGTTTCATAAGAACCGGCGCGCCCTTCGAGATCCGCCCGCACCTGGCTGGCTGCGCGGCTGCGCGCCCTCAGCACGGTCGCCGGGATGTGAGAAACAGCGCCATCGTCCCACGTAACGGCGAGACTGCTGCGCGCGGCATTGACCTTGAGACTGACAGCGATCATGAGCACTCCTTGATGGTTGGCCATTCTAGGAAGGGGTCAGCCCGGCACACGCAATAAATTGCCTTGGCAGCTCATATTCAGGGAGCAATCTCCGGCGCCTCCGGCTGGGAGATTGGGGCAAGAAATCATCCGCGTTCGCCGCCGCACTTAAGACAACGGAGCGCACGACAGGGCACGGCGCGAGCATGCCTGCCGCCCGATCTCTGCAAACCTGAATTCCGGTCGGAAATCCGGCTACACCGCCTCAAGAATCCGGCGCTGCAGATCGACCGCACGCGGATCTGCAAGCTCCCTTCGGGGACGTTCGAGATCGATGTCGATATCAAGCGCGATCGCCCCTTCCCGCAGAACCACCACGCGGTCGGCAAGCGCCACAGCCTCGGCGACATCGTGGGTGATCAGTACGGTGGTAAAGCCCCGACCCGACCAAATCCGCTCGAGCAGGCGATGCATTTCGATCCGCGTGAGCGCATCCAGCGCACCGAAGGGTTCGTCGAGCAACAAGATCTGGGGGGCACTGACAAGCGCGCGGGCGAGTGCCACGCGCTGGCGCTGGCCGCCGGAAAGCACGCTCGGCCAATCGTCTTCGCGTCCCTCCAGGCCGACATCCGCGAGCGTTCGACGCGCCGTGTCCTGCCAGTTCGGACCGCGGGCAATTCCGACATTTTCGATGACCCGTTGCCACGGCACCAGACGTGCCTCCTGGAAAAGCAGGCACACGGAAGGGAGGGTGCGATCGACTTCCCGCCCGCCGATACTGACGCGGCCACTCGTTGCCGTCTCCAGTCCAGCGATCAGCCGCAACAGGGTCGACTTGCCGCCACCCGACCTTCCCACAACGGCAAGAAACTGGCCCCCCGAGATTTCCAGGTTGAAGCTGCCGAGCACATTGAGCTTGCCGAAGGATTTCACGACCCGCGACAGCGAAATCGAAAGGCCGCCGTCGTTTTGCGCAACATGCGCCGAAACCGCGCTCATGCTTCGCCCCCCGCCTTAGCCCGGTAGGCCGGATGCCAGACGAGCACACGTCTTTCGATTGCACGCGTCACCACGTCGGCGAACTTGCCGAGAAGGGCGTAGACGATGATGCCGAGCAGGACGATGTCGGTCTGGAGGAATTCCCGCGCGTTCATCGTCATGTAGCCAATGCCATTCGTGGACGAAATCGTCTCAGCGACGATCAGCGTCAGCCACATGAAGCCGAGCGCGTAGCGCAAGCCGACCAGAATGGAGGGCAGTGCTCCGGGAAGAATGATGCGGCGGATCAGCGCCTTGCGGTCAAGCCCGTAGACCGACGCCATTTCCACGATCTGCGGATCGATGGTTCTGACGCCATGGAAGGTGTTGATGTAGATCGGAAAGAAGACACCGATCGAAACCAGGAAGATTTTGGCTGTTTCATCTATTCCGAACCAGAGGATCACCAGCGGGATCAGCGCGAGATGCGGGATGTTTCGCACCATCTGGACGGTGCTGTCGAACAGCGTCTCGGCAGGTTTCCAGAGACCGGTAACGACGCCCGCGACGAAGCCGAGCCCGCCACCGATCGCAAGGCCGATAAAGGCCCGCCGGGTGGAGGCGAGCGTATGGAAGAGGAGCGACCCGTCCAGTAGCGACCGCCAGAAGGCGGCCGCAATCGTTGTCGGCGCTGGCATCAGGCGCGCGGTCACGAGACCCGTTCGGGCGGCGATTTCCCAAACGACAAGAAGCACGAGCGGGAGAGCCCATGGCGCCAGTCCGCTCCACAGGCTCTTCAGATTGGGCTTACGGGTTTCGCCGGTAGCGATACCGGCTACCGACAGGTCCACCATCACGCACCGCCCTTGCGCACGGCGTTCGCAATCGAGATCTTGTTTGGAATGAGGCCGAGGTCGAAGAACGTATCGGCGATGGCTTGCTGCTGCTTGACGATGCTGTCGTCGAGAGCCTTGACCCCGTAGGATTGCCGCGCCAGCGCAACGGCCAGCACATCGGCAGGAATGCCGACAGACGGCGCCAGTTCAGCGGCAGCCGCCGCCGGATTTGCCTTCGCCCATTCGTCGATCTCGGCGACCGCCGCAATCACCGTGTCGACTGCTTCGGGATGGCTGTCCACGAAGGGCTTTGCGCCGAGATAGAACTGGTGGTTCGGCACGATGCCTTCGCCGTTACGCAGTTCGCGCGCCTCGATGGCGAGCTCTGCTGCCGCCTGGAAGGGATCCCAGATCACCCAGGCGTCGACGGCGCCCTGTTCAAAGGCAGCGCGCGCATCGGCCGGCGGAAGGAAAGAGGTCTTGATGTCGCTATATTTGAGGCCAGCCTCCTCAAGCGCCTTTACCAAGAGGAAGTGAACGTTCGAACCCTTGTTGAGAGCAACGGTCTTGCCCTTGAGATCTGCGACGCTTTGAATGGGGCTCCCCTTCGGAACGAGGATGGCCTCGCCGCGGGGCGCCGGCGGCTCATGGGCGACGTAGACGAGGGGGGCACCGGCTGCCTGCGCGAAGATCGGCGGCGTCTCGCCGGTCGTCCCGAAATCAACTGCGCCGACGTTCAGCGCCTCAAGAAGCTGCGGACCTGCCGGAAACTCCGCCCAAGTTACCGTGTAGCCGATCTGCTCGAGCTTTTTCTCCAGCAGACCCTTTCCCTTGAGCAGCACGAGTGTGCCGTATTTCTGGTAGCCAATGCGGATCACTTTGTCGGAGGCCGTGGCGGGCGTGACCTCAAGAAGCGGTACCGCAAAGGCGGCCGCAAGCGCTATCGAGAAAAGGCGTCTGGAAATCATCATGACGTTCTCCTGTGCGAAAGGTGTATATTAGCACACATAATCTATAGATTTCACATCTATTCTAGAACGCCGATTCCAAGCTTGGGTGAGTGCATAGTTTTTTCTCCTATCTCCGGGGCTTCTTGCATCGAACGGTTCGCGCTTGGGCGTCCGCCGGCCGGAACCAGGCCGGCGTCACGCTTTCGCTGAAACGGAGATGATGCCGCGGATGGCTTACGAATGCTCGCCGCGAGAATTTAGAGAAACCAGACACGGCGATATGGGATAGCCATTGTCCGAAGACATTCGTTCTGTCTTCAAACCTCAATGGCGCTTACGAAGGCGGCGGTGACCCGGGCATGCGAAGTGACATTCTTCAGGTCGGCCATTCTAGTCGATACATTAAGCGGTCATTTTGGCCCGGAACGTAAACATCCGCAGGACAGCCAAACGCAGGGCTTGTGAAGAAGGCGCGCCTTGGGCCCGAAACGGTCGGCAGAGACCAAATTGGCCTCTGCCCGAAAGCAGACGCCGCATCAACAGGGCTGGACGGTTTGACGGCGCCAGAAGTGAACATCAGGCGAGTTGTGACTGTTCGACTCTCCCTCCGTGCGATTGATGACTTGCCCCCAATGGGTATAGTGGACCGTTCCGATCAACACTCTGCTGTACAAGTGCCGTCTGCCGGCGTGGCTACTGTTCCTATATTGGGGGACGAAATGTCCAACAATGAAGTGCTGACGAGCGAGAATGTTCCCTCCCTAGAGGTGCGGTATACCGGGGAGCTTGATCTGCTGGCGACCATTCCTGGCCATATGTGGTCGACCGACCCGTCCGGTCATTTCACCTATCGCAATCGCAGCATGGAAACCTTTTTTGGAGCTGGTTTCCCGAGAGACCTAGAGGACTGGCTGGAACGTGTGCACAAGGACGACCAGCGCCGTGTTGCCGAAGCCTGGCAGACAAGCATTGCCACTGGCCAACTACTCGAGACTGCGCACCGCCTCTGCGGCGTTGATGACAAGTACCGTTGGTTTCGCGTGTCCGGACGACCACTAAGGGACGTCTCTGGACATGTCATCGCCTGGCACGGCCAGACGATCGACATCGAGGAGGAAAAACAGGACGCGGTGAATTTGCGATCCCGCTCAATTGAGTTGTCCCTCTTGGTCAATTTAGTTCCGAGCCACGTTTGGCTGCTGGGACCCGAGGGCACGACGACCATGATCAACAAGCACATGGCAGACTTCCTGGGCCTCGACCTGTCCAATGCCGGAGATGTTGAAGCCGTAATGGACACGATTTTTCATCCCGATGACGCCGAGTCTGTTCGCCGCGAGCTCGGCCGTTGCCTGGCGACGGGTGACAGCTTTTCAATGAGCTACAGACTTCTGCGGGCAGATGGCACGTTTCGATGGATGTTGGGACGAGTCGAACCAATACGGGACAAGGACGGAAACATCGTACAGTGGTTCGGCCTCTGCCACGACGTAGAGGACCAGGTCCAAGCAGCAGCAGCGCTGCGCCGTTCTGCTGAACAGCTTGCTCACGCCGCTCGAGCGGCCAACCTGTCCCAGCTCGCCGCTTCAATCGCACACGAGATCAACCAACCGCTTACCGCGGTAGTGACGGATTCCGATGTGTGTGTTCGATGGCTGTCTGCAGATCCTCCAAACGTCGAGCGTGGCAAGCATGCGGCCGAAAAGGTAACGCAAGATGCACTCGCGGCTTTGAATATAGTCGGCCGTATTCGCGCTTTGTTCAGGAAGCAACCGCAAGCGCGGACGGTGGAAGACGTAAACCGCCTCGTGCACGAAGTGGTGGACCTCATGTCCGACGAGATCTCAGCGAACACGACTAGGGTCGAAATGAACCTGGGCGTTCATCTTCCCGCGGTTCCGCTGGATCGTGTGCAGGTGCAGCAGGTTCTCGTAAATCTTATCCGGAATGGGATCCAAGCAATGGACAGCACCAACCCATTTCGTACCTTGAAGATCAAATCAAGCAGTGATCCAGGCAATGTAGTCTGTATTGCCGTAGAGGATGCAGGAACCGGCTTTGCACATCCCGATCGTGTGTTTGAACCCTTCTTTACAACGAAGAGCAACGGCATGGGGATGGGACTTCCGATTTGTCGTTCGATAGTCGAAGCCCATGGAGGACGTCTCTGGGTGGAGAACAACCCAAGTGGTGGAGCCACGGTTTCCTTCACGCTGCCAGCCTCGGAAACCGCTAGCTAGCTGTAATTCTTCTTGTCGCGGGCGTCTCCTGGGAAGGGGTTAGCCAGCGCTCGAACCTGATCTTGGCCCCCACCCGCTTGGCGGCGCTCGCCATCCAACTCCATTGCACGGTCAACTGCGTCGAGCAGATCCTGAATTGCAAACGGCTTCATGATGAAATCGATGGCACCTGCCTTGAGCGCCGTCACACTGGACGGGACGTCTGCGTGCCCTGAGATGAAAATTACGGGCATATTGTTGCCAAGAGAAGCCAATCGGCGTTGCACATCGAGACCAGTCTCATGAGGCATCTGAAGATCCACGACGACGCAACCGGCACTGTCTGCATCAACGGTTTCAAAGAATTCCGTTCCGCTCGCAAAAGCCGCCGCCCTTACGTTAGTCACGGCAAAAAGCTCGAGCAGGGCATTCCGCACGCTCGCTGCGTCATCGATTACGTAGACCGTCGGTTCGATACCAGGTTTCATATCTGTGTTCGAGTTCAACACGTCTGCCTCCGCCCATTGACCGGTGGATGTACCTCCGATGCGATCTTCCCGTCGCTGCAAGGGGTGAGGATTCCCATTTCGATGGCAGAATTTACGAGCCTTGAAACGAGGTGGCCCAAGGTGCCTGAAGCGGCCGCGACGGGTTGCATACGGCGCTCCACATCGAACGACGTGACACTGGCTGACTGCCAGTTTTCGCCACCTGTAAAGTAGCTGTGCAGCATTGGCTGCAAGCGATCCATGGCATTGGCAAACAGGGATTCAGGCGAAACCTTCGCCTCGAATTCGTCCCAGAGCGACCGAAATTCCAACGCCTGATCTTGGGGCAACAACTCGAAGATTCGTTTGGCAGCTCTGGTTTCCCGTTCGATCTGGCTTGTCCCAGCAACCTTGTCGAAGGCAAAGGTATCGCCGGCGTCGATCTCGACAATATCGTGGATGAGCAGCATCTTGATGACGCGTGGTAGATCGATACTCCGGTCGGAATACTCGGATAGCACCATTGCCATCAGCGCCACCTGCCACGTGTGTTCCGCGTCGTTCTCGACGCGCGAGCGATCCAGCAAGGGAGTTCTGCGCAAAACGTTCTTGAGCTTTTCGACTTCGAGAATGAAGGCTAGTTGCTCCGCCAAGCGACGATCACCTGCAAAGTCCTCGATAGATCCTGCCGTCATTTGACTGGCCACGGTCATCCTCCTGGTTAAACCGCCCGAATAAGCTCGGTCACGGTGGCGTACGGTGGCTGGTTCAGACGCTCCTCCGAGCTATTCGCGAGGAGCGAAGCAAAGTGCTCCTTGATCTCAACTGACGTCTGCGTCCTCGTCATCGCGACGTGCTCCGGGCTGGCCCCTGTTCCCTGGACGGAGAAGTACGTCAGATCGTGAAGGCCGATGGTGCCAAGGATCGTCATCAGATAGGGAGTGAGGAAATCTGGTTGGCGGGCCTGTTCCCCAGAGAACCGTCCGCCGGAGGCCACGGCCATGTATACAGGACGATCACTGAGCATGCCGACCTTACCACCTGCGCCGATTGTGAAGGTTCTGCGAGCCCGAACGACATGATCGAGCCATGCCTTCAGCGAGGCTGGAACAGTAAGGTTGTGCATCGGCGTGCTAATGACCAGGCAATCCGCGCCTTCAAGCTCTCGGACCAGCAGCTCCGACACCGCCATGGTTCCCTCCCGGGAGACGTCCTGCCGAGATGACTGAGAGAGGGCGTAGTCGTTGTCGATGTGCTGAAGGGAGCCATCTCCAAGGACACGTTCGATCACGCTTGCGCCGGCCAAGCTTGCCTGCAAGGCCATTATGATTTCCTGAGAGAGCCGGTAGCTCTCGGCGGCCTTGCCTCGCGGGCTGCAGCTCACATGTAAAATCGTCTTCATCGCTCGTCCCTGGAGTTGGCCACGCCAACGGTTTGACGCAGGATTCTGGCCGTGGTTTACCGCCGACGTGGCTCATTACACAGATCCAAGAATGGTGTTTGCGTGTGGGCCATAGTAGGGTTCGCGTACGCAACACGGACGAGGGATATGGAGATGGCCGATATTCGGAAAAGCTATATCTCGCCGCCGGATCCGAACGCCGACAAACCTTATTATTGGCAAATATACGACCGGTTCCTGAATGCGTTCTCGGAGGGCGTCCTCAAGCCCGGGGATCGGATACCCGCCGCCCGCGCCCTGGCGAAGGAACTGGGACTGGCAAGAGGCACGGTAGAATCGGCCTACTCCTTGTTGGCGGCTGAAGGATACATCCTGCCCCGCGGCCAGGCAGGGACCATCGTTTCTCCGGATATCAAGCCACAGCGGACCAGGCCACCTCCAGCTCGAAGCTTTGACCCGCTCCTCGCTCCAATAACCTATCGGCCCGACACCGTTCTGCCTTTTCAAATGGGGCTTCCAGCCTTGGATGCCTTTCCCCGAAAGATATGGGCGAGATTGGGCGCACGCCTGGCTCGCGCCATGCAGCCAGAAGACATGGTCCATCCAGATGTCCGTGGCCTATCCACCCTGCGCACCCAACTTGCCGCGTATTTGCAGGTTTCGCGCGGGATCGACTGCTCTCCCGAGCAGGTCTTCGTCACCGGTGGATACAGGCATTCGATCGAGCTTGTGTCCCACTCTCTGTTGAACGCCGGGGACAACGTATGGCTTGAGAGCCCTGGTTATCCTCCGACCAGACGAATCCTCGAGCACATGAAAATCGCTCCGGTTCCGGTCGCCGTCGATGGGGACGGAATGATAGTTCAAAATGGTATCAAAGCTGCTCCACGGGCGCGTGCGGCAGTCGTCACCCCCGCACACCAGAGCCCCCTCTCGATGTCGCTGTCGCTTCCCAGGCGCCTCGCGCTGCTGAACTGGGCATCGGAAACCAAGGCTTGGATCGTCGAGGACGACTATGACGGCGAGTACCGTTATGTCAGCCGTCCGCTTCCTGCTCTAAAGAGCCTCGATAGGGATGGGCGGGTCGTTTACACAGGGACTTTCAGCAAGGTCCTGTTCCCGGCGATTAGGCTCTCCTACCTCGTAGTGCCGGAGGCCCAGGTCGAAACATTCGAACGCGTCGCAGGTGACCTTTCCGGCGGAAGCCCTTGGTTCACTCAAGCCATTGTTTCGGACTTCATGAAGGAGGGCCATTTCGCGCGACACATTCAGCGCATGCGGCGGCTGTATTCGGAGCGCCGGGAGGCGACTATAGCCGGACTCGAGCTTGCACTCGGCGAGAGAAAGGTGCGGATCGATCCGCAACCCGGAGGCATGCACCTGATCCTGCGTGTACCGGATGTACCCGACCACGAGCTCGTCTCACGAATGCGGGCTGATGGACTCTATGCGGAAGCGCTGTCGGACTGGACGTTCGAGGGAAATCGGATGTCAGCCATTCTTGTCAACTTTACCAATGTAACGTCGCGGTCGATGGCGGAAGAACTTGGTATCCGGATCAGCAAGCTTTTGGATGCCTGACTTATGGTCTAGGTCGCAACACCATTCTTGGACCTTCTAGTCTGGGCCAACAAGCGCGACCTTCCGCTTCATCAAGAAATGGAAGGATCGTTGGTTATGAGCAATCGTATCAAGTATGCAGAGGTTTCACCGGAGGGTTACAAAGCGTTCGGCGGAGTCTACATGACACTGCAGAAGGGCAGTTTGCCGAAGGGCCTTGTCGATCTCGTCAATCTCCGTGTGTCTCAGATTAATGGCTGCGCCTATTGCATCGATATGCACACGCGCGACCTGATCAAGGAAGGCGTCGAAGTCGAGAAGCTCGCTCTTGTCGGGGTATGGCGAGATGCGGGAACGCTTTTCACAAACCGTGAGCGCGCAGCCCTCGCCTGGGCGGAGACCGTTACCCGCATTTGCGAAACGGGTGCCCCTGACGCCGAATATGCGGCTGCGGCCAGCGCATTCAACGACAAGGAACTTGCGGATCTCACCTACGCGATCGGCTTGATGAACGCCTTCAATCGATTTGGCGTGTCGTTCCGCTCCACGCCCTTGGCTGCGACCAAGGCCGCTTAACAAGGATTCTGCGGGTGCTGGAAAGGGCGTCCCCCTTGTCAGCGCCCGCCGCGCTTTGTCGCCCTTCCAAAGGACATCATTATGGCATGGAGCATGCTCGTCCTCGCAGGCGCTCTCGAGATCGTCTTCGCGGTCGCAATGAAATCTTCCGATGGCTTCACTCGAGCCCTCCCAGCACTTGTGACCATCGCGAGCGGCCTGTCCAGCGTCGTGCTGTTGTCGCTCTCTCTGCGTTCACTGCCGGTGGGGACAGGCTACGCAGTCTGGACAGGTATCGGAGCTGCAGGAACCGCGATCGTTGGAATGATTGCTTTCGGTGATCCGGTCGGGTTGGCACGATTGCTCTGCATCGGCCTCATCCTTTCAGGCGTCATCGGACTGAAAATTGTGAGTTGAACCTCTCGCTTCCGGCAATGTCGGCGCGTGGTCCAATCGCGGTCATCCGCGATGCGCTCGGCTACGGCACGCGGGAATTCGGAAATGTGTTCATCAAGGCTGACAGCCACCTCCCCGTCGCTGGCTCGACCAAGGCCCGCGGCGGCGTCTACGAAGTGTTCCTGTTGGCGGAGACCCTGGCGCGCGAAAACGTCGACCAGGCCGTCTATTGCAGCCCCACATCCCGTCAGAGCTGATCAATTCAGCGTTTCGAGGACCTGGCGATGCAAGACTTCGTTGGCGGCTGCAAGGCAGAGATTTCCGGAGGTCAGCGTGAGCGGCCGACCCTGCCAGTCCGTGATACAGCCGCCCGCGCCCATCACCACCGGGACAAGGGCGCAATAATCGTAGGGGTCGAGCCCTCCGTCGATGCTGATGTCGATGCTACCGTCCGCGACACGGCCATAGGCCATGCAGCTCCCACCATAGACGCACCATCGCGTAGATTGGCGCAGGCGCTCAACGCTATCCTTCTCGCTTTGCCGGAACGGTTCCGGGTTGCCGTTGGCCATGAACGCTTCCGATAGGAGAGAAGTCGGTGCGGTCCGGACGGCAACACCGTTGAGGGTCGTCGCGCGCCCTGACAGTCCCAGCCAGCGGTCGCCGGTGACAGGATTGTCGATCAGTCCAAGGACCGGCGTCCCGCCATGTGTCAATGAAATCAACGTGCCATAGACCGCAAGTCCGCCGACGAAAGCCTTGGTGCCGTCAATAGGATCGATGACCCAGACGAATTCTTGCCCCAAACCCTCGGCGCCAAATTCCTCCCCGAGCACTCCATGGTCGGGAAAGCGGTCGGCGATGCGTTCGCGGAGCGACTGCTCCACTGCCCGGTCAGTTTCCGTCACAGGGCTCGAATCCGATTTCGCAACGGGTCGGCGCGGGCCAGCCGCAGCAGTGCGCACGATCTGCCGCGCAACATCGGCAATCTCGTTGGCGAAGCTGGAAAAAAGGTGGAGCGGTTGGTCAAGCATGGGCGGGTACCCTCCTCAGATTGTTTTGTGCCTCTACGGCCGGGCGCATGTGGCGGGAGAGTCGAGCCTCGATCGCCCTCACCAGCCGCGAGAGCATCCAGGCGACGCAGAGATAGATGAGCGCAGCGGAGACAAAGACTTCGTAGGGAGCATAGGTCCGGGCGACGATCGTATTTGCCGTGCCTGTGAGCTCCATAATCGTGATTGTGCTGGCGAGGGAGGTCGCCTTCATCATGCTGATCATTTCGTTGCCATAGGCCGGCATGCCGATCCGCAGCGCCTGGGGAAGAATGACGAACCGGTAGATCAGCAAGGGGCGCATGCCCAAGGCGACGGCCGCCTCCTTCTGACCGGCCGGGATTGCGAGAATGGCGCCGCGCAGGATGTTCGCGGTGTAGGCTGCGGTATGGAGCGCGAGCGTCAGCAGCGCGCAGAACCAGGCTTCGCGCAGGACTGGCCAGAAGATGCTGCTGCGAACGATCTGAAACTGCGACAATCCGTAGTAGACCAGGAAAACCTGCACCAGCAGCGGCGTTCCACGGAAGAAGGTGATGTAGCCCATCACCGGGAGCCGGGACATCGGGCGGCCATTGGCGGCGACGATGCCAAGCGGCAAGGCGAGCAGACCTCCACAAACAAGGGTCAAAACGAGCAATTGCACCGTGGCGAGCACACCGTAGAGCAGCGCCGGAATGCTCTCCAACATCAGCGACCAGTTCATGCTGCGGACCTCCCTTCGCCGCGCATCAAGCGGCCTTCGAACCAGGCGATGAGGCGCGTATTTGCCAATGTCAGAGCCAGATAGATCAGGGCGGCAGTCATATAGAAGGTGAAGGGCTGGCGGGTGACCGAGGTGGCCATTTGCGATAGGCCCATCAGTTCATGCAAACCGACGATCGAGATCAGCGAGGTATCCTTGATCAGCGAAATCCAGTTGTTGCCGAGACCTGGCAATGCAAAGCGCATGAGTAGCGGCAGACGGATCTTGACGAACATGACGAACCACCCGAGGCCAAGCGAATGCCCCGCCTCGATTACGCCGGTCGGAACGGATTGCCACGCACCGCGCAGGACTTCGGCGGCATAGCCACCGAAGACGAGGCTGAGCGCGAAGACGCCAGCCTGGAGAGGCGGCACCTCGACGAAGCCGAAATCCGCAACGAAGAGGTTGACCGCTTTCGTCAGCGCCACCGTCCCGCCGAAGTACACGATCAGGATGACCAGCAGTTCGGGGGTTCCTCGCATCACAAGGCTGAAGCCACGGCCAAGGGAGGCCACAGTCCGGTTCGGTGACATCTGTGCCAACGCGCCCAGCATGCCCCAACACAGGCCGACGAGCAGCGAGAGCACTGCCACTTTCATGGTCAAAAGGGTGCCGTGAGCGATCTCGTCGCCCCATCCTTGCAACAGGTCCATGGTCGTCTCCATAGAAAGACGGAGCCGTCAAACGGCCCCGTCCGGTTGTCGTGGCGGATTACCTTGCGGAGACCGGAAGGACGCTGAACGACCAGTACTTGTCGTTGATCGCCTTGAAGTTGCCATCCTTGAACATGGCGGTCAGCGCACCGTCGACCTTCTTCAGAAGATCTTCGTCGGCCTTGCGGATGCCGATACCGATACCGGGGCCGAAGTAGGATACATCGTCGATTTCGGGGCCGACGAAACCGTAGTCCTTGCCTTCCGGCTTGCTGAGGAAATCGTTGTCGAGCTTGATCGGACCAGCAAAAATGAGATCGACTCGACCTGCCTGAAGATCGAGGATCATGTTATCGACCTTGTCATATTCGGACACGGTCGCCTGCGGATACTTCTCTGCGATATACTTCGCATAGGTCGATGAGCGCTGGAGGCCGATGGTCTTACCGGCAACGCCTTCCGGGTTCGGCTCTCCCCCATCCGTCACCGGCTTGGCATCCGAGGTGTTGAGTCCGACGAACCGGGCGGCCGACGAGCGGTAGGGAACGGAGAAGTTGATGCTCTGCAGTCGCTCCTCGGTGATGGACATCGATGCGGAGATCAGGTCGTACTTGCCGGCGAGCAGGCCAGGGATCATGCCATCCCAGGCCTGGCAGATGATTTCGACCTCGCTGCCAATCTGCTTGCCGACGGCAAGCGCGACATCGACGTCGAAGCCTTTGATTTCACCGTTGGCGTCCTGATATCCGAACGGGGGATAGGTGCAGTCGCTTGCCACTTTCAGCGTGGCGGCCTGCGACGACGTTGCGCCGAGCAGAAGGCCGGCGAAGGCGAATGCGATGATCTTTTTCATGAGACCTTCCTTGTCATAAGGCTGCGGTTTTTGGGCATGGGAACATGGGCAGCTGCCTCAAGCGGGCGGCTGCAAATGAGGTGTCGCGAGCGGCGACCAGTGTTCAAGGCCAGCAGCACATAGCTGCTCCGGGATGCTGGTGAGCGCGACTATCTGGTCATGTCTTTGGATCGGACTTGCATTCTGGCCTCCCTCCAGAACCTACCTTCTGGAACAAAGGATGGCTCGGAAGCAGAGCAAGCTAAAGTACCAATTCATATAAACTCATGGTACCGGATTGCGTTTCAGGAGGACTTGTCGGCTCGGTCCAGAAACCGCCTTGTGACAAGCTCCATCCGCTGGACCGCCCCGCCCAACCGCTCGGGGGAGAGGTTGCCAAATCCTGCGACAAGACCAAAGAGATCTTTCCGATCAACGCAATAGGAAGAAAGCGGTGGCGTATCGACCCATGCTCCGCGCAAGAGCCGTGAAAGCTCGACATCGTCCAAGGGCTCACGTGCGGTAAGCGTCAAATGAAGCCCGGCGTCCAGTGTCGGCACGTCAAAAATGTCACCGAGCTTCTCTCTTAGGGCCGTCATCATTGCGATGGCGCGATCCCTGTAGACGGCGCGGGTACGCCGGATATGAGACGCGAGTTCTCCGCTCGCCATGAAATCCGCGACCGTGTGCTGGTGGGTAAGCGGGGCATAACAGGAAAGACTGTCCTGCACCGCCGTGAAGGCGGGGATCAACTCGCGCGGTACGACGAGGTAAGCAAGCCGCAGGCCTGGGGCAAGCACGCGATTGAAGGAGCTGACATGGATGACCCGTTCGCCGCCCTTGCGCGCGGCGAGCGGCACGAGCGGCGTACCGCGCCATCGGATCTCGCTGTTGAAGTCGTCCTCGAATATCCAGCGCTCCGACGTATTGGCCCAGACGAGAAGCCGTTCAATCGCCGATTCCGACATGGTTGCACCCGCGGGAAACTGACCGACCGGCGAAACCAAGATCATCCGGGCATCCGGGCATCCGCGGCACGATGCACGATGTCGTCAACGTTCAGTCCGTCACGAGAAACGGGCACGGGTGTGAGCCGAAGCCCAGCCGAACGCAGGGTGGACAACAGCGTCGCGTAGGCCGGATCCTCCACGCCGACGACGTCACCGGCGTCGAGAAGAACATGCGCGACGAGATTGGCTGCCTGGAGCGTGCTTCCTACGACGATAATCTGGTCAGCCTCGCATCGGATACCGCGCGCCTCGCTGAGATAGATGGCAAGTTGTTGGCGAAGCGCCGCCAGACCGCCGCCTTCGCCATAGCCGAGATCAGAAACCGCGAAGCGTCGCCAATAGTTGGCGGCAATCTTTCCGAACTGCTTATAGGGAAAGATGTCCAGCGCCGGCATGCCAGGACTGAGATCAAACTTGTCCTGGCGCGACCAGCTCCAATGCCGCACCGAGGCCTCCCTTCCCCGCGCCGACAGCGCAACAGGTAAACTCGAAGGCAGCTGGTCCCTGTCTCCTCCTGACCGAACCGAATCTTCAGGAAGGCTCTCTTCCACGTAGAAGCCGGAACTCGGACGACGCTTTATGTACCCCTCGGCCGCCAGGCGATCATAAGCCAGGTTGACCGTGTTTCTCGAAATCCCGAGATCGGTCGCCATCGACCGGCTGGCCGGCAAACGCGCGCCGCGCGCGAGTTGTCCGTTGACGATCAGCCGGCGCAGTTGGATGAACAATTGCTCCTGCAACGTCGGTCCACCGGACTTTTCTCGAACGACCATCGTCCAAACGGGATAGTTGAACTTTTTCACTGGGGCCATTCGAGAAATCCATGTCCGGAGCCGCGCACAATACCCCGTCGGGCGGCATTTCGATCTACGAGACGACGTTGCGGACGAACCGGACGATCTCCTTTCCGACGTTGCAGTACGAATAGTCCTGGGCAGTGCTGTAGGTGACAAACTCGCCCGCGCCATAATCCTGCGCCTCGCCCGATCGAACCAAACGCAGCACCCCTTCGACGACGAAAAGCATCTCGTGCCATCCTTCAGGGTCTGGCTCTGCCACGTAGCTTTCGCCCGGGCCGAGGCTCCATAGCCACATCTGCGTTTCCCGCGAAGCAGGCGCCGAGCCTAGCAGCATGGCGGAACTTGCTGGTTGACTGCCGCGCCAGGTGATCTCGTTAATCTCCGTGCGCGTCTCTCGTGACGGATCGCGCACCAGTTCTACGAAGTCCACGCCCATCGCTGTTGCCAATTTATCGAGGCTGGAAAGGCTGATGTTTGCGTCGCCAGCCTCGACCGCCACGATCATCCGCCGGCTGATACCGGAGGCATCTGCCAATGCTGTCTGGCTCAAACCGGACGCGAGCCTCAATCGGCGGAGGTTTCCGGAAACGTGGGCCAATACATCGGCCCGGTCTTGACTGTGCAATATATTGCTCATATGGTCCTTCTAGACTACCGGCTTTCACAGCTCAACACATTTCTGTGCGTCTTGCCCTGCATGGGGAGCCAAGGCTTTGGCGTCCATGCAGCGTGACTTCGCACGCCTTTTTGGGATCGTCACAATGCAGAAATTGGTTGTACTCAACGACGAAGATATCACTCGACTGTTGCCCCGCACAGATGTGCGCGCAGCCCTGGAGCGCATGTTCATCGCACTTGCCGATGGACAGGCTGTGCAACCGCCACAGACGTTGAGCCTGTTCCCGGCCGGGGGCGGTGACTTCATCACCTATCCGGGGGTTCTCGGCAGCGATGGTGTCTTTGGCACCAAGCTGTCCCCCTATATTCCAGGCGCCAATGGGCCGACGGTTACCGCCTGGACACTCCTGATGTCCATGGAGACTGGTAAGCCGCTGCTCCTGTGTGATGCCAAACGCCTGACGACCGAAAGAACGGCGGCGACCACCGCGATTGCAGCCGATCTGCTGGCTTCGAAGGAGGCAAAGATCCTGACGATCATCGGCACGGGCGAAATCGGGCTCGCACATCTTCGGCATGCTGCATCGATCCGTCCGTGGCAGGAAATTCGTCTGTGCTCTCCGGATGTTGCCACCCGGCACGGTCTTCCGGTGCAGCTCGAATCTGGCTGCCCGGTGACGACATCCACCTATACCGATACGGCCGCGGCCGGCGCCGACGTCGTTATGCTATGCACCTCATCCGGCACCCCGGTCATCGACGCGTCGAAAATCGGCGCGGGCGTACTCGTCACATCCATCAGCACCAACGTCGCCAACGCCCACGAGATTGCCCCCGACACGCTCAATCGGTTCGAGGTCTATTGCGACTATCGGGCCACCACGCCGGCTGCAGCAGGTGAAATGAAACTTGCCGCAGAAAATGGCCACTGGAGCACAGATCGCCTTGTTGGCGACCTGCCCGAACTGTTGTCGGGCAGAGCACCCGCCCGGGACACTGACCGGCCCGCATTCTTCCGTTCGATCGGGCTCGGGCTCGAAGACATCGCAACCGCCAGCGCGCTGCTTTCCGCAGCGCGGGCCTAACCAATTTCAAGACAGGACAGGAGATAGGCAATGAAGATTCGTGATTTCGGCGTCGAGATCTGGATGAACCGCTACGAAAACATATGCGACTGGAACATCGCCGAGACCTGCGTCGAGTCGCTGACAGTCGCCGAACTACTGGAGATGGCCGGCAAGACCGACACCATCCTCTCCGAGCTTCTGCCCATGAAGCTGACCTACGGAGCCATCGAAGGCAGCGAACGACTCCGCAAGCTGGTTGCCGGCCTTTATGAAAAGCAAGGTGCAGAAAATGTCGTGATCACGCACGGCGCCATCGGCGCGAATGCCCTGGTACACGCAACCCTTGTCGAGCCGGGTGACCGAGTGATCTCGGTCCTGCCGACCTACCAGCAGCACTATTCGATCCCGGAAAGCTACGGCGCCGACGTACAGATCCTCAAGCTCACGGAAAAGACCGGCTTCCTGCCAGACCTGGACGAACTGAAGCGCCTTGCAACACCGGGCACGAAGCTCATCGCCATCAACAATCCGAACAATCCGACGGGCTCGCTGATGGATCGCGCCTATCTGGAGAAGATCGTCGAGATCGCCCGCGCCTGCGGCGCATGGATCCTGTGTGACGAGGTCTATCGCGGTACGGACCAGGAAGGCGACGGCATGACCGCCTCGATCGCCGACCTCTATGAAAAGGGCATCAGCACCGCGAGCATGTCCAAAACCTTCGCGCTTGCTGGCCTGCGCCTCGGATGGATCGTCGCTCCCGTGGAATTGATCCACGCGGTCTCCGTCCATCGCGACTACAACACGATCAGCGTCGGCATGCTGGACGATCATTTCGCTGCCATCGCGCTTGAGAACCGTGACAAGATTCTTGCGCGCAGCCATTCGATCACCCGCACCAACCTCGCCGTGCTCTCCGACTGGGTCGAAAACGAGCCGCTGATCTCGTGGATCAAACCGAAGTCGGGCACGACAGCACTTCTCAAGTACGATCTGCCCATTTCCTCGCAAGAATTCTGCATCCAGCTTCTGGAACGTACCGGCGTCATGCTGACGCCTGGTAGCGCGATGGACATGGAGGGTTATGTCCGGATCGGCTTCACCAACAACGGCACCACCCTTCAGGAAGGCCTGAAGCGCATGTCTGAGTTCCTGAAGGGCTATCAGACCGCGGCCGCGTGACCAGTGCCCGGAAAATGCAATGTCTCATAACGAAAAGGGAGTGAACATGAAGAGATTGCTTGCCGTGATGACACTTTCGCTGGCAGCGAGTGTCGCCAGCGCAGAAGAGCTGCGGGTCGGCACGAGCGCAGACTATCCGCCGTGGGAATCCGTCGATGCCGGCGGCGAGATCGTCGGTTTCGACCGCGAGATCGGCAACGAAATCTGCAAGCGCATCGAGGCGAATTGCACATGGCAGAACCAGGCCTATGACGGGCTGCTGCCCGGCCTGCAGGTCGGTAAGTTCAACCTGGTTATCTCGGGCGTTTCAATCAACGAGGAACGGGCGCAGAAGGTCGACTTTTCCGTCGCCTACGCGGACGCCCCGAACGCGATTGTCGTTGCCGCCGGCAGCGTGGTTGCCGAGGCGAAATCCGCCAAAGATCTGCAGGACAGGCTTGCGAAGGTCGCGATCGGCGTACAGACCGGAACGACCCACGAGCAGGTGGTTCGCGCCCATTTCCCGGATGCGGACGTGCGCGTCTATGACCGGCCGGACCAGATTGCCGACGACGTTGTCGCCGGACGTATCGATGCCGGCCTGATGGAGCGATCCGCGCTCGAGCCGCTTGTGAAGGATCGTGGCGCCGACAAGCTGGTCTATGCCGGCCCGCTCCTGACCAGCGCGGATTTCCCTGAATTCGGCAAGGGACAGGGCGTAGCCATCGCCAAGGGCAACACGGAACTCACCGCCAAGGTCGACAAGGCCGTGGTGGAGATGCTCGCGGACGGCACAATCAAGACGATCTCCGAAAAGTGGTTCGGCTACGACATTTCCAAGAAATGACGAACGTGAACCACGCGAGGGGGCGAGCAAGCCCGCCTCCTCGCGAGAGGAATTGGACGATGACACTTCCAGACCATATCAAGATCGAAGCGAGGCGAGACCTGACCGACCTCGTCGCGATCCCCTCCGTCAGCGCCCGTGTTGAAGGCCTCGATGCGTGCGCCGACAAGGTTGCCGCCCTCCTCGCCGACGCCGGCTTCCAAACTGCGATCGAGCCAGGGGACGTCGGTTCGTTCGTAACCGGAGAAATCGGTGAAGGCCCCTTCACGCTGGTGATCTACAACCACTACGACGTTCAGCCTGAAGAGCCCGTCGATCTTTGGACTGCGCCGCCCTTCAGCCTCACTGAGCGCGACGGCACGCTCTTCGGCCGCGGCGCGGCAGATGACAAGGGCGAATTCGTCAGCCGCCTTGCCGGATGGCGCCTATTCCGGGAAAGACACGCTGGGCCCTTACCCTTCCGCCTGATCTGGATTGTCGAGGGCGAGGAGGAAATCGGCAGTCCGTCGCTCGTACGCTTCCTTGAGAAACGTTATCCGGATCTTCGAGCTGACCTCTGCTGGTGGGAATTCGGGGAGATCGATTCACGCGGCCGACCGGTGATCCTCATGGGCTTCAAAGGGGTTCTGGCGATCGAGCTGAGCGTGCGGACCGCACGCGCGGATCTTCATTCCAGCCTCGGCGCCATATTCGATAATCCCCTATGGCGGCTGGCCTCCGCTGTCGCTTCCATGCGCGATGCAGCCGGCCGTGTCCTGATCGAAGGCTTCTACGAAAACACCGAGACCGATCGAGCGGCTATAGAGCTTGCCGCCTCGCCTCCGTTTCCGCTGGAAGACTTGATGGCGGCAACCGGGGCGCAAAGGCTTCTTGGCGCCGTGACACCGTCCAACTTCTACGAACACCTCAACTTCGAACCATGCCTCAACGTCAACGGCATCCATGGCGGATACGATGGAGCTGGTACGAAGACGGTTCTGCCCGCGACCGCGACCGCCAAGCTCGATTTTCGTCTCGTCCCTGGACAGGACCCCAAAGCTGTCGCTGAACTGGTACGGCTGCACCTGGACGACAACGGCTTTGACGATATCGAACTCATCGTCCACGACGCCGAGGTCTTGGGTGTTCGCAGCGATCCGTCGCATTGGGCCGTGAAGCTCGGGGCGGACCTGCTGGAAAAGTGGTTCGGCCAGCCTGCCATCCTGCAGCCGAGTTCGGCAGCCTCGGGTCTAGCCCACCCCTTCGCACATCAGCTCGGCGCCACGCTTTTCGGTGCGGGCATCACGCACCATGGCGCAATGTTGCACTCTCCCGATGAGAACATCCTCATCGACCAGTTCCACCAAATGATCGGCTTCTCCGCAGACTTCTTCGCCGCGCTCGCCAGCCAGTGCGGATCGGCGGCAGACGTCGGTTCCCAGCAACGCGAGACCGGGTCATGATCGAAGCGGTTATCCAGTATTCCCCCCAGCTCCTGCAGGGCTTCGTCGTCACCCTCTCCGTCGCCGTCGGAAGCTTTGTCCTTGGACTGATCTTTTCGGTCGTGCTTGCACCGGCCGCGGTCTACGGACCCGCCCCGGTTCGCAAGGTCATCGCCGGCTACGTCAGCCTCATTCGCGGTCTGCCGGAACTGCTGGTCATCTTCCTGATCTTCTACGGCGGCACGGTTCTATTGACCGGTCTTTTCGGCGGCTATGTCGAAGTGGATGCTCTTACCGCCGGCATCGCCGCGCTGACTGTGGTCTCGACCGCCTATCTGACGGAGATCGTCCGCGGCGCACTGGTCGGGGTGTCCTCCGGTCAATGGGAGGCGGCACTCGCTCTTGGCCTTCGCCGGCCTGGAGCATTCCGGCTGGTCGTCCTGCCACAGATGATGGTCCGGGCCCTGCCGGGCCTCGGCAATCAGTGGCTCGTGATCCTGAAGGAAAGCGCCCTGGTCTCGATCATCGGGCTTGAGGAATTGATGCGCAAATCCGTTGTCGCGGCCGGCGCCACCCACAAGCCCCTCGCCTTCTACCTTACGGCTGCGGCGCTCTATGTGCTGGTGACCGGCGTCTCGACGCTGTTCATCAATGCCTACAACCAGCGCCTGACCACTCATCTGCGGTAGTCCCATGTCATTGGATCTTTTTCTTCCCGCTTTCATCGCCATCAAGAACGGCTTCGTTCTGACACTGATCATCACGCTGGCGAGCTTCCTCTTGGGACAGGTGGTCGCGCTGCCGGTCGCCCTGGCTCTGTCCTCTCCCTCACGGTGCTTGCGGCTTCCGGCGTCTGCCTACACGTTCTTCATCCGTGGCAGCCCACTTCTCGTGCAGCTCTTCATTGTCTACTACGGCCTTGGGCAGCTAGAGGCCGTTCGCGAAAGCGTCCTCTGGCCCATCCTCCGCAGCCCGGTTTACTGCGCCGTCCTGACGATCGCTCTCAACTCGGCCGCCTATTCGGCTGAGGTCCTCGCCGGTGCAATCCGGCAGGTGCCCAAAGGGCAGTGGGAAGCCGGGAAAGCTCTCGGATTGGCAAAATACGTCCTGTTGATCAAGGTAGTCCTGCCGCAAATCTACCGCGCCGCCTTGCCAAGCATCGGCAACGAACTGATCCTCGTCATGAAGGGTTCGACCCTCGCGAGCGCGGTCACGGTCATGGAAATGACCGGTGCAGCCCGCGTGTTCGTCGCCAAGACCTATGCACCATTCGAAACGTTCTTGATGGCGGGTGCCATCTATCTCTTGATCGGCGCCGCCTTCGGGCGGGTCTTCAAGGGGCTCGAAACGAGGTTCGCCATCCCGGGCCGATAAGCCAACACCATCGACCGTTCGCGAGAACCGCAAGCGGAGGAGGTCTTCCGCGCGGCCCAGCCAAGCACACTTCTGGAGGAGAGAAAATGTCAAAATCAGCAGTCAAGATCGCCGGCATGAACAAGTGGTACGGCGCTTTCCATGTCTTGAAGGACATCGACCTCGATGTTCAGCAGGGCGAGCGCATCGTCATTGCCGGCCCGTCGGGCTCCGGCAAGTCGACAATGATCCGTTGCATCAACCGCCTTGAAGAGCACCAGAAGGGCAAGATCGTCGTCGACGGCATCGAGCTCACCAACGACCTCAAAAAGATCGACGAAGTGCGCCGCGAAGTCGGCATGGTCTTCCAGCACTTCAACCTCTTCCCGCATCTGACGATCCTGGAAAACTGCACGCTTGCGCCGATCTGGGTTCGCAAGATGCCGAAGAAGCAGGCTGAAGAAATCGCGATGCACTTCCTGAAGCGCGTCAAGATTCCGGAACAGGCAAACAAGTATCCGGGCCAGCTCTCGGGCGGTCAGCAGCAGCGCGTGGCGATTGCCCGGTCGCTGTGCATGAAGCCGAAGATCCTCTTGTTCGATGAGCCGACCTCGGCGCTCGACCCGGAAATGGTCAAGGAAGTGCTCGACACCATGGTGTCGCTCGCCGAAGAAGGCATGACCATGCTGTGCGTGACCCACGAAATGGGCTTCGCCCGTCAGGTCGCCAACCGCGTGATCTTCA
>JAESFW010000273.1_pt1 | contig 25885 bp, 22 predicted proteins | sample 9269481 | NCBI WGS metagenome assembly JAESFW01 (sample SAMN14515350, study PRJNA621654) | algae metagenome | isolation source: Lyngbya sp. HA4199-MV5 and co-occurring heterotrophs from soil with... | place: USA: Ahupuaa O Kahana State Park, Hawaii | collected 2009-07-21
CGCTGCATATCCAGAACATCTACGGCGCCAACAACCATCATATCGCCGAGACCTGTTTCAAGTCCGTCGCCCGCGTGCTCCGCACGGCAACCGAAATCGACCCGCGCCAGGCCGGCCGCGTTCCCTCGACCAAGGGGACCCTTGCCTAAGCGGCCAGTCACTGGCTGAACCTATGGCTTCTTATCTGATCCTGACCCCGCCGGGTGCACACGCCGACGACGAGCGCGCGCGCTTCGTTGCCGACGGCTATTCCTGGTGGGCCTTCCTGTTCCCGGCGCTCTGGCTTCTCGCCAAGCGGCAATGGGCAATTGGCATCGCAGTTGCTGTTCTGCAGATTTCGTTAGTTTTTCTCTCGAGCCACGAAAGCGGATTCCTGCCGTCGCTGCTGGCGCAGCTCGCGCTTCGGCTTGTGGTTGCCCTTGAAGGACCGGTTCTGGTTGCGCGCAGCCTGACGGCTCGCGACTGGACGCTGCGCTCGATCGTGCCGGCACCGAACCTGGAGACGGCCGAGGAAATCTATTTCACGAGCGTGGCCCCGAGCGAAAAGAAGCCGACCCCGCCCTCCCCGGCCGATTGGACCGTGCGCCAGCCCTCGAAGGGTGGCACCGGCCTCGGCCTATTTGATTCCTACGGAGAACGCTGATGCGCGTCGCCATCATCGATTACGGCTCGGGCAACCTGCGCTCGGCCACCAAGGCCTTTGAACGGGCCGCCCGCGAAGCCGGCATTTCCGCCGATATCGACCTTACCGACAAGCCGGAACGGGTGGCCAGCGCCGACCGTATCGTGCTTCCGGGCGTCGGCGCCTATGCCGACTGCCGCCGCGGTCTTGCTGCGGTCGAGGGCATGGAGCAGGCCTTGACCGAGGTGGTGGAAAAGGCCGGCCGGCCGTTTCTCGGCATCTGCGTCGGCATGCAGCTGATGTCGTCGCGCGGTCTTGAGAAGACCGTCACCCACGGTTTCGGCTGGATCCCTGGCGACGTCGTCGAAATGACGCCTTCCGACACCACGCTGAAGATCCCGCAGATCGGCTGGAACACGCTGAAGCTCAAGCGCGAACATCCGCTGTTTGACGGCATCCGGGTTGGCGAACAGGGCCTGCACGCCTATTTCGTGCATTCCTACCACCTGGCAGCCGAAAGCGCCGGCGACGTGGTCGCTGAAGCCGATTACGGCGGTCCGGTGACCGCTTTCGTCGCCAATGGCAACAAGGCTGGCTCGCAGTTCCACCCGGAAAAGAGCCAGGCGCTTGGCCTTGCCCTCATCTCGAATTTCCTGCGCTGGAAGCCCTAAGGCTTTCGCACGACTGATTGGACAGACCCATGATCCTTTTTCCCGCGATCGACCTGAAAGACGGGCAATGCGTGCGCCTGAAGCTGGGCGACATGGACCAGGCGACGGTTTACAACCCCGATCCGGCCGCCCAGGCCCGCGCCTTTGAAGACCAGGGCTTCGAGTGGCTGCACGTGGTCGACTTGAACGGCGCCTTTGCCGGCGAGACGGTCAACGGTGCGGCCGTCGACGCGATCCTCAAGGCGACGAAGAACCCGGTACAGCTCGGCGGCGGCATCCGCACGCTCGATCATATCGAAAACTGGCTGTCGCGCGGGCTTGCCCGCGTCATCCTCGGAACGGTTGCCGTGCGTGATCCGGCGCTCGTCATCGAAGCCTGCGCGAAGTTTCCGGGCAAGGTTGCCGTCGGCATCGACGCCAAGGGCGGCAAGGTTGCTGTCGAAGGCTGGGCCGAAGCGTCGGAACTCGGCGTCATCGAACTAGCCAAGAAGTTCGAGGGCGCCGGCGTGTCGGCGATTATCTATACCGACATCGACCGCGACGGCATCCTGACCGGCATCAACTGGGACTCGACGCTGGAGCTCGCGGATGCGGTCTCCATTCCGGTGATCGCTTCCGGCGGTCTTGCCTCGATGGACGACATCCGGCGGATGGTCGAACCGGACGCGAGAAAGCTCGAAGGCGCCATCTCCGGCCGCGCGCTCTATGACGGCCGCATCGATCCGCAGGAAGCGCTGGACCTGATCCGCGCCGCGAGAAAGGCCTGACCCATGTCTCTCAAAGCCCGTGTCATTCCCTGCCTCGACGTCAAGGACGGCCGTGTGGTCAAGGGCGTCAACTTCGTCGATCTGATCGACGCCGGTGATCCGGTGGAAGCAGCGCGCGCCTATGACGCCGCCGGCGCCGACGAGCTCTGCTTCCTCGACATCACCGCTTCCTCGGACAATCGCGAGACGATTTTCGACGTCATCGCCCGCACAGCCGAACAGTGCTTCATGCCGCTGACGGTCGGCGGCGGCGTGCGCCAGGTCTCCGATATCCGCAAGCTGCTGCTCGCCGGCGCCGACAAGGTGTCGATCAACACGGCTGCCGTGAAGAACCCGGACTTCGTGGCTGAAGCTGCCGACAAGTTCGGCAACCAATGCATCGTCGTCGCCATCGACGCCAAGAAGGTATCGAAGGACGGCGAAGCGGACCGCTGGGAGATCTTCACCCATGGCGGACGACAGCCGACGGGCATCGACGCGATCGAGTTTGCCCGCCGCGTCGTCGACCTCGGCGCCGGCGAGATCCTTTTGACGTCGATGGATCGCGACGGCACGAAGAGCGGCTACGACATTGCGCTCACCCGCGCGGTCGCCGACGCCGTGCGCGCGCCCGTCATCGCGTCCGGCGGGGTCGGCACGCTGGACCACATGGTCGCCGGTATCCGCGACGGTCATGCGACGGCGGTGCTTGCCGCCTCGATCTTCCACTTCGGCACCTATAGCATTGGCGAGACCAAGCGCTATATGGCTGAGCATGGCATCGCCATGCGCCTCGACTGAGCTTCAGGACCTCCCATGGCTGACTTCACACTGACCGACCTCGAAGCCATCGTCGCGACACGCGCGAAGGCGGCTCCGGACGAATCCTGGACAGCAAAACTGGTGGCGAGCGGCCAGCCGAAAGCGGCCAAGAAACTCGGTGAAGAAGCCGTCGAGACGGTTATCGCTGCGGTCAGCAACGACCGCGCGAATCTCGTCGCCGAGAGCGCCGATCTCCTCTATCATCTGATGGTCGTATTGAAGATCGCCGACGTTCCGTTGCAGGATGTGCTGAACGAACTTCAGCGGCGGACCAATCAATCCGGCCTGCAGGAAAAGGCAAATCGGCAGACCCCATGACCATCGCGGCGAAAGACATCGAAGCAGCCGACCTGCCCGACAACCCCCAGAAGCGGGACTATTCGCCCTATCATTTCTTTACCGCCGAAGAGTGGTCGCGTTTTCGGGCAGATACGCCGATGACGCTGACGGCCGACGAGGTGCAACGGCTGCGCTCGCTGAACGACCCGGTCGATCTCGGCGAAGTCAGGCAGATCTACCTGTCGCTGTCGCGCCTGCTTTCAACCCATGTGGAATCGTCGCAGATGCTCTTCGAGCAGCGCAAGCGCTTCCTCAGCATGTCCGAGACGAAGACGCCCTTCGTCATCGGCATTGCCGGATCGGTCGCCGTCGGCAAGTCGACGACCGCGCGTATCCTGGCGCAGTTGCTCTCGCGCTGGCCTTCGAGCCCGAAGGTCGACCTGGTGACGACCGACGGCTTCCTCTATCCGAACGCCGTGCTCCAGCGCGAAAACATGATGGACCGCAAGGGCTTTCCCGAGAGCTACGACGTCGGCGCGCTCTTGCGCTTCCTGTCGGCGATCAAGGCCGGCCAGCCGAACGTCAAGGCGCCGAGTTACTCGCACCTGACCTATGACGTGTTGCCGGACCAGTTCACCGTCATCGACCGGCCGGACATCCTGATCTTCGAAGGCATCAACGTCCTGCAGTCGCGCAACCTTCCGGCCGACGGCAAGATCGTGCCTATGGTCTCGGACTTCTTCGACTTCTCGATCTACATCGATGCCGAGGAGAGCCTGATCCACAGCTGGTACGTCAACCGTTTCATGCGGCTGCGCGAAACCGCCTTCAAGAACCCGGAATCCTACTTCCATCGTTATGCGACGATCAGCGAGGATGCGGCCCGCGCCATTGCCGAAGGCCTCTGGCACAACATCAACCTGAAAAACCTGCACCAGAACATCCTGCCGACGCGCCCGCGCGCCGACCTGATCCTGCAGAAGGGTCCGAACCACCTGACGGAAAAGGTGGCTCTCAGAAAGCTCTGAGCGTCCGGCCCGGAGCAATCTCAGGAAGAGCGATCTCGGGAAACGTGTGACGCGGTTTTCTGTCCGAGATTGCGCCGTTTCAAGGAGTTGATCAGGGATTGACCCGCCGGAGCGTCAGATTGACCCGGCCGCCGTTCTTCAGCAGCGTCGACGTGTTCGGATAGATCCGGTCGACGCCGTGGAAGGCAAGGCGCCCTTCCCCGCCGAGCACGACGATATCGCCGCTTTCCAGCCGGAAGGACATGGTCTGTCCGCCGCGGGTGTTTCCGCCGACCCGAAACAGGCAGCTGTCGCCAAGCGAAATCGACACGACGGCCGTTTCCAGATCCCGCTCGTCACGGTCCTGATGCAGGCCCATGCGCGCGTCTTCGGAGTAGAAGTTCACGAGACAGGCCTCAGGCGCCTTCTGGCTGGCGGAAACGGCCTGCCAGATCTCTAGCAGCGGCTCCGGCATCGTCGGCCAGGGCCTCCCGGTGACCGGATGCTGAGCCTGGTAACGATAGCCGCGATCTCGATCCGTGACCCAGCCAAGCGAACCGCAATTGGTCATGCGCACGGACATGGGTTTGCCGGTCTTCGGCATTTCCGGCACGAAGAGCGGTGCCTCGGCCACGACCATACGGATCGCTTCGACAAGCTGCTCCTGCCGGACGCGATCGAGATAGCCCGGGATATGTCTGATCCCTTTCGGGAGCACCTGCATTAGGGCAATCCTCTTACTCAAGGCCAAGGAGGGCCGCTGGCACGCCATAGCGAACCGGCCAGCCGGCATAGGCGACATCCGTCGGCCCGACGACATGATCGACGAGGTTCCAGCGGCCGTTCTGGAAACTGACGAGTGCAAACACCGTCAGACCATCCATCATGTCGGCCTCGTCGCGCAACCCGGTTTGCGTGAGGTCGATTGCCCCGCCGCCCGGACGCTGCGGCTCGACCTGCATGAAAGCCCAGTTGGGAGCGGCGCGCATGCTCGTGACAACGAATTCAACCGGGCCACGCATCTCGGCCTCAACCGCCGGGCGGAGCGCATCGAGGATCGCGGTGCGCTCGGCGCTGCCTTTGGCAGGTTCTCGGTAGGGCTCTGCGAAAGCAACGCCGGCAAGGCAAAGCCCCACCAGCGCCGCAATGGAAACGAAACGCCTGACGGACATGCTCAGGCTGCGTCGAGATCCGGAATGCGCAGAACCTGCCCCGGATAGATCTTGTCCGGATGGGTCAGCATCGGCTTGTTGGCCTCGAAGATAGCCGTGTTCTTGGCGCCCTTGCCCTTGCCGTACTGTGCCTCGGCGATCTTCCAGAGGTTGTCGCCCTTCTTGACCGTGTAGAAGACCGGCGCCTTGGCCGGTGCAGGGGCTGCTCCGGCGTCGGCGACCTTGAGCTCCGAGGCTTCGACGGCCGAGACGCCGAGCGTATTGCCAACGGCGACGACAGCCTTTTCGAAGGCGCTCTGGTCTTTCACGACACCCTTCAGCACGACCTTGTCACCGGCCATTTCGACCTGCACGTCCTTTGTGCCGAGGTCGTGGGATGCCAACTCCTTCTGAACGCTTTCGGCATCCGGGGCATCGTCATCGCCGCCGATGCCAAGCTTCTTGCCGGCGTTCTTGATAAAACTGAAAAGGCCCATGAACATCTCCTTTTACGAAAACACTGATCGATAAGAGAGGGCACGAGGGCTCAAAGGCAAGGGAGAGGCGAAAAGAATCAATCGCCTCCGGGACGCCCCCTGAGCTTCTTGATTTCGCCGCGCCCGGACTTCTCCTTGAGGCGGCGCTCGACAGAGCCGCGGGTCGGTTTCGTCTTCTTGCGCGGCGGCGGTGGCGGTTCGGCCGCTTTCAAGATCAGCTCCTTCAAGCGCTCGCGGGCGTCCTCACGGTTGCGCTCCTGGCTGCGAAAGCGGCTCGCCTCGATCATCAGCACGCCCTCCTTCGAGGCGCGCCGGCCGGCAATCTTCAGGGCATTGGCCTTGATACGATCGGAGAGTGCCGGAGAGGCCTGGACGTTGAAGAACAGCTGGACCGCCGTCGACACCTTGTTGACATTCTGTCCACCCGGCCCGCCGGCCAGCACGAATTGCTCCGTCAGTTCCCAGCCGGCAATCACGATGCTGTCGTTGATATAGAGTAGGTCGCTGGCCATGGTTCACCTCGGCCCGATCTATGGCACAGCGCGAAGCTCTTGAAAACAGAGAGACAAAAACGAAGAAACCCGGCCGCGAGGGCCGGGTTTCACGTGAATCATAGCCGACGATGCTTATTCGGCGGCGAGCTGGGTGCCCGGCGCTGCGTCACGAACGCTGCCGTCCACGTGCTCTTCGAACTTGGCGAAGTTGGTGATGAACATGTCGACAAGGCGATTGGCCTGCGCGTCGTAGGCTGCGCCATCGGCCCACGTCGAACGCGGATCGAGGATGCCGCTGTCGACGCCCGGAACCGAGACCGGAACGGCGAAACCGAAGTTCGCGTCGGTACGCAGCTCAGCCGCGTTCAGCGAACCGTCAAGAGCAGCGGCGAGCAGTGCACGCGTCACCTTGATCGGCATGCGGCTGCCGGTGCCGTAGGCGCCGCCGGTCCAGCCGGTGTTGACCAGCCAGCAGGTGACGCCGTTCTTGGCGATCAGGTCCTTCAAGAGGTTGCCGTATTCCGACGGATGGCGCGGCATGAACGGCGCGCCGAAGCAGGTCGAGAAGGTCGCTTCCGGCTCGGTGACGCCCTTTTCTGTGCCGGCGACCTTGGCGGTGTAGCCGGAGAGGAAGTGGTACATCGCCTGTTCCGGCGTCAGCTTGGCGATCGGCGGCATTACACCGAAGGCGTCAGCCGTCAGCATGATGATGGTGCGCGGCTGCGGCGCGGTGCCGGTGGCGCTGGCGTTCGGGATGAAATCCAGCGGATAGGCGCAACGGGTGTTTTCCGTCAGCGAACCATCGTTGAAGTCCGGAACCCGGCGCTCATCGAGAACGACGTTTTCCATGACAGTGCCGAAGCGGCGGGTGGTCGCGTAGATTTCCGGCTCTGCCGCTTCCGACAGACGGATCGCCTTGGCGTAGCAGCCGCCTTCGAAGTTGAAGACGCCGTCTTCGCCCCAGCCGTGCTCGTCGTCGCCGATCAGCGTGCGGGTCGGATCGGCCGAAAGCGTCGTCTTGCCGGTGCCCGACAGACCGAAGAAGATCGCCGTGTCACCCTCAGGGCCGACATTGGCCGAGCAGTGCATCGGCATGACGCCCTTCTTGGGAAGAAGGTAGTTGAGAACGGTGAAAACCGACTTCTTCATCTCGCCGGCGTACGACGTGCCAGCGATGAGAATCAGATTGTTGGTGAAGTCGCAGGCAATGACCGTTTCGGTGCGGCAGCCATGGCGCTCCGGATCGGCCTTGAAGCTCGGCAGGTCGATGATCGTCAGCTTCGGCAGGAAGGACGCCAGCGCTTCGCGAGCCGGACGAATGAGCAGGTTGCGGATGAAAAGCGAATGCCAGGCATATTCGGTGACGACGCGGGTCGGCAGCGAATTGTCGGCATCGGCGCCGCCGACGAGATCCTGAACATAGAGCGACATGCCCTTGGCATGGTCGAGCATGTCCTGACGCAGCACAGCGAAGTGCTCCGGCGACAGCGGCTTGTTGTTGTCCCACCAGATCTGTCCGTCGGTGTTTTCGTCGCGGACGACGAATTTATCCTTCGGCGAGCGGCCGGTGTGCTGGCCGGTACGGGCAACAAGTGCGCCGTGCGCGGTCAGCTGAGCCTCGCCACGGCGAAGAGCTTCTTCATAAAGCTCCGGGGCTTCGAGGTTGAACCGGACTGTTTCCAGGTCGGTAAAGCCGAGTTTTTCCAAGCCGTTCGCCAGATTGCGAGTGCCGAGTTGCTCCATGGTCAAGCTTCCTTCGTGTTTGGCCATTGGCGTTGAATTTCGCCGGACCTTACTTGCATGCTCGCTCAAAAACAAGGCGGCGTCAAAAAAAGAATAATGATTTCAGTATATTAATCGATTTAAAGAAAATTATCGTTTTTTTAATCGGTTGAAATGCACCGGATCACGCCCCATCTTAGAGCCGCTATCCTGCGGAGAGGACTGGTGGTTTTTGCGCTTCGCCACAATTTGTTCCACCTTTATACTCACTAACGCACGGTGACTCGCGAATGCCGGCGTTTCGGGGACGGAGCCGGCACCTCAAAAGACGGAGTTGAACACGATGCAGACCATCGCGCTTGTCGATGATGACCGGAATATCCTGACGTCCGTATCCATTGCCCTGGAGGCAGAGGGTTACAAGGTCGAGACCTACACCGATGGCGCTTCCGCGCTCGAGGGGCTACTCGCCCGGCCGCCGCAGCTCGCGATCTTCGACATCAAGATGCCGCGCATGGACGGCATGGAACTTTTGCGCCGCCTTCGGCAGAAGTCCGACCTGCCCGTTATCTTCCTCACCTCCAAGGACGAGGAGATCGACGAACTCTTCGGCCTGAAGATGGGCGCCGACGACTTCATCACCAAACCCTTCTCCCAGCGCCTGCTGGTCGAGCGCGTCAAGGCGATCCTGCGCCGCGCGGCGAACCGCGAAGCTGCTGCCGCCAATCCGACCCCCGCAAGCAAGGCATCGGACGCCCCGTCGCGCTCGCTCGAGCGTGGCCAGCTGGTCATGGACCAGGAGCGCCACACCTGCACCTGGAAGAACGAAGCCGTGACGCTGACCGTCACCGAGTTCCTGATCCTTCATTCCTTGGCCCAGCGTCCCGGCGTGGTCAAAAGCCGCGACGCGCTGATGGATGCGGCCTATGACGAGCAGGTGTACGTCGACGACCGCACGATCGACAGCCACATCAAGCGGCTGCGCAAGAAGTTCAAAATGGTCGACAACGACTTCGACATGATCGAGACGCTGTACGGCGTCGGCTACCGGTTCCGCGAAACCGCCTGATCCGCGGGGCTTGCCATCGCGCCCATTGTGGCGCATTCAGAAACGGCGCGATGGTGAGCATGGCCGGATGGCCTCCTCTGAGGCCCGTTGCGATCTCCGCCGTCTTTTGACCGGAAGCATGGAAGAGAACGACGACGCCTTGGGCACAGACCGCGGCGCCGTCGCAATCGAACGGAACGTGAAGGGCAGTCCGCGCGGGAGCGGGACATTTGGTAGAAGTCTTGCAGGGCGACATCGAAGATCTTGACGGACGTGCGCAGGCACAGATGGGCCAGCGCCGCTGGGCGCATCCCTTCACGCTCATCCGCCGGCTGTTCGGCAATGCCGTCTTTTCGAGCCTGACGCGCCGCATCGTCTTCTTCAACCTGGTGGCGCTCGTCGTTCTGGTCGGCGGCATCATGTATCTCAACCAGTTCCGCGAGGGACTGATCGATGCCCGCGTCGAAAGCCTGCTGACCCAGGGCGAAATCATCGCCGGCGCGATCTCGGCGTCGGCCTCGGTCGACACCAACTCGATCACCATCGATCCCGAAAAACTGCTCGAACTGCAGGCCGGCCAGAGCATCACGCCGCTGCCGAGCGACGAGGATCTCGACTTTCCGATCATCCAGGAGCGCGTCGCCCCGGTTCTCCGGCGCCTGATCTCGCCGACGCGCACCCGCGCCCGCCTGTTCGACGCCGATGCAGACCTTTTGCTCGATTCCCGCCATCTCTATAGCGGCGGCCAGGTGCTGCGCTTCGATCTGCCGCCGATCGAGCCGGAAACGACCGGAATCGGCGAAAAGCTCAACAGCTGGCTGAACAAGCTGCTGCAGCCCGGCAACCTGCCGCTCTACAAGGAGCCGCCCGGCGGCAACGGCGCGATCTATCCGGAGGTCACCAACGCGCTAACCGGCGTACGCGGCTATGTCGAACGCGTGACGGAAAAGGGCGAACTCATCGTGTCAGTGGCCGTGCCCGTGCAGCGCTTTCGAGCCGTGCTCGGCGTTCTCCTGCTTTCGACGCAGGCCGGCGACATCGACAAGATCGTCCAGGCCGAGCGTCTCGCCATCATCCGCGTGTTCGGCGTGGCAGCGCTCGTCAACATCATCCTGTCGCTGCTCCTGTCGTCGACGATCGCCAACCCGCTGCGCCGCCTTGCGGCGGCAGCCGTGCGCGTTCGCCGCGGGGGTGCCAAGGAACGCGAGGAAATCCCTGATTTCTCCTCGCGCCAGGACGAAATCGGCAACCTCTCGGTGGCGCTGCGCGAAATGACGACGGCGCTGTACGACCGGATCGCGGCGATCGAGAATTTCGCCGCCGACGTCAGCCACGAGCTGAAGAACCCCCTCACCTCCTTGCGTAGCGCGGTCGAAACGCTACCGCTGGCGCGCACGGACGAATCGAAAAAGCGGCTGATGGACGTCATCCAGCACGACGTGCGCCGTCTCGATCGCCTGATCAGCGACATCTCCGACGCTTCGCGCCTCGATGCCGAGCTTGCCCGCAGCGATGCCAAGGTCATCGACCTTGAAAAGCTCCTCGGCGACCTCGTCGATATTTCGCGCCAGGTGCGCAGCAAGAAGAAATTGGTGCTGCTCGATTTCGTCATCGACCGCAAGGACAGTCCGAAGGCGCGCTTTGCCGTCAGCGGTTACGAGCTGCGTATTGGCCAGATCATCACCAACCTGATCGAAAACGCCCGTTCCTTCGTGCCCGAAGACGGCGGCCGGATCGTCGTACGGCTCACCCGCTCGCGCTCGCGCTGCCTCGTCTATATCGAGGACAACGGTCCGGGCATCCAGGCGGAAGACATCGACCGCATTTTCGAGCGCTTCTACACCGACCGCCCGGAAGGCGAGGATTTCGGCCAGAACTCCGGCCTCGGCCTGTCTATCTCCCGGCAGATCGCCGAGGCGCATGGCGGCACCCTGAAGGCGGAGAACATCATCGCCCCGGACGGTCGCATCAGCGGCGCGCGGTTCATCCTGGCACTTCCTGCCGAGCCGCACGCGTGACCACCGCTCGCGCCAATGTCCATGGCACTGCGATCGTGCTTGGAACGCGCGGCTTCCTCATCACCGGCCCTTCCGGCAGCGGCAAATCAAGGCTGGCCCTTGCCTGCATCGCTGCGGCGCGACGGGAGGGATCGTTCGCGGCACTGGTCGCGGACGATCGCGTCGACCTGACGCTTGAAGGCGGCCGGATTATCGCCCGCTGCCCGCCTTCCATAAAGGGCCTGATCGAAATCCGCGGTTGCGGGATCGGCACCGTCAGGACCGCTCCAGCGGCGGTTCTCGACTACGCGATGCTCCCGGTGAGACTTCCCTGCGAACCGCGGCTGCCCCCCGAAGAGGAGACATTATCCTTGCTACTAGGGCGAGCACTGCCAATAGTTCGCGTTCCCGTTGAAAATGAGGGGGCAGTACTGGACATTCTGCGAGCATTGCTTGCTGAAAAACTGAGTTCCTAGCCCGATTTACGGTCAGCGCGGCTGGATTTTCGGCATTTTTGGCTTGCACTTCGCCTTTTCCTTGCCAAGATGCCCTCCCCAACAGGTGGACGAAATTGCTGCATTGCGATATCTGGCCATCAGTGAATTGCGTGTGCAGTTGGAGCGAAGATACCCATGATCGGACTTGTGCTTGTCACCCATGGCAAGCTGGCTGAGGAATTTCGACTTGCGCTTGAGCATGTCGTCGGTCCGCAAAAAGCTATTGAGACCGTCTGCATCGGCCCCGAGGACGACATGGACCAGCGTCGCCAGGACATTCTCGACGCGGTGACCGCCGTCGACGAAGGCAACGGCGTCATCATCCTGACCGACATGTTCGGCGGAACCCCTTCCAACCTGGCGATTTCCGTCATGCGCAGCGGTAGCGTCGAAGTGATCGCCGGCGTCAACCTGCCGATGCTGATCAAGCTCGCCGGCGTGCGCGGCGAGAGCGACATGGACAAGGCTCTGGTCGAAGCATCGGAAGCCGGGCGGAAATACATCAACGTCGCCAGCCGCGTCCTGAGTGGAAAATAATGGATCATCGCCCCGACATGTCGCTGACACGCGAACTGCTGATCATCAACAAGCGGGGCCTGCATGCGCGTGCGTCTGCGAAATTCGTGCAGACGGTCGAGGCCTTTGACGCCGAGATCACCGTATCGAAGGACGGCATGACGGTTGGCGGAACCTCGATCATGGGGCTGATGATGCTGGCCGCGAGCACCGGCTGCAGCGTTTGCGTCTCTGCCAGCGGCGCGCAGGCCGAAGAGGCGCTGAACGCACTCGACGCGCTGGTTGCCGACAAGTTCGGCGAAGAAATCTGACGGACAATATAAAGATATAAAGACTTCTTTATATCGAGGTTGCTCTCGCCCCTGAATCCTGATAGATCGGTCGCACTCTCACCGCGTCGACAGGCGTGGGAGGCATAATCGCGCCGCAGAAACGGCCAAGGGCCGCGCGGCTTGAAGAGATCAGCCCGGAGAACTCCATGACCACCACTCAGGACTATATCGTCGCCGACATCGGACTTGCCGATTTCGGACGCAAGGAAATTGCGATCGCCGAAACGGAAATGCCGGGCCTTACGGCCTGCCGCGAAGAGTTCGGCGCTTCGAAGCCGCTGAAGGGCGCGCGCATCACCGGCTCGCTGCACATGACCATCCAGACCGCGGTTCTGATCGAGACGCTGGTCGCGCTCGGCGCCGACGTTCGTTGGGCGTCCTGCAACATTTTCTCGACGCAGGATCACGCTGCCGCGGCCATCGCTGCCAGCGGCGTTCCGGTCTTCGCCGTCAAGGGCGAGACGCTGGAAGAATACTGGACCTACACCGACAAGATCTTCCAGTGGGCCGACGGCGGCGTGTCGAACATGATCCTCGATGATGGCGGCGACGCCACCATGTACATCCTGCTCGGCGCCCGCGCCGAAGCTGGCGAAGACGTGCTTTCGAACCCGGGTTCGGAAGAAGAAGAGATCCTCGTCGCACAGATCAAGAAGCGCCTCGCCGCTTCGCCGGGCTGGTTCACGAAGCAGCGCGACGCCATCAAGGGCGTGACCGAAGAAACCACCACCGGCGTCAACCGTCTGTACCAGCTTCAGGCCAAGGGCCTGCTGCCGTTCCCGGCGATCAACGTCAATGACAGCGTCACCAAGTCGAAGTTCGACAACAAATACGGCTGCAAGGAATCGCTGGTTGACGGCATCCGCCGCGGCACCGACGTGATGATGGCCGGCAAGGTCGCCGTCGTCTGCGGTTACGGCGACGTCGGCAAGGGTTCGGCAGCGTCGCTTTCCGGCGCCGGCGCCCGCGTCAAGGTCACGGAAATCGACCCGATCTGCGCACTGCAGGCTGCCATGGACGGCTTCGAAGTCGTTCAGCTCGAAGACGTCGTCGCCTCGGCCGACATCTTCATCACGACGACCGGCAACAAGGACGTCATCCGCATGGACCACATGCGCGAGATGAAGGACATGGCGATCGTCGGCAACATCGGCCACTTCGACAACGAAATCCAGGTCTCGGCGCTGCGTAACCTCAAGTGGACGAACATCAAGCCGCAGGTCGACATGATCGAGTTCCCGAAGGGCAACCGCATGATCCTCCTGTCGGAAGGCCGCCTCTTGAACCTCGGCAACGCCACTGGCCACCCGTCCTTCGTCATGTCGGCCTCGTTCTCCAACCAGGTCCTGGCCCAGATCGAGCTCTTCACCAAGGGTGAGAAGTACAAGAACGAAGTCTACGTCCTGCCGAAGGCCCTCGACGAGAAGGTCGCTCGCCTGCACCTGAAGAAGCTCGGCGCCAAGCTCTCCGAACTTTCCGAAGAGCAGGCTGACTACATCGGCGTGAAGACGCAGGGCCCGTTCAAGGCTGAGCACTACCGGTACTAATCCTTACCCGGGCAATCCACAACATCTTGTGGCCGCGTTCTTGACAAGAGAGCGCGGCCGCTTTTTTGGGCGCCTCCCTTCCCGACGATTCGACGAGGAAGTATGCTCTAACCCATTGATTCGTGATGCCGGTGCGGACCTTGGGCATCGCGGATGGGATGTCTTGTCGAATAGGCGGCAAACAGACGGAGACAGACCGGGGATGCAATCGGAACTGGCGCGAGCCCTCAAACAGGGCCTCGGTGGAACTGTGCAAGGCGCGAAAAGGCCGGCAGCACCCTTCGGACAGACGGGGATGGCAGTGCCATGAACACAGATCAGACAGTTTTTCCGGGCACCCGCCGCAAGGGCCCGAAGTTCCTGCGCCACCTTTTGGCCGGCACCGCCCTCTTCGCAGCAACGGACGCGCTTGCGCAGGTCGCCCCGCAGAAGGCCGGCATCTTCGGCTCCTCGGAAGTCGTCACCTTCTCCGTGCTGATCGGCGTCATTTCCGCTGCCATGATCTCGGCAATCTGGCTGATCCGCCAGCGCGGCAACATCGAAGCGGAAAACCGCGAACTCAGGTCCGACCTGTCGGACGCCAATCAACGCCTCTCGCGCTACCAGGCGCTGGTCGCCGACAAGAACCGGCGGATCGTCATCTGGGACGGCCTGGCCGAACGCGCCGAACTGCTCGGGCAACTGCCGGCAGAGACCGGTGCACCGTCCGACGACCGCGACTTCCTGGCCTTCGGACGCTGGATCAAGGCGCAGTCGGCAGGCGAACTGGAAAAGGCGATCGACGCCCTTCGCACCCAAGCCCGCAGCTTCGACCTGGTGGTGGAGACGCAGCGCAGCGAAGTGCTGGAGGCGCAAGGGCGCGTATCCGGCGGACGCGCCTTCGTGCGCTTCATCGCGCTCAACAACATGCGGGCGGAGCTTGCAGAACTGAAGCTCGAACACGACCGGCTCAATTCAGCGCTCGTCTCCTTCCGCACGCTGCTCGACGCGATCGACCTGCCGGTCTGGCAGCGTGGAACCGATGGCGCGCTCACCTGGGTCAACGAGGCCTATGCCGACGCCGTCGAGGCTTCCGACGTCGCAACCGCCGTTGCCGAAGGCCGCGAGTTGCTCGCGACCGTGGCGCGCGAGAAGATCCGCTCCGTCTCCAGTTTCGACGCACCCTTCCACGACAAGGTCTCGACGGTCGTTCGGGGCAATCGCACCTTCTTCGACGTCGTCGATGCCCGCAGCCGCGCTGGATCCGCCGGCATCGCCGTCGACATATCCGGCATCGAAGCGGTGCGGGAGGAACTCAACCGCACGCTCAAGAGCCATGCCGAGACGCTTGACCATCTTGCAACCCCGGTCGCGATCTTCGACGGCAACCAGCGTCTGCAATTCTACAACCAGGCCTTCCAGCGGCTCTGGAACCTCGACATCGGCTTCCTCGAGCGCAAGCCCGACAACGGCGAGGTCCTCGACCGGCTCCGCGCCGGTGGCCAGCTGCCGGAACAGCTCAACTGGAAACAGTGGAAGGCAAACGCGCTCTCCGTCTATCAGGCGCTCGATACGCAGAGCGACCTTTGGCACCTGCCGAACGGTCAGACGCTGCGGGTCTTTGCCACCGCCCGCCCGCAGGGCGGCGTCACCTGGGTGTTCGAAAACCTGACCGAGAAGGTCGACCTGGAAACCCGCTACAACACGCTCGTTCAGGTCCAGGGCGAGACCATCGATCATCTGGCCGAAGGCGTGGCCGTGTTCGGCCCCGACGGACGCATTCGCCTGTCCAACCCGGCGTTCCGGGCGATCTGGGGCATCAGCGAGGCGGAAGCCAAGCCGGGCACCCATATCCGCTCGATCGAGCAAGCCTGCCTGATCTCCTACGATCAGCCGGACGGATGGAAGCGGTTCACCCACATCATCACCAGCTTCGACGACGAGCGGCCCTCCAGCCGTGGCATACTCGAGCTTCGGACCGGGCTGATCCTCGACTACGCCGTCATTCCCTTGCCGAATGCGCAGACGATGCTGACTTTCGTCAACATCACCGACAGCGTCAGGGTCGAGCGTGCGCTCACCGAAAAGAACGAAGCCCTGCGCAAGGCGGATGCGCTGAAGAACGACTTCGTCCACCACGTCTCCTACGAGCTGCGCTCGCCGCTCACCAACATTATCGGCTTCGCCGACCTGTTGAAGACACCTGCCTTCGGCGACCTCAACGACCGGCAGGCAGAGTATGTCGATCATATCGCCACCTCCTCGTCGCTGCTCCTGACGATCGTCAACGACATTCTCGATCTTGCGACGGTCGATGCCGGCATCGTCCAGCTCGACATGGCCGATATCAGCCTGACCGACTTCCTCGACGATATCGCCCACCAGATGGCCGACCGGCTGATCGAGAGCGGCGTGACGCTGAGGATCGCCGCTCCTGACAATCTCGGACGCATGGTCGCCGACCAGCAGCGGCTGAAGCAGATCTTCGTCAAGCTTTTGACCAATGCCGCGAACTTCGCGCCGGATGGCAGCGTCATCGACCTGAAGTGCCACCGCGAAGGCGGCGATTTCATCTTCTCCGTCTCGGACAGCGGCCCGGGTATCCCTCAGGACGTTCTCGATACCGTGTTCAATCGCTTCGAAAGCTACGGGCAGCGCGGTGGTGCGGGCCTCGGGCTCTCCATCGTCGAGAGCTTCGTCAGCCTGCACGAGGGCACGGTTTCGATCCGCAGCAAGGAAGGCGAAGGCACGGAAGTGACCTGCCGCATTCCCTCGGCCGAAGCGCCGAAGATCATCGCGGCCGAGTGATGCCTCCGGTCCAACGAATCCTTGCGGACGAAGCAGCAACGATCGAACTCGGCGAGGACCTGGCGCTGGCCCTGAAAGCCGGCGACTGCGTGGCTCTCTCGGGCGATCTCGGCGCCGGCAAGTCGACCTTTGCACGCGCCTTTCTGCGCGCACTTGCCGACGACGATGCCTTGGAAGTGCCGAGCCCGACCTTCACGCTGGTTCAGACCTACGAACTGCGCATTCCCGTCGCGCATTTCGACCTTTATCGACTGGCCGATTCGAGCGAACTCGACGAGCTCGGTTTCGACGAGGCGCTGTCTCAGGGCATCTGTCTGGTCGAGTGGCCGGAACGGGCCGACGACGCCCTGCCCGCCAACCGCATCACGCTCGCCATCACCCACGAAAATGACGGCCGACGCGTTGAAATTTCCGGCCCTGACGACAAGCTGCAACGCGTTGCCCGGTCGCTGGCGATCCGCGACTTTCTCAATCAGCATGGTCACGCCCAGGCGAGACGGCGGCACTTGAGCGGAGACGCGTCTATCCGGGCCTATGAGCGAATTCATCCGGCGGACGGTTCCGTTAGCCGGATTCTGATGGACTCACCGCGTCACAAGCCTGGTCCGATCCTTGAGGATGGCAAGTATTACCAGCAGCTTGCCCATATCGCCGAGGACGTCGTTCCTTTTGTCGCGATCGACCAGCTCCTGCTTTCCCGCAGCTTTGCGGCGCCCGCAATTGACGCCCGCGACCTCGATCAGGGCATCCTGCTGATCGAGGACCTCGGATCAGATGGCATTTTGGATGAGGCCGGAGAACCGATCGCGGAGCGCTATGTCGAGAGCGCGCGATTGCTCGCCCATCTCCATGGCGAACAGACCCCGACAGACATCCGCGTCGACGCGACCATTGTTCACCGCATCCCGGATTTCGACCGGGCGGCCATGAAGATCGAGACGCGGCTCCTGACCGACTGGTACCTGCCATGGAAACGCGGCGAACCGGCAAGCGAAGAGGAAAAGCGCGAATACGCCGCAATCTGGGATGGCCTGATCGACCTCCTGCAGACCTCTGAGACCAATCTGCTTTTTCGCGATTTCCACTCGCCAAACATCATCTGGCGCAAGGAGCGCAAGGGGCTCGACCGGATCGGCCTCATCGATTTCCAGGACGCGATGATCGGCCCGACCGCCTATGACGTCGCGTCGCTGGTGCAGGACGCGCGCGTCACGATTGTACCCTCGTTGGCCGATCGCATGATGGAAACCTATCTTGCCGAGCGCCACGCCGGCGGCACGTTCGACGAGGCGACGTTCTTGCGCGACTGGCACCTAATGTCGGCCCAGCGCAACTGCAAGCTTGTCGGTATCTGGGTGCGGCTGATGCAGCGCGACGGCAAGCCGGGCTACATGAAACATATGCCGCGGACTTTCGCCTATCTGGAGACCGCCCTGTCACATGAATCGCTGAAACCCTTGCGGGACTGGTGTATGAAGACCGGAATCCTCGTTTCCGAATCAGCGAACTGACAGAGAAGCAATGTCGATCAGCAATGCGATGGTGCTCGCCGCGGGCCTCGGCACCCGGCTTCGTCCGATCACCAACACCACGCCGAAGCCGCTCGTCAAAATCGCCGGCAAGCCGATGATCGACTATGTGCTCGACCTGCTGGTCGAAGCCGGCGTCAGCACGGCAGCCGTCAACGTGCACCATTTCGCCGATCAGATGGAGGGGCACCTCTCTCAGCGCGACGCGCCGGAGATCGTGATCTCCGACGAGCGCGACGCGCTGATGAATTCCGGTGGCGGCCTCGTCAAGGGTCTGAAGCTGCTGCCGGAAGGCCCGGTTCTGGTGATGAATGCCGACCTTTTCTGGGTCGGCGAACCAGCCGGCAGGCCCAGCAACCTGACGCGCCTTGCCGCGACGTTCGATGCAAGCCGCATGGACATGCTGCTTCTTTGCGTGCGCGACGAGGACACGACGGGCCACAACGGCAAGAGGGATTTTTCCCTCAGTGCCGACGGCAGGCTGACGCGTTATGCCGAAGGCATGCCTGATCCGGTGGTCTATGCCGGCGCGATCGCGCTCCATTCCCGCCTTTTTGACGACGCGCCCGATGACGCGTTCAACCTCAACATCTACTTCGATCGCGCCGCCGAGAAGGGCCGGCTCTTTGGCCTCCTGCTCGACGGCCACTGGATGACGGTCGGAACGCCCGAAGCAATCGGCGAAGCGGAGGCGGCGATCCGCCGCCACCAGCCGGAGGGATGAGCGTGAGCGGCCGCCGGTCCAACGTCTTCACGATCCCGCCCGGCCTCCCCTTCCTGAAGACGCTCGCCGAAAAACTTTGTGATGGGAGCCTGACGCCGGACTTCCGCTACGATCCGGCCGATCCCTTGCCGCTTGCCGGCGTGACGATCTTCGTGCCAACGCGGCGCTCGGCGCGCGTGCTGCGCTCGGAATTCGTCGATCTGCTCGGCGGCCGCTCCACCATCCTGCCGACGATCAAGGCACTGGGCGAAACCGACGACGACAGCGGCTTCTTCGACGCAGAAGTGCCGGCCGTGCTCGATCTCGCCCCGCCGCTGCCCGGTACGGCGCGGTTGATCGAGCTTGGCCGGTTGATTCTCGCCTGGCGCAACCGCTTGCCGAAGGTGGTGCTCGATATCCATGCGGAAAGCCCGCTGATTGCGCCGGCAAGCCCCGCAGACGCGATCTGGCTCGCGCGCAATCTCGCCGACCTCATCGACGCGATGGAAACGGAAGAGCTTGATTGGGACGAACTCGACCGGCTGGATGCCGGTGAGCACGCGCTTTGGTGGCAGCTGACGCTCGAATTCTTGAAGATCGCCCGCACCTATTGGCCGGAACGGCTCGAGGAACTCAAGCAATCCTCCCCCGCCCGCCACCGCAACGCCATCCTGCAGGCCGAAACGCAGCGGATCGCCTCGGGCAAGATCGAAGGCCCGATCGTCATTGCCGGCTCCACCGGCTCTATCCCGGCGACCGCGGCACTGATCGCCGCCGTGCAGAAACTGGCGAACGGCACGATCGTGTTGCCGGGCCTCGACCAGACGATGAGCGATGCCGAGTGGGACATGATCGTCGCCGATGCGGCACTCGACGGCCGGCCGGATCCGGCAAGCCGCAGCCATCCGCAATACGGCTTCTACCGGCTATTGAAACGCATAGCCGTTCTGCGTCCCGACGTGGCCGCCCTGGCCAGCGCCGAACGGGACCTCGACGTGCGCGCCGAGATCCTGTCGCATGCGCTACTGCCGGCAAAGGCGACCAATTCCTGGACCCAGATGCGCAGCGACATGGATCCCGAATTGCTGCAGGCGGCCTTCGGGGATGCCGCCCTTATCCAGACCGCCAATGAACGCGAGGAAGCAGCGGCGATTGCGGTCGCCCTGCGGCTGGCGCTCGAAGGCAGCGAAGACAGCCAGGCAGCGCTGATCACGCCCGACAGAAACCTCGCGCGACGGGTCGGCAGCGAGCTTGCGCGGTTCGGCATCGAGGCCGACGATTCCGCCGGTACGCCCTTGTCGTCGACGCCACAGGGCAGCTTCATGCGCCTGCTTCTGGAGGCAAGCCTGCGTCCCGGCGATCCCGTGCCCTTCGTCGCGCTGCTGAAGCATTCGGTGGCGCGCTTCGGTCTGTCCGTAGACGCGATGCGCCAAGGTGCCGATACGCTGGAGCGGATGGCCCTGCGCGGCAGCACGGCAACCGTCGACATCCTCGCACTCGAGCCGCTGCTGGACGCGGCGATTGTCCGTCACAAGACCGACCGCCACCCGCCGGAATGGCGGGTCGGGATCAACGACGACGATCTGCAGGCGGCTCGCAACCTGGCCCGGAAGATCGGCATCGCGCTCGCACCGCTGGCCTTGGCGCTTACGCGCAGCAGTGACGGCAGCCGCCTGTTCTCCGAAGAATACACCCTCGCCGACTGGGCGACACGCACCGGCCAGGCACTGGAAGCCGCCTCGGCCGACGAGCGCGGCGATCTCGGTGGTCTGTGGTCCGGAGAGGCGGCCGACACGCTGGCGACGCTGCTTCGTGGGATCATCGAGACCGATGGCCAGATGACCGCAGACGGACCGCAATGGTGCGACGTCATGGAAGCGCTCTCCGCGAGTGCTGCCGTCAAGCCGCGGTCCATGCGCCACCCACGGGTCTTCATCTTCGGTGCGCTGGAATCGCGCCTGCAGAGCATGGATCTGGTGGTGCTCGGTGGCATGAACGAGGGCAATTGGCCGGGCCAGACTGCCAACGACCCCTTCCTGTCGCGCACGATGAAGACGGGAATCGGCCTCGAACCGCCGGAGCGGCGGATCGGCCAGCTGGCACATGATTTCCAGATGGCCTGCGGCACACGGCGGCTGATCTTTACCCGATCGATGCGTCAGGGTTCCGCGCCGACGGTCGCGTCGCGCTGGTTACAGCGTTTGCTGGCCCTTGGTGGCGAGCGATTGACGAAGGCCTTGCAGGCCAATGGTGCCGACTACCTGACCTGGGCGCGGATGCTTGACGACGGCGGGCGCCAGCCGCTCGCCGAACGCCCGTCGCCCCGGCCACCGGCGGACCTGCAGCCACGCAAATATTCCTTCAGCGAGGTCTCGCGGCTGAGGCGCGATCCCTATGCCATTTATGCCCGGCGTATTCTGCGCCTGCACCCACTCGATCCGTTCAACAGCGATCCGGGTGCGGCCGAGCGCGGCACGCTCTACCACCAGATCGTCGAGCGTTTCGTGCGCGGCGGCTTCGACCTCATGTCGCCAGCCGCAGACGAAGCCATGCACCGGCTCCTCAACGAGGCCTTCGACGAGGCCCGCCTGCCCGTTCACATCGACACGATCTGGCGGCCCCGTTTCGCCAATGTCGGCAAGGCCTTCATTGATTGGGAGCGCGACCGGGCGCGCTGGATACGGCGATCGCGTACCGAGGTTCCGGCCTCCATGGAGATCGGCGTCGCCGACATGCGACTGACAGGCGTCGCCGACCGGCTCGATCTGCTCGGAGACGGCAGCGTCGAGCTGATCGACTACAAGACCGGCTCCACGCCATCGATCAAGGAAGCCCGCGTGCTGCTCGATCCGCAGCTTGCGCTGGAGGCGGCAGCGCTCAAGGCCGGAGCGTTCAAGGATGTGCCGCCGAGCCACCCGCAAGCGCTTCTCTATGTCAGGCTCAAGCCTGGCGCGCGCTTCAAGTCAGAAACGGTCAACAACGAGGGCAGCAAGGCGAAGGAAACCAAGTCCGCCGACCAGCTCGCCGACGAATCGCTTGCCGAGCTGAGGAAACTGCTCAGCGCCTTGCTTGCGGGCAAACACGGGTTTGCGTCGCGCTTGATCGTTCAGAAAGAGCGCGACTATGGCGGCGAGTACGACCATCTGGCACGCGTCGCCGAATGGTCGACAGCCGACAGCGACGAGGATGACGGCGATGAGGGATGACAGTCTCGGCCCCCAACAGGCGACACCGCAGGGCTGGCTCGACTGGACCTCGCGAAGGCAGTCGCTCGCCTCCGACCCTCAGCGCTCCGCCTGGGTTTCCGCCAACGCCGGATCCGGCAAGACGCATGTTCTGACGCAACGCGTGATCCGGCTGCTGCTTGCCGGCTGCCGGCCGTCGGCCATCCTCTGCCTGACCTATACCAAGGCGGCGGCCTCCGAAATGTCGAACCGCGTCTTCGAGCGGCTGGCGGAATGGGTGACGCTCGACGATCAGGCGCTGGAAAAGCGGATCGAGGCGATCGAGGGCGAGCGGCCATCGCTCTTCAAGCTGCAGGAGGCGCGCCGGCTGTTTGCTCGCGCGCTGGAGACACCGGGTGGCCTGAAGATCCAGACGATCCACGCCTTTTGCGAAGCGTTGCTGCACCAGTTTCCGTTGGAAGCCAATGTCGCCGGGCATTTTTCGGTTCTCGACGACCGCGCTGCCGCGGTGCTTCTCGCCGACGCCCGCCGCTTGCTGCTGACCGCGACCGCATCGAAGGACGACCCGGAACTGGTGCGCGCCTTTGCGACCGTTCTGGATATCGCCGATGACACGGGCCTGGAAAAGCTGCTTGGCGCGATCGTCGAAAATCGCACTTCGATCCAGGTGTTCCTCGACCATGCCGACGCTCACGGCGGCGCCGAGGCGGAGCTTCGGCGTGCCTTGAAGCTGACACCTGGCGAAAGCGCCGACAGCGCCATGGCTGACGTCTGGCCGTTGGCGGGACTGAACGGTGCGGCACTGGAGCGCTATTTCTCACTCGCAAAGAGCGCCGGCGGGAGCAAGGTTCTGGAGTTTGCCGAGGGATTGAGAGCGGTCTCCAAACCGATGGATCTCAAAGCCCGCTACGACGGCCTCAGGCATCTGTTCTTCACCGGCACCGGCAAGCCGCGCGCCCAATCCGCGTTCCTGAACAAGGCCATGCAGCAGGCGGCACCCGATCTCGTCGATCTCGTCGATGAGGCCTACCGCCATGTCGTCGCCTGCATCGATCGCGTCAGCATCCTCAAAATGTTCGAGGCGACGCTGGCAGCACTTACACTCGCAGAAAGGCTCAATGCCGACTACGAGGAGCTCAAGCGACGACGCAGCCAACTCGATTTCGAGGATCTGATCAACCGCACGGCGGCGCTCTTTGCTAGGGGCGATGTCAGCGCCTGGGTGCACTACAAGCTCGACCAGGGTATCGACCATATCCTTGTCGACGAAGCCCAGGATACGAGCCCCGCGCAATGGACCATCATCCAGGCGCTCGCTGCAGACTTCTTTTCCGGCGAGAGCGCCCGCGGCACGGAGCGGACGATGTTCGCCGTCGGTGACGAGAAGCAGTCGATCTACTCGTTCCAGGGCGCGCGCCCGGAGCGGTTTTCGCGCGAAAGCATCGAGACCGAGCGGCGGGTGCGCGACGGCGGCAAGGCATTCGAGCCCATCCGCCTCCAGCTTTCCTTCCGCTCCACCGTCGACGTGCTCTCGGCTGTCGATGCGGTGTTTGCCAATCCAGCGCATGCACGCGGCTTGAGCGCCCTCAGCGAACCGGTCGTTCACGCCTCGAACCGCATCGGCCATCCGGGCGCCGTCGATATCTGGGACGCAATCGCCTCGGAACCGCCGGATGCGGACGAAGAGTGGACCGCCGCCTTCGATGCGACGCCGGAGAGCGCACCGGTCAACATCCTTGCCCGCCGGGTTGCGGCCGTGCTGGACCAATGGATCGGCAAGGAGACTATCGTCGAAAAAGGTGTTCGCCGAGCGATGCGCCCAGGCGATGTCATCGTGCTCGTTCGCAAGCGCGATGCCTTCGTCAACGCGCTCACCAGGGCGCTGAAGCGCCGCAACAATATTCCGGTCGCAGGCGCCGATCGTCTGGTGCTGACACGACACATTGCCGTCCAAGACCTGCTTGCACTCGGACGTTTTGTCCTGTTGCCGCAGGACGATCTGTCACTCGCCGCATTGTTGAAATGCCCGTTGTTCAACATTGGCGAGGATGCGCTGTTCGAACTCGCCGCACGACGCCGAGAGGGCGAAAGCCTGTGGCAACGCCTGCAACATGAGGCGGATGACGGGATCCTGTTCCACCAGACGGCGAGAACGCTGAAGTCCTACGCAATGCTTGCGAAGCAGCTGGCACCGCACGATTTCTATGCGCGCATCCTTGGTGTTCACGGCGGCAGGGCCGCTTTCCTCGCGCGCCTTGGCAGCGAGGTGAGCGACATTCTCGACGAGTTCCTGACCTTCGCGCTCGACCAGGAAAGAAGCGGCCTGCCCGGCCTCCAGGCCTTCGTTTCGACGCTGGAAATGGAGGCGCCGACCGTCAAGCGCGAGCAGGACAAGGAGCGCGACGAAGTCCGGATCATGACGGTGCATGCCGCCAAGGGCCTCGAAGCGCCCGTGGTCTTCCTGGTCGACGGCGGCGGGGCGCCATTCAGCAACCAGCATGTGCCCTCCCTGCGTTTCCTCGAACTGCCGCAGCGCGACAGCACCCTACTTTCGCTTCCTGTGTGGCGGGCGCCGGGTTCGGAATCGAATTCGCTCGTCACGGCGGATAACGACCGGCTGAAGACGCTCGCCGAGGAAGAGTATCGCCGCCTGCTCTATGTCGGCATGACCCGCGCCGCCGACCGCCTGATCGTCTGCGGCTATCGTGGCCAGCGCACCGTCGCCGAAACGTGGCATGCCATGGTTCAGGCGAGCCTTGCCCAGGATGAAAAGGGCCGCGGCCACCCGGCCATGTTCCATGCGGGCAGCGAGGAGTGGGCCGGCCATACCTGGCGCGAGACGCATATCGATCGCGACATCCCCTTGAGCGATGCGCCATCGGCGGACCATGGTCGCCCTGCGACTTGGCTGCCGAAAGCGCTTTCGACGCCGCTACCGTCGCAGAAGCGCCTGCCGCGACCGCTGAGCCCCTCCGGCATCGGTATCGCGGTCGACGAGGATAATGGCGAGGATCTGGTCGGATCGGCGCTCTTCTCCGAACAGGCCCCGGCCAACCTCTCCATGCTGCGGGGCGCCATTCTGCACCGGCTTTTGCAGGTGCTGCCCACCCTTCCCGTCGAGGCCCGTCGTATGGCGGCGGAGCGCTATCTTGCTCGTTCCGTGCCGCGATGGTCGGCAGAACAGTGCGCGGCGTTGATTGCCGGTGTGGAGAGCGTGCTCGACCACCCGGATCTGCAGGCTCTCTTCGCCGCCGGGAGCCGCGCCGAAGTCTCCGTCATGGGTACGCTCACGCTCGGCAAGCGCGACCATGCGGTCTCCGGTCGCATCGACCGTTTGGCTGTGAGCGCCGGCGTCGTGACGATTGCCGACTTCAAGACGAACAGGCAGGTGCCGTCATCTCCCGATGACGTTCCCTTTGCCCACAAGGCGCAGCTTGCGATCTATCGTGAACTGTTGCGGCCGCTCTATCCGGCACACGCGTTTCGATGCGTGCTGATCTTCACCGAAGGACCGGCAATTCACGTCCTTGGCGACACGGCGCTCGACAGGAGCCTTGAAGACCTCGCGACAAAGTGAGATACCCGATATTGAAAATCCAGCGCGTCCCACTCACATGAGACACAACATCTGGATACTCCCATCCCGAACGCAAGGAGCAGCCTATGGCTACTGTAAAAGTCGATACATCCAATTTTCAGCAGGAAGTCCTGAACTCCGCCGAGCCGGTGGTTG